>Ga0316604_10001716_pt1 | contig 18435 bp, 13 predicted proteins | sample OWC_soil_day20_C_FD_207650 | JGI IMG/M metagenome (GOLD analysis project Ga0316604, IMG submission 207650) | Wetland soil microbial communities from Old Woman Creek delta, Ohio, United States - OWC_soil_day20_CT | ecosystem: Environmental > Terrestrial > Soil > Wetlands | place: USA: Ohio... | reverse complement strand
GGACTGATTGCCCAGCAATAAACGAGTTTGTTTATACAAAGATAAGTCTGCGTGCTTGAAGCGACACTTATTTGTGCTTGGAAAGGCAATCTACACATATAAACATGCGGTCACCTCATAATTGGGGCGGCCCACTCACCTCCGCGTGATTTGTAGTATGCTGGTATCCCTGTATAGTAATCATACAAAAAAATCGCCACAGGCCAACGGATTTCATTCCGTTTTGTGCCTTGAGCGAAACGAAAGGAATGGATATAAACATGATTTATACATTGACGACAAACCCGGCGATTGACATGAATGTAACCGGAACTGGTATCCAACCCAACCAGGTCAATCGTACTCGGAATACAAAATATTCGCCTAATGGGAAAGGGATAAATGTCGCGCTAGTATTAAAGCATTTCGGTGTAGAAGCGACGGTTCTGGGGTTCTTCGGGGGGTTTACCGGTAACTATATTATTGATGAATTAAAACAGAGACATATAACTGCTAAACCGGTTTGGGTGAAGGATACAACAAGAATCAATATATTTGTCAATGACGGGGTGGACGAATACAAGTTTGTAAATAGCGGTTCGTTTGTTCCTGCAGAGAAACAACAAGAATTGTTGTCTCAATTACGGAAGCTTGAAGACTGCTCGCATCTAGTTATAAGCGGCAGTCTGCCCCAAGGAATTTCAGAGGAATATTACGAAGATATATTAGAATTATGTCAAAATAAGAATATAAAAGTTGTTCTTGACATCAGTTCGCCTAAACTAAAGGATTTATTAAAATTTAAGCCTTTATTGATTAAACCGAATGATGAGGAGATAAAGGAAATTTTTGGATTTGATACGCAATCGGATGATGAAGTATTTTACACTATGCAATATTTACAGCAGCAAGGTGCGCAAAATGTGTTGCTGACGTTAGGGGCACGGGGCTCATATTTTAGCAACGGGCAGCAACTGTATTGGTGCGGCGTGCACAAAGTTAAGTTATTGAGTTCGGCTTGTGCCGGAGATGCGGCTTTGGGGGCTTTTCTTAGTGAGTGGCTATTGCATGGAAAGATAGAAACAGCCTTGAAAAAGTCGGCGGCTACCGGGGCCAATGTGGCAGAAAGTGAAGCGTTAGGGGATTTTTCCTCTGTCAATGCATATATGAAAAATATTGAAGTGAGAAAAATAAGAGACTTTATGTAGGATAGTTACACTTAGGTAACCTTGCCGTTAAGGAGGGAAATATTTCATGGAATCAGCACTTAGGATAGTCAGTGTAAGATGTGAGTACAGGGTTAATCCGTTAGGTATTGATGTTCTCAGACCAAGCTTTAGTTGGAAGCTAGAAGCGGAGGCACGGAATGTATTTCAGTCCGCTTATCGGGTTGTAGTTGCTACCTGCGAAAATTTTAAAAATATTGTATGGGATTCGGGGAAAGTATTGTCCGATCAATCCGTTCATGTAGAATATGAGGGGCAAACGTTAAAGCCGCGGACACGGTATTATTACAAGGTACAGGTATGGGATAACAGGCAAAATGAGTGCTGGAGCGAGGTTGTATTCTGGGAAACAGGATTGTTAGGCGAAACTTGGACTGCGGAGTGGATAACTCCAGGGTTAGAAACTACTGCCTGTCCTTTGATGAGAACTACATTTTCAATTTCTAAATCGGTTAGATCCGCCAGAATATATGTGACTGCACTGGGGCTTTATGAGCTTGAACTGAATGGGGTTAAGGTCGGCGATGCGCTGTTTACTCCCGGCTGGACAGCTTATAATAAGCGTTTGCAGTATCAAACCTATGATATTACGGACTTTTTAAGTTCTGGAATCAATGTAGTGGGGGCAATTTTAGGAAATGGCTGGTATAAAGGGCGGGGCTGGGAAGGTAAAACCAATTTATATGGTGACAAATTGGCGTTGCTTTGCCAAATACATGTGGCTTACGAGGATGGAAGCGAAGACGTTTTTGGAACCAATGAAAATTGGCGGGTAGCGGAAGGACCCATTCTTATGTCGGAAATATATCATGGTGAAACATATGATGCCAGATTAGCGAGGAAGGGCTGGAGCAGAGCCGATTATACCGATGCTGATTGGGCGAACGCTTTGATATTAAAGTATCCGAAGGACAGTATTATTGCTCAAGAGGGAGTTCCAGTAAAGGCTATAGAAACGATAAAACCAGTCCAAATTATTCATACTCCTAAAGGGGAAACCGTACTTGATTTTGGACAGAACATGGTTGGATGGGTTCGTTTTTCGGTTGAAGCCGCCGCAGGCTGGAAGGTTATCCTAAAACATGCAGAAATATTGGACAAAGATGGTAATTTCTATGTTGATAATTTGAAAACAGCCCAGCAAACTATTATCTATACGACGAAAGGGGAAGGGCGGGAAGTCTACGAGCCGCGTTTTACCTTCCAAGGGTTTAGGTATGTACAGCTTGTAGAATATCCCGGCACAATTCAGTTAGACAATTTTGAGGGGATCGTTATTCATTCCGATATGGAGAAAACAGGAACATTTGCTTGTTCAAATGAGTTAGTAAATCAGTTGCAAAAGAATATTGTATGGGGTCAAAAAGGTAATTTTCTAGATATACCGACCGATTGCCCGCAAAGAGACGAACGACTGGGGTGGACTGGGGATGCGCAGGTTTTTGCGAGAACAGCTTGCTTTAATATGGATACTGCGCTGTTCTTCAAAAAGTGGTTAGGAGACGTAAAAGCCGAACAAATGGAAAACGGCGGAGTTCCGCTTGTCATTCCCAATGTTTTTAGCGCACCTGTTAATACCTTTATATCTGCCGGGTGGAGTGATGTAGCGGTAATTCTTCCGTGGACAATATATTTGTGTTTTGGTGATGTCAAAATATTAAGCGAACACTATATCAGTATGAAAGCTTATGTTGAATATATACGCGGGGTTGCGGAAGATGAAGTTTTGTGGAACAGTGGTCCTCATTTTGGTGATTGGCTGGCTCTTGACGCTGGCGATGGCAGCTATAAAGGCGCTACACCCAAGGAACTTGTTGCAACCGCCTATTATGCCTATGTAACGGATATATTGGCCAAATCTGCTGCTTTATTAAAACAAGAACAGGATGAAGAATTCTATCGGAACCTTCACCGTAAAATTGTTGAGGCGTATCAGCAAGAATTTTATACGCCGAAGGGACGTTTGGCGGCGCAGACTCAAACCGCGCATGTACTATCTCTCATGTTTGATTTAGTAGAAGAACAAAATCGTCAAAGAACCATCGACACTTTGGTAAGATACTTAGAGGAAAACCAATGGCACCTCAAAACCGGTTTCTTAGGAACACCGTATCTTTGTCATGTGTTGAGCCGCAATGGGCGGGCGGATGTAGCCTATAAGCTGCTTTTAGCGACCGATTATCCCTCCTGGTTATATCAAGTAACCAAAGGGGCAACTACCATATGGGAACATTGGGATGGTGTAAAAGAAGACGGCTCATTCTGGAGTGCGGATATGAATTCTTTTAACCATTATGCCTATGGGGCGGTTGGTGATTGGCTGTACCGGGAAGTGGCCGGAATAGAGCTTGATGAAAGTAAGCCTGGGTATAAACGTATTGTAATAAAACCGGCTTTGTGTACAGCGCTTACTTGGGCGGAGGCTGAACTTGAATCCATGTATGGGTTGATTAAAAGCAGGTGGAAAAGAGAGGAAGCAGGGGATGTTAATCTGGCTGTTACCATTCCGCCTAATACAACGGCTAAGATTACGCTTCCTTATGCGAAACGAGGAAGTGTAACGGAAAGCGGCCAAACGCTAGAAAGCTTGCCGTTGGTGGTTGAGCAAGATGCCAGCGGCATTACTGTAGAGCTGGCATCTGGAAGCTATAACTTTAGCTATGCAGCGGAGGTTGACTGGATACCGGACATTCCTGCGACGATTGATAAAATGCCATGGGAATAATATCTGGTAACTTCTTTGGTGGGAATTAGGCTAAGATTACTGCCAATAAATAAAAGACGCATAAGTAAACTTATAAATAGATAAGTTTGCTTATGCGCCTTTTACTTATTGGGATATACAGAAAAGAGCGCGTTGGTCCTGTACGAAATTACCCTTTTTAAAACGAAATCCACTATATAAATAGACATAACTTAAATATACTTTAAGAAGAATTAATTATAAATGTAGGGCAATCTTTGGACAGAAGGAGATAGTAACGTGTCAATTGCTGGACTTGATGTGGGAACGACCGGCTGTAAATGTACATTATATAGTGAAAATGGCGAGTTCTTAAGCGAGTCATATTTGGAATACTGTCAATCCCAGGGCAGCGAAAACACTGAGATTGATGGTTTAGCAGTTTGGGAAAGCGTGAAACGCGTGTTAAGGGATATTGCGACAGAGGCAGCAGATTTAAAAGCCATTGGAGTTACCTCGTTTGGGGAATCGGTTGTCTTACTGGATGCCGGGGATAAACCGCTGATGAACTCTATGCTATATACCGATACTCGTGGAGAAGAACAATGCGAGAGATTGGTTCAGCGTTTTGGCGAAAAAAAGCTGGAAACTATAACCGGGTTAAAGCCGCATTGTATGTATAGTATTTCTAAACTGATGTGGATTCGGGAAAATAAACCGGAAATATATGATGCGGCAAAACGCATTTTACTGTTTGAGGATTACATTGTTTATATGTTAAGCGGAATGGCGCAGATTGATTATTCGTTAGCAACGCGCACTATGGCTTTCGATATTTCACGCTTACAATGGTCGGACGAAATATTAACGTTTGCCAATATTGGCAAGGAAAAACTGGCCGACGTTGTTCCTACAGGAAGCCGGGCAGGGTATCTGAAAGAGGATTTAGCTCATTTGCTAGGGCTGCCTGCGAATGTGGTGATTGTTTCAGGGTGTCACGACCAAATGGCTGCCACTATTGGTGCCGGTGTATTACAGCCTGGAATGTCGGTTGACGGAACGGGAACGGTAGAATGCATTACACCGGTTTTTCACGAGATTCCTTCTGCCAATATTTTTTTCGAAAGCGGTTATTCCGTTACTCCCCATGTAACTCCCGGCTGCTATATCACGTATGCCTTTTCTTTTACCGGGGGAGCGCTGTTGAAATGGTATCGCGACAAATTAAACGGAAAGAAAGAGGAAATTGAACAACGGGAGGGCCGAAGCATTTATGATGTTTTGAATGACAAGGTCAAGGACAAGCCGTCAGGGTTGTTGGTTCTTCCTCATTTTTCCGGGGCGGCGACTCCTTATATGGACAGTCATTCTACGGGCGCTATCGTAGGGTTAACTCTTGCAACCGATGCTATTGATATTTACAGGGCATTAATGGAAGGAGTTACTTTCGAGATGCTTTTGAATATGGAGCATTTGAGGGCAGCCGGGATTGAGATTCGTGAGATAAGAGCTACCGGCGGTGGGGCAAATTCCGGGCTTTGGCTGCAAATGAAGGCAGATATTCTTAACATTCCCGTAGTTTCCTTAGGGGTGGCTCAAGCGGGGACGATGGGTTGTGTTATGCTTGCCGGAATAGCGTGCGGTATGTATCAAAACTTAGAAGAAGCCGTAGGAATATTTGTTAAAGATGGCATTACTTATTATCCGCGAAAAGAAAAGAATAAAGAGTATTTAAAAATCTATTCAAAATACAAAAAACTATATAGCGCTATAAAAGAAGTAGTAGTGTAGGAGGAGAAGTCTGAAATCCTGAGTAAAGGCACTCAAAAAGGAAAATGAGCATGGCAAATAAAACCGTCCCCAAGACGGCTGAATGGTAAATAATGTATTCAGATAAAATACTGCATTGTTACGTTGCAATCTCTAGAATTCGGTAACCCTGAGTTTGTGCCAGTCGAATCGCTTGTTCTATTGTAATCTCATGATGAACTGGACGAACCTCGAATTTTTTGTATAAATCAGGGTTATAGGGCTCTTTGGTTTTTAAGATGTGATAGATGGCCGTTAATAGCATTCGCGCAATTGCAATGATGGCTCGTTTGTGGCCTCTGCGCTTCTTTAGTTGCAGGTAGCGGTTTCGGATTTCTGGATGCTTTTCGCTTTTGGCTATGGCGGTAGCACATTGTACCAAGAGAGGCTTGATGTAGCAGCCAGCTCTCGAAATTCTTACTGACTTTTTCTTGCCAGCACTCTCGTTGTTAGTGGGAGTAAGTCCTGCCCAAGAGCACAAATGCTTGGATGTCGGGAACACGTCCATATCCACACCGATTTCCGAAACCACGGCAATGGAGGAAAAGATATTTTTGAAGGACGGGACAGTCAAGATCAATTTGATTTCTTCGGAGTAGGAGCCAGCAAGGGAAAGAATCAAGGCTTCCAGATCGGCTTTGCGGGCTTCAAGATTCTCATAGTGCTCTTTAATGATCTTAATTTTTCCGGCTTGTTCAGGAGAGATTGCTCCCTCAATTGCCAATTGCAGTTCGGGAAGTTTCTTCTTCATGGAGCCGTGAATGAGTGGTTCAAGGTCAAAAGACGTATCAAGGGGATTGATCAAGAGCTTGTTAATGATATTCATGGAACTTTTGCCAAACGTATCTGAGACGACATTTCCAAGCTGAATGTTGGAAACCGTCAAGCTGTTTTGAAGGCGATTCTTCTCACTGGAGGAAAAGTTAGTCAGCTTAAAACGGTAGCGCATTAAGTCGCGTAACTGCCGGATGGAAAAAGGAGGCATAAAACTTCCTGCAACAAGGTCATGCTTGAATAGATCGGCAATCCATTGGGCGTCCTTCTTGTCGGTCTTTTTGCCACGGATAGCCTTAACGTATTTGGGGTGATCCAGTGTAATATTGCAGGAATGCTCCAGAATGTTAAAGACCGGAATCCAGTATTTACCGGTAGATTCCATACAGACATCCGTACAGTCATATTCACAAAGCCATTGTGACAGCTCCTGGAGACCTTTGGTAAAGGTAGAAAAGCGATGGCGTTTGTAAGTGGTGACGCCCTTGCTGTTGGTGTAAGCAATACAGGCCACGACAAAGGTTTTATGAACGTCAATGCCACAACAGACAGGGTAGACAATTTTTAAAGCCATAGGGAAGCTCCTTTCCAAGATATGTAGAGATAGTCAGCAGGGACTGATTGCCCAGCAATAAACGAGTTTGTTTATACAAAGATAAGTCTGCGTGCTTGAAGCGACACTTATTTGTGCTTGGAAAGGCAATCTACACATATAAACATGCGGTCACCTCATAATTGGGGTGGCCCACTCACCTCCGCGTGATTTGTAGTATGCTGGTATCCCTGTATAGTAATCATACAAAAAAATCACCACAGGCCAACGGATTTCATTCCGTTTTGTGCCTTGAGCGAAACGAAAGGAATGGATATAATCATGAAAAAACAAACATTTGCTCTATATTTTGGAAACCGGGGCTTTTTTCCCGAAAAGCTGATCGCAAGTGCGCGGAAAGAAGTAGCGGAAGCGGTAGTTGCCGCCGGGTACGACTACATAATGATGGATGAAAATGCTACACGTTATGGAGCGATAGAAGGCAACGAGGAAGGGAAAATTTATGCCAAATGGCTTAAGGAAAATGAGGGGAAATATGACGGGGTTATACTGTCACTACCTAATTTCGGGGATGAAAATGGGGCCATTGCCGCACTAGAAAAAGCCGGGATGCCGATATTAATTCAAGCTTATCCTGATGAAATCGGAAAAATGGACTTTGAGAATAGACGGGATGCTTATTGTGGAAAGTTTAGCATTGAAGATGTATTTCATCAATTCGGGGTTGCTTTTACCGTTCTTGAACCTCATGTTGTGCATCCGACAACAGAGGCTTTTGCCGGCAATCTAAGAGATTTCGCGGCCATTTGCCGGGTAGTAAACGGAATGAAAAAATTCACCATTGGGTGTATCGGGGCACGGACTTCAAAATTTAAAACTGTGCGGTATGATGAAATTACGCTTCAAAAATACGGTATTACCGTAGAGACGTTTGACTTGTCTGATCTCATTCATAAAGTGCAACATATACTGGATACCGAACCCTCAGTCATAGCGAAAAAGGAAAGACTTATCAATTACACCGATTTTAGCAAAGTTCCTAATGACAAACTTATGATTTTGTCTAAAGTTGGGGTAGTTTTAGACAACTATATACAGGAATATGAATTTGACGCTTTGACGCTGCGATGCTGGGAAGAGTTTCAGACCATTCTGGGTGTTTCGCCTTGCGTACTTTTGAGTGAACTTAATGACCGTGGCATTGTGGCTTCATGTGAAATTGATTTATGTTCAGCGATTAATATGTATGCAATGCAATTGGCGTCAAATGCGCCAACCGCTTGCTTAGACTGGAATAATAATTATGGCGATGATCCTAATAAGGTAGTTTTATTTCACTGCGGGCCGGTAGCGCAAAAACTAATGACCGCAAAGGGGACTGTTACGGATCATAAAATGTATGCTAAAACTATTGCGCCGGGAGCAGGCTGGGGGAGCAATGAGGGTAGTATCAAATCCTTCCCGATGACTTATTCCAATTGTAAAACTGAAGCAGGAAAACTGACGATGTATGTAGATGAAGGGAATTTTACAGAAGATCAAATAGAGAAGGAGTTTTTTGGGTGCGGCGGTGTTGCCCAAATCCAAAATTTGCAGCTTAAATTAATAAAGCTAGGACAAAATGGATTTAGACACCATACGGCCGTAGGGGTTGGCCACTTGAAAAATGTATTAACGGAGGCGTTCACATATTATTTAGGTTATGATTTGATTGATTTAGATTAATATTAATTCTTTTTACAATGTTTTTGCAGGTTTGCTATATTCAAACGGCACAACTATAACCAATACTGAGAATTCGGGAAACCTGACTAATTTATATTAATGCATGCTTAGTCAGGTTTCCTTTGTGGTAAATGAAGATTTATGTTACGAAATACTGAAAGAGAAGCGGAGAAAAGTATAGTAATAGAAATAGGAGGAGAAGACTATGAGTGAGTTATATATGGGGCATCCGTCTCAAGTTTATGGAGTTGAAGAACATAGATTGATAGGCGGCAAAGGAGACGGAATGCGGCTGTTTCAAGTAAGAAACGGATCGGGTTTGGAGTTTACCGTGTCTGCTGACCGTTGTGCGGATATTTCCCGACTATCCTTTAAAGGAGATAATTTTGGCTATTTTTCTCCCTGTGGCTATGTGGGTCCTGAGTATTATGACAATAAGGGAGATGGTTTTTTAAAATCGTTTACAGCGGGTTTTTTAACGACTTGCGGTTTAACGGCTGTAGGTCTTCCCTGCCGTGATGACGGCGAAGATCTGCCGCTTCATGGTAATATTTCCAATACACCGGCAGAAAGTATTTATGCTATTACCGAGGAAAATCAAATCAGCATTCATGCGAGTATGAGGTCAGCTGCGGTTTTTTACCATAAACTGATATTAGATCGTACGATTTCATGCCCGGTTGCTAAAAACAGCATAAAAATCACTGATAGAATTACAAATTTAGATGCTAAAACGACGCCGTTTATGTTTTTGTACCACTTAAATATTGGTTATCCGTTATTGCATGAAGAATTGAAAATGCATATACCCTCTCATTCTGTAAAACCCAGAAATGGGCGTGCGGCCAAAGATATTGATAACTGGAATAAAATTATACCACCTCAGCCCAGATTTGAAGAACAGTGTTATTATCATTCCTTTACTAATGAGGGACTGGCGGCTATCTTCAATCCGGTTATCGGCAAGGGTCTTGCGATACAATTTGATGCAAAGTTATTAGATCATTTCGTTCAGTGGAAAATGATGGGTGTAAGAGATTATGTATTAGGTCTCGAACCGGCGAATTGTCATACGGATGGCCGGAATGTAATGAGAGAACAGGGCCATTTGAAATTTATCCAGCCGGATGAGACTATTACTTATAGTATAACGCTTGAAATATTAGAAAATGAAACACAATGGGGTGCAATTGCTGACGCATAGAGGGAGGGATGTTTTGTGCTAGTAACGCATAAAGAAGTTTTAGATATTGCGGAGAAAGAAGAACATGCAATAGGTGCTTTTAACGTACCTAATCTGGAATGCCTTATGGCTGTTATCCAATCAGACGAAGCCTATTATTATGCTCAACTGGAGCTAAGCGTCTACCCCGTTTTCGTAAATTGAACTAGTATATAAGGAAAGATAGCGATGGGAGGAGAATTACTTGAACTTTTTCAACAACCTGAAAGTAAGCTTAAAATTAGGTGCTTTAATTCTGGTCGCATTCCTTTTGTTAGTTATCGTAGGCGGGAGTGGCTACTACTACTTGCAAAAGACCAACTTGATGCTCAATGTCATGTATCGGGAACGTTTGGTACCTAATAATCAGATAACGAGGGCCTTTGCCGAGGTAAATGCCGATAACAGTTATGTATTGGAACTAATGCTATCAAATGATGAGCAGAATAGTCAATTGTTAATAACTTTACTTAATGACAGCGCGAAAAAAATCGACCAAAGCCTAGCGGCGGTGGAAAATTTGCCGTTGGATACCAAAGCGAAAGATATGCTGATTAAAATAAAAGATTCTCAACAACAATGCCGTGCAGTCAGCAAAACGGTTATCGATTTGGTGGCGCAAAATAAAAAGGCCGAAGCTTATGCGCTATATTCTTCGAAATTTAAACCTTTGTTCATTGCGTATATTGCTAGTACGGATGAGCTTTCTAATTATTATAGCGAACTGGGGGAAAAAATGAATGCTGACAGTCAGGCTGCGGCATCTAAGGCTAGCCACCTTACTATAGGAATCATTATAGTTGCATTCATTTTACTAGGCCTAATCGGGGCAACCATTGCTAAAGCAATCATTAAACCTTTGGGAATTATGGTGGCGGCTTGTAAAGAATTAGCTGCCGGGGATTTTCGTGATAAACCGAGTCAAGTGGTTAGTAAAGATGAAGTTGGCCAAGTAGCAGATGCCATAGACAGGATGCGAAGCAGCTTGCGTACAGTCTTAAGACGAGTGAATGAGTCGGCTGAACAGGTGGCGGCTTCTTCGGAAGAATTAACTGCTAGCGCTGAGCAGTCAGCTCAAGCTGTAACACAAGTAGCTGGATCGATTAATGGTGTGGCCCAGGGCGCAGAAAAACAATTAAATGCAGTAAACGAAACATCCGCAGTGGTAGAACAGATGTCAGCCGGTATTCAGCAAGTAGCGGTCAGTTCCAATCAGGTAGCCGAACATTCCGCGCAAGCTGCTGACAAAGCAAAAGAAGGTAATGCGGTGGTAGAGAAAGCTGTTATTCAGATGGCTAACATTGAACAGACGGTTAACAATTCTGCCCAGGTAGTGGCCAAGTTGGGTGAAAGATCGAAGGAAATCGGACAGATTGTTAATACGATATCCAGTATTGCTGGTCAGACAAACCTACTAGCCCTTAACGCCGCGATTGAGGCGGCCAGAGCGGGAGAACAGGGAAGAGGGTTCGCTGTTGTAGCGGAAGAAGTTCGTAAGTTGGCAGAGCAATCACAAAAGGCGGCAAAACAAATCGCTACCTTGATTGGTGAAATACAAGGAGACACTGATAAGGCGGTTGTTGCCATGGGCGAGGGGACACGTGAAGTCGAAGTTGGGACAGCGGTTGTTACTACAGCAGGAAAAGCATTTCAGGAAATAGCTGCAATAGTAACAAATATGTCTGGAGAATTGAAAGAGATTTCTATTGCGATGCAGCAAATGGCCAGTGGCAGTCAGCAAATTGTAGCATCGGTGAAAGAAATCGACGGACACAGTAAAACAGCGGTTGGACAAGCTCAGACGGTGTCAGCAGCTACCGAAGAACAAGCGGCATCTATGGAGCAAATCGCCTCGTCCAGTCAGAGCCTTGCTAAGTTGTCTCAGGATCTTCAGGTAGCTGTAGAGCATTTCAAGGTTTAGTATTGTATAGTTTTTATACCACCTCAGCCCGGAAGCGAAGAGCAATGCGATTATCATTCCTTTAATAATGAGGGCCTAGCGGCTATCTATAATCCGGTTATCGGCAAGGATCTTGCAATATAATTTGATGCGAAGTTACTCGATCATTATGTTCATTGGAAATGATGGGGGTAAGAGATTATGTATTAGGGCTCAAATCGGTGAATTGTCATACGGACGGTCGGGATGTAATGCGAAAACAGGGTAATTTGAAGTTTATCCAGCCGGACGAGATAACACTTGACGTATCAGAAAATGAAGCACAATGGAGTGCAGTAGCTCAGTTATAAGGGGAGGACGGCTTTATGTTAGTAACGCTTAAAGATGTTTTAGATATGGCGGAGAAAGAAAAGTATGCAATAGGGGCTTTTAATACCCCGAATCTCGAGTGTATTATGGCTGTTATCCATTCAGCCGAGCACTTCAATGTGCCGGTCGTTATCAGCCATGCAGAGCTGCATGAACCGGTAATGCAGCTTTCGGTAATTGGCCCTATTATGGTCCAAATGGCGAAAAGGGCCAAAGTTCCGGTTTGCGTTCATTTGGATCATGGAGAAACACTAGCCTACTTGAAACAGGCACTGGATTTAGGGTTTACCTCCATTATGTATGATGGGTCTATGCTGCCGTATGAAGAAAATCTTCACAATACGCGGGAAGCCATACTACTGGCCCGAAAGACGGGGGCGAGTGTTGAAGCAGAGCTTGGTACACTAGGAAGATCGGAAGCGGGGGGAGAAGAGCGGGCAGAAGATAAAGCAGATGTTTATACAGATCCGGAATTAGCCAAGAAATTTGTTGAAGAATCCGGAATCGATGCGTTAGCGGTGAGCTTCGGGACGGTTCACGGTTTATATACAACGCAGCCCAACTTAGATTTTGTCCGTATTGAAACCATTAGGTCACTAGTGCATATGCCTTTAGTAATGCATGGCGGTTCAGGAGTTAGTCCGGAGGATTATACAACTGCCATTCGTAAAGGAATCCGTAAAATCAACTACTATACCTATATGTCTCAGCAAGGGGTTTTGGCGGTTGAAAAATTACTCTGTGAGCGCAAGGTAACCTTTTTCCATGATATAGCGAAGACCGCTGTTCGGGCGATGGAAGAAGATGTGAAAAACGCTATGAGCGTATTTTATAGAAAAATACGCGTCTAATTTCGAATTTATCCGATGACTAATCCGACTACGATTCAGGTGGGGTTAAAACCCCATTGAATCGTAGTCTCATTTATAAGGTGCGATAATAAAAAGACTATTCTTTATGTTAAAAAAAGGGAAGTTTTTTGAAAAATTAACATTTATAATTTAGTTATATTAATCACCCTCTGCCGCTTAGTAGTTTTGTGATTAATAAATATATTAAAGAGCTCAGGGAAGAGTTTTGTACCTTGAGCAACGGGAAAGGAAATGATTATCATATGAAACCGCCTGCATTAGAAGAAATTTTTGGTTCTTATATGGCTTGGAAACTGGATGACACTACGTGGTGTATTAATTTCATGAATGGAACACAAAATCTGTATTTATTAGAGGGGGAAGAAAAAGCCTTATTGCTGGATACCGGTTATGGTACAGGAACACTCAAGGACTTTGTAAAAAGATTAACCGATAAAGAAATTGTAGTAGCCAATACCCATTTCCATCCGGATCATGCCTGGGGTAATGGCGAATTTGAGAGAGTTTTTGTAAGTAAAGGGGCAGCGCTGGATGCACCAAGTGTTGACGACTCAGGACCGTTTGATGTAAATAAACTGCCACATCCGAATTATGAAAAAGTTTATATAGGCGAGGGTGATAAAATCGAATTAGGAGGAAGAACGATTGAAGTTTTAGAAGCATTGCCTGCGCACTGCAACAGTAGTCTGTTCTTTTTAGACCGTGGTCACCGCATGTTTTTTACCGGTGATGATATGGAAGCCTTGCAGGTAATTCTGTTTGATAACTCGAAAAATCCGAATTTAAATTATAATCTAAAGGAAAGACTGGATAACTTTTACGCGAATAATAAAAGAATGCTAGAGTTGTCAGACAAATACACCTATCTACTTCCCAATCACAACGGTGTGGTAATTGCTAAAAGTTATGTACAGGATTTTATGGAACTGGTGGAACATATTTATGCCGGAGACGCTGTTGTTGAAGACAAGTTAAATCATAAGTTTATTGAAATGGATCCAAAGGCTCCGGAACTTTGCAGAGTCCGTTATAAACATGCAAGCATTTTTGTTAAAAAAGCGCTTTTAATGGATGTATACGGAAAACAACGATAAGAAACATGAGCGCAATTGCTATAAGTGCCTATACTTTTCTCAAGTCTATAATATTGCGAAGGAAAAATTGCTTTGATATAATGACAAGAGGATTATTGAGGTTTTTGTAATATTATTGAGGTGCTTATAATGACTTTGCGGTTGCAAGTGGATGAACTTCGGGAGTTAATGCATGATTTCTATGTATTAACGGGGATAAAAATGACCTTTTTTGACAACGAATATCAGGAAATCATTTCTTTCCCTGAAGAACATTGTGGTTTTTGTCGCATTATGCATAGCATTCCGGAAACTAGAGCAAAATGTATCAAGAGTAATGAATATTCCTTTGAAACATGTAAAAAAAGCAACCAGCTACTCATTTACCAATGCCATGCTGGTCTGTTTGAAGCTACCGCCCCTTTATTAGATGAAGGCATAGTAATAGGATACATAATGATGGGGCAAGTAATTGATGAAAAAGATAATATCTCATGTCTTGAAAAGTATTATGACATTTGTAAGCAATACGGTATATTCTCCCAAGAGTATAATTTGGCCCTTAACTCAGTAACGAGCGCTAGTAAGGAGCAAGTGTTAGCTGCCGCTAAAATTTTGGAAGCTTGCACTTTATATGTATTATTTAAGCAACTTATTAATATAGAAAAGGATCGGTTTATATTTCAATTAAACCAATATATTGATCAACACATAAATGACGATATTTCCGTACAATATTTATGTGAAGAATTTAATATCAGCCGTACTAAATTATATGAACTTAGTTCACACTATTTGGGAATGGGTATTGGTGAGCACATAAGAAATAAACGGGTTGAAAGAGCAAAGTATTTATTGCAAAATACTTCCTACCCTATATCTGATATAGCCAATATGGTTGGGTTTCAAGATTATAATTATTTTTGTAAGGTGTTCAAAAAGGTAGTAGAAATGTCTGCTAAAAAATATAGAAGCCTTCAGGAACGTTGAGGTTATTAGAAAAATTTATCAAAAAGCTCTATTTGAGTAGGTTTACGAGAAAAACTTACTTAAATAGAGCTTTTTCGGTAATAGTCTTTACTTGCGTACAAATTTGCTATTTTTAAAACAGAATATACTATAATAATTTGAAAAATTTAAATAAAATGATAATAACTTCAGTGGTCCTGTTGTTGAGGAGGGGACGGACTCTGATGAAAGGGAGTGTTGAAAATGGTTATAAGGTAAGCAAAGGTTTGTCACGTAACGAGGGATACTAAAAAACCACACCGAAAAAGCAATTTTGGGAGAAAAGGAAATCAAGGCAGTTATTTTTGATTTGATGGATTATTGTTTCTATTGATAAGGCATGGAGAGCGGAATTTACTCTGGAAAAAGCGCATGCTTGCCACTTCTTTGGGGTCCTTTATTTTATTCCTTGTTTCATCTGTAATTTATGTCTTGTTGTTTTTCATGCTAGTATCTTCTAACATCTACAAAATAGGAGCCAATTTTTTGAAGACACAACATAGTTTACTCAAAGATAAAAAATAGAGGAGCGTGTAACTAATGAAAGAAGGTATGAAAAAAAGTTTGGTTCTTTGTTTATCTGTAGCTTTAGGTCTAGGTATTACAGCTACGGCATCGGCTGATGCTGTTAATGACAAGGTTCTTGAAATGGCGACTGCAAAGAAAAGTACGGTACCAGTCTTTAGTGATGTGCCTGTAGACCATTGGTCTTATAAGGCCCTTAAAAGACTTGCCAGTGAAGGAATCCTTGACGGCTTTGACGGTATGTTTAAGGGGGACAGGACGCTTACACGTTATGAGATGGCTGTGATTGTATCTCGGGCTATGGAAAAAGAAGAAACGGCGAATATTGAGCAGCAGGCGTTGATTGAAAAATTAGCTGCTGAATATACAAAAGAATTAGCTGATATGGGGCTGGAAATTAAGAAGTTAAACCAAAAGGTAGATAGAGTCCAATTTCATGGATACTTTGGCACGAGATATGATAATGCTCATAAATTAGCAATCTCTGGTTTGGGTACAGATCCAATTGTGAAAAGGACAACGCAATTGGCTGTGGATACGTCATATCGGGTCAATGACAATTTAATGATTACCAGCAGTACGAGTTATAATCGGAGCTTTAAAGCAGTAAGTGCAGACTTTACCTGCTTAGGTTCGACGCAATGGGTTGATTATGATAAAAATAATATTCATGTAAGATACGGCAGATGGGAAACCACAACCGGTTACGGTCTTATGTTTAATGACAAAATACAGGGAATACAGACCTCTTTCGGTAATAAATTGAGGACTACGCTGATATTTGCACATTATACCCCTGTTACAGACATTGAAGCAACAACAGATACTAGCCTGGAAAACGCATTATACTCCTCTGATTTGCATCCGGCTTTGATGAATAAATCCTTCCATGTGATTGAGACGGATTATGCTTTGAATAATTCAACCAATCTTAAAGCTTCGTATCAGACTAAACCTAATACGACAGGCGCTTCTTATGGTTCTTTAGAAAGCACTGGGACAAAATTTTGTGAGCTGGGTTTCGATACCAAATTAAGTGAGAAATGGTTATTAACTGGTGTAACCACCAAGTCAAACGCTGATTCTTATAATCGGGCCTATAAAATGCAATTGCAGTATGGCACTTGGTATCCAGTTGCTGGAAAGGGAGCCGTTACGCTGGCGTATTACAATGCTCCGGCTAATGCCATGATTATTGGAGCTTCGGGGGGGCTGGTCGGCGACTACATCAGTACGATGGGAGAAGGTTTCAAAGGCACTGTTCTTGGATATCATTTTTCACCCATAGATTCGACGTTGATGGTATTGTTCTATATGAGAGGCAAAACCACTGCAGCGGATGGAATAGGTGCACTGCCTGCAGGCACGGAAAAGAATATATTCCGTGCGCAGTTTGACATTCTGTTTTAGTAGCAATTAATAGTCAAGCTGTTGTTGAATAATACAGAGAAAGAAGTCTGTCGGTAGCAGAGTTACCGGCGGATTGCATCCAGTAGTAGTTTGATAAAAGTTACGTTTTATATATAAGGGGGTTGCAAAGTGCAAGCGATAACAGATGATTGGAAAAGAACTCCGTTTTGGCGATTGCTTTTAGCCGTTTTCTTGGGTACGGGTGGTGTTTTGGCACCTATGGTATTATTGGGAATGTCCCTTATGACATTCAAATTAATAGAGATTGTAGGACCAGGAGCGGTTACTGGAGTCTATGGAATGGCTGCCGGGATTCAGTCTTTTTCCATAATTTTCCTTGGTATCCTGGGAGGAGTAATTGCGGATAAGACGCGGGTTAACTTTGGTCGCAGGAGAATCTGGATTCTATTGGGAAGCATATTAGGTGGAATATCTCTGTTAGTCTTAGCAATGGCTACGACAGTATGGATGGCAATAACTGCTTGGGTAGTTATGCAATTTTTCTATGGGATTGTTCAACTAAGCTGCATGGCTCTTATTCCGGAGCAGGCAGAAAAGAAGCGGTTTGGGACGTTTTCCGGTGTTATGGGCATTGCCGGGCCACTCACGGTTATGGCCGGGATGATTTTACTGGGAGTATTTGCCCAAACAACTTTGATGGAAAAATTTATTGGACTTATTGTTGTTCAGTTAGTTACCGGGGGTCTTGCCGTTCTCTTGATTAGAGATAATTATGTTCCGGTACCGGTGATTTCGGAAAATAAACCTCCTTTGTGGGAAAGAATCAAAAATTTTTATCCCAGCCCGAAAAAATATCCGAATTATACGTGGGGCTTACTTACTCGGTTTTTCATAAACATCTGTAATGGTACGTTAACGTATAATGCGCTCTTTTTTATGAGCCGGTTCCATTTTGACCAGCCGACGGTTTTGGAAAAAATGGCTATTCTTGCACCGGGAATTGCGATTATGGCAGTGGCCGGATTAATCGGCGGTATGCTGTCCGACAAGTTTAAAATGCAAAAACCATTTGTTATGGGAGCCGCGATTATTACTACCATATCGTTGGTGGGGCAAGCGTTTTCTTATGACTTTACCTATATTATTATTGCTCAGTTTATCTTTAATTTTGGTTTTGGCCTGTATTCTGCGGTGGATAATGCACTTACCAACAGAATTCTCCCGTCTAAAGAGAATACCGGTAAAGATTTGTCCATTATGAATGTTACGGTAAACATTTCCTCATCATTAGTATCCTTTGTTGCACCTTCTATTATTGCTTTAGGTAGCGGGGACTATACGCTATT
>Ga0316604_10001715_pt1 | contig 18437 bp, 21 predicted proteins | sample OWC_soil_day20_C_FD_207650 | JGI IMG/M metagenome (GOLD analysis project Ga0316604, IMG submission 207650) | Wetland soil microbial communities from Old Woman Creek delta, Ohio, United States - OWC_soil_day20_CT | ecosystem: Environmental > Terrestrial > Soil > Wetlands | place: USA: Ohio... | reverse complement strand
GCCCGATCCCAATGCCAAGCGCATCCGGGAGCTGACCTTTCGCGCCCGCCTCAATCAGAAGGGTGACGTCCAGTTTACGCCCGCCTCACTGGCGGCACAGCTGCTGCAGCTGGCGCCGGTCAGTAAAACCAGCCATGTGCTGGAGCCGGAGGCCGCAATCGGCAGCATCGCGGATGAGGTCAGAAAAGTCACGCCCCATGTGGATTGCGTTGAAATTGCTCCCCACTTTCGGGAGGTTCTGGAGCTGAAAGGATACCGGCTCTTAGGCTATGACCTGTTGGAGCTGGAGCCGCAGCCTGCCTATGACGCGGTGCTGATGAATCCGCCGTTCAGCGAGGAGTGCCGGCATATCCGCCATGCGTTTGAGTTTCTGAAACCCGGCGGAACGCTGGCCGCAGTATGCTGCACGCGGGTCAGACACTCTGATAAAAAGGAGTATACAGAATTCCGCGATTGGCTCCAGCGGCACCGGTATCAGTTCATTTCTCCCAATGAGAGTGATTTTGAAATGACCGGAACGCCGGTACTTCTGCTGCAACTGCACAAAGAGGCGGCGTGACCATTTTCCAAATGAGTTTTCACGACGTTCATGCAATTGTGTAATCCCGGTAAATTTGCATGAGATACTTGCGAAAGATGAATAAATCGGCTAATATAGGACTATAATCATATATCCGCCGAGATAAGAAGGGAGTGACACGTATGTTGTACATCAGGCGTCACATGGAAGAAATCGTGATGCGTCTCAACAGCCAGTATCCGGTGATCCTGGTCACCGGTCCCCGGCAGGTGGGCAAAACCACCATGCTGGAGCATCTGATGGAGCAAGAGGACAGGGGCCGAAGTAAGGTCACGCTGGACGACTTATCCGAGCTCGAGCTGGCGAAGACTGACCCGAAGATGTTTTTCCAGCTACACCGGCCCCCGCTGCTGATCGACGAGGTGCAGCACGCGCCCGAGCTGTTTCCGTATATCAAAATGATGGTGGATGAGAGTCACCGGCCGGGCGATTTCTGGCTGACCGGCTCTCAGCTGTTCAAGATGATGGAGGGCGTTCAGGAATCCCTGGCCGGACGGGTGGCGCTGCTGCAGCTTTCGCCGCTGTCACAGGGCGAAATCGCGGGTGACGATCAAAACGTGCCGTTTCGGGTGGAGCTTTCCGACCTTGCGGAGCGGCAGAAACGCCGCAGTATCCTGACGACGCCGGAGGTTTTTCAGCGAATTTTCACAGGCGGGATGCCGACGATGGTCAGCAGGCTCTACACGGATACGAACATCTTCTATTCCAGCTACATCAGCACCTATTTGGACAGAGACGTACGGCAGCTTTCGGGCGGCATTGAAACCCTGAAGTTTTTGACGTTTCTACGCGCCGCCGCGGCCAGAGCGGGTCAGCAGGTGAACTACAAGGGTATTGCGGACGACGCGGGAATTGACCAGGCGACGGCCAAAAGCTGGCTTCGCATTCTGGAGGCCCTGGGCATTGTTTTTCTTCTACACCCGTATTCAAACAACCTGCTGAAACGAACGGTTTCCACACCAAAGCTGTATTTCTACGACACGGGACTAGTCTGCTACCTGACCCGATGGGACAGCGCGGAAACCGCTATGAGCGGAGCGATGAACGGAGCCCTTCTGGAAAACTACGCCGTGGCCGAAATTATCAAGACCTATCAGAATGCCGGGCAGGAACCTTTCCTGTACTATTACCGGGATAAGGACGCCAGAGAGATCGATTTGATTTTGGAGCGGGACGGGACTCTTTTCCCCCTCGAAATCAAGAAGATGGCTCTGCCGCCGAAAAAACTGACGAAGGTGTTCGAGCTGATCGGTAAATCATCTTTGCAGCGCGGCACCGGTGCCGTACTTTGTATGGCTGATAAGCTGGGAGCCTTCGATCAGGACAATCTGATCATCCCAATCCCCCTGATTTAATGACATAGCTCCCGACGTCTGCATCGGCGCGGGACAAGTGAAAAGGAACCGGCACGTTGCGATTGTGGCAGCGTGCCGGTTCTTTCCATTTTTTTATAAGGAGTGAATCATATGAATTTTTATGAAACCAAGATGGGGCATACCTTTTTTGAGCATCAACTTCCGCAGCTGATCTCGGCCCTGAAGGAACTCACCGAAGCCGTGTTGCAGGCTAAGACGCAGCGCGCACTCAAGCTTCCCGCTGACGTTCCATCGGATTTTCTCAAAGAGCTGTATTACGGCAATTTTGAGCCGGACACTGAACTGAACGCAGACAAACTACGGGAATACAACAAACCTGTCATTGAACGCCAAAAGCGGCTCAAAGAGCTGGTTGATCCGGACGTCTGGGAACAGGTGGAGGAATATCGAAACGTTTTGAGCATACGGGCTGGATATGAAATCGAGCAGGCGTTTGAAACCGGCTTCCGCACTGCTGTCAGGATGATTGCCGCGGGGCTTTCCACGCCGCCCCACAAGGAAACGGAGCAGACGCATGAGTAAGGCAAAGGTCAAACGACACGTCCGGCAGTCTCAAAACCGCTCAAACAGATACGGGCATCAATGGAAGCTGCGCATGGCACAAGCTGCCTGCGCAGATAAAACACGCTCGTTTCAGAGCTACCGGGCGGCGCATACCGGCGTCTGCGAAAGGTGCCGGCATTTCAGGCGCGGCTAACGATCAAATTTGCATGGAGGTGTTGTGCTATGGGCCGCAGGTATTTAAGGCCGGACGCGGAGGGCTATCTGCTGGAAGCGAAAGCCTGCAAACGAGTGATTAAGGAATTGGAACGACTGACCGCTAAGCTGGAACGCAGGGTCGAACAGGAGAAAGCCAGGCGGCAGGCGGAATTTGAGCAGGCCATGACGTACCGCAGCGAGTATGAAATCCAGAATGATTACGGTTACGGCTTCCTGACGGAGTGCCAGTATGAACGCTACCTTGACCTGTTTCGCATAGGGAGCGAGGCGCTGGAAAACCACGCTCTCACGGCGAATGAAATTGCGGTGAAAATCATACGCCGTGTGATCAGGGACATTACCGAGGATCAGGTGGAATTTCAGTTTTCCGCGCTGTCTCCGGAGCAGCAGGAAGCGGAACGCAGGCGCGCCGAACAATCCCGGCACGCATGGAAGCAAAAAATAGCGGAGATCAAAAAGCGGCGGGGAATCCTCGATAATGAGGAAAATACGGCCGCGGATAGCTCAGGCGGTGCAATATGAATTTACCGATCATCAGAGTCTCCGGAAATCGAAACCATCCCCTCATGATTGCCCTAATGGACATTTATGTGGAAAAACCGGAATTACTCGGTGGATTAGTCGAGATCATTCCGGCGGATGGATACCCGCTCACGGTAACGGAGATTCAGCGGCACCGGCCGCCCTATCTGCGTGCCGTTAATGAAATCAGTCAGATGCTCCAGAACAATGGTTATGAAGCGGCCAGCAAGTTTTTGGATTGCAGCTATGAGTTGTAAAGTAGAAAACGCCAATTTCAAGAGATGGCTCCGGGCAGACATCAATTCACAGGCCGATGCCGAATGCGGGAATGCGGTGGCGCTGGATGATTTTACACCGGACGGGATGCACGAATATTGCTACCCGAAAGAGTTCTCAGTGTATGGTGATGACTATCGCTGGACTGTATCCAGCACCCATACGCGCAGGCGCCACCTTTGTACCCACTACGAAATCTGGTTCTTTGGGCGCGCATTTGGGCCCGGTTTGCGAATTGCTACCGGCCCACCCACAGAACCAAAGATACGTAAGGGATTGCGCATCATCTTTGATTATTATCAGAAAGGAACTACACATGAAGCTATATGACTTAACCAAATACGGCTCCGTGCATCCGATGCAGCTGGAAGTCCGTACATATCCTGAAGGTAACCTCGCCATTACGATGACTACATGGGAAGAAGATACACCCGAACCATGGCAGACGCTGACGGTAAATCTCGATGGGATTCGAGCGCGTGAACATGCCTTTATTGACACCAACAATAACGGGCAGGAAATATTGGAATGGATCGCACGCCACAAATTTGGTGTGCCAACAGGCCGAATGGGATTGAGTGGCTTCTGCGTATATCCGGAATATCATTTTTTCCCTAACGCTTTAAGAGACATGGATTCCGAAGGATATGCGGAATATCTGAGCCGGCAGAAATGAGGAAGACGATGGTATGAAATACAAACAGGTCTACGCCCTATTGCAGGAACGCCAAAGCACTGCGGCCGGTTTTCGTTATAAGGACCGAAGCGGTTGGCGGTCGCCTGTACAGAACTCTATGACACGATATCGCCCATTGTGGATTATTGCGGAGGATCCCGTCTGCAGCCGGCGTATCTGGATTACACAGGAAGGCTGCGATTTGCGGATCACCATCGCGGAGATGGACGCGCAGGGAGATAACCACAACAGCTCACCGCTGGTTACCTGCCGCACCATAACTGAGCTGTCCGCGGGCCTGCAAAGACTTTTTATGGAGAAAGGCAAGGTGGTTGCGTGAAAACAGGAACCTGGACAGTGGCCTTTACGATCTGCGTAGATGGAACGCTGATTGATTTTACGGAGCTCTCCGAGGACAGCCAGCTGCATATTCTGAAGCTGCTTGGACAGGGCTTTACCCGCGGCGAGGTCATTGAGTATGAAACCGATGCGAAAGCGGTATCATGACTGAAGGGGCAGCGAGAAAATGAGCTGCGAAAAAGCGATACGGCATCCCCGGAATCCAAAAAAGCAGCGGCCGTAGCCGATGGGCTTCTCAACGCTCGGCCCCAATGAGCGGCGCCGAACTCCCTGGCTTGGCAGCGCCTGGTTTGAACCTGGCATGGACGGGGAACGAAAAGCATACATCAAAGCTTATCGAGAGGAAACAGCCCGCATGTTAAAAAAGAATTCAAAGTTAAAACTGGTTGATTAAGCGAAACGGCAGCTTCTCACGGAGCTGCCGTTTCATTTTTCTTTCTAAAACCATGCTTCTTCGGGTAACTTTATTTATATGTGCAATTCTGAACATCGTCTCTTGCGTTCTCGGACTGGTTATAATATAATCAAACGAAGCAAACCGTTCCAAATTTATTATGCGTTTGAAAGGAGCAGCTATGGCTATCAAATGGGAAGTTCAAGTTGTCGCCGAAAAACCAAAGGCGACCGTTTCTGCCGGGGCAATCGGGCTTAACGGAGTATCCGTTGATTTGCTGAATAAAGCAGATTCAGTAGCAATAGGTTTTGATGATGAAACTCGCACCATTGTTGTCGCGCCATTCTCTTCCGTAAAGCAGAAGGGCGCAATAAGTCACGAAGTAAAGCCCAATAAAAACGGCGCAACAATTCGCAGCCGATCTTATATGTCTGTAATATTTGATGCGCTGAACATTAAGCTGGAAAATATGCAGAAGGTTAAATGCGATGTTGAAGGCAAGGATGGTATGCTTGTAATTAAGCTTCCGTAGCCTGATTATAATCTGTCAGAATAACCGCACCAAAGGGCAACAACTTTAAAACTGGTTGACTGAGCAAAACGGCAGCTTTTTACGGAGCTGCCGTTTCTTACTCTTATCAGGACGGCCACCTACGGCATATCAGCGAGTCTGTGATGATCTTTCGAGAAATGTATGTAATCAATTCCTCCGGTGTGGGGATGTCCGCCTCGTGCGGAACACTGTCCCAAAACGCCTTGAGCTCCGGATCTGTACTGCATAAGCCGGTTAGCATGGCAATTCGAATCTGTTGCCTGACGTGCTCTACCGGCACCCCCTCCCGCTCCGCTATTCTTTGAATTGTTTTTTCCGCTACTCTCAAGTTCTTATTTGCCATCATCGTGAACCTCCATTCCTCTTTTGCAGATTTTCTCTATGCATTGGCCGCACAGTGATTTCCCGTTTTCCGTCCATACAATTTTGCTTGATCCGCAGAGAATACAATGACAGGTGGATTTACGAAGCAGGACGTTTCCGTCGTCGTCCAAAAGCACGTCCATCGGCGTCCCCTCATTCAAGCCTTGTATATCCCGCAGTTCTTTCGGCAAAACGATACGACCGAGGCCATCCAGTTTTCTAATCATGACTGATCGCATATAAAAGCCTCCTTCGAAGTATTATACTAATACTTATAGCATTAGTATAATACTTTTGCATGTCGAATTTGCTCGAACGGTGGCAGAATCCCAAAGGGATTCGCGACAATGCAAAAGCAGGCGTAAAAAGCTATACTTGGCATAATCCGGGGCAACAGCGAAGCGAAATTGCCTTTCATATGGAAGCAGAACCCGTGAATGATTCTTGATGCTTTACTTTCCCTATGGTACAATAAAAATAGAAAAATGTGTTATTAAGGGAGGAAGGCAAACATGAGAAAGCGTACAATCAGCGCATTATTAGCGTGCTTCATGCTTGCGCTGCTTGCCATACCGGTTCAAGCAGCGGATACAGTGCAATATGGCCGTTATCCCAATGCCGAATCAAAGATGTTTGTGACGGATGGCGACTATTTTTATTACACGGCATTTTCTACTGAAACAGAGCCTTACCGTATTATGAAGCAGGCTGCGGACACCAGCTCAAAGACGGTATTGTATTCAGGCGGCGATTTTCAAATATCGAACCTGAATCTTATGAATGGGTGGATTTACTTCAGCGCACAGGATAAAATCTACCGTATTCGTACCGATGGCACGGGATTTGCCACGCTTTACTCGGCCAAAGTGTCTGCCAGCAGTGATTATTCCATCACCATCTGGGACATTCTGGCGGTGAATGACAAGCTCTATGTTCAATATTCCGATGGTGCTATTACGTTGCAAAACAAGCTTCTATCCATGGATCTTGACGGTGCCAATCCTAAAACCATATATGAGTCCGCGGTCTCCTTCGGCGATTGCATGACGATATATGACATGCAAATCTTCCTGCTTTCTCAGAATTCGCTTACCGTTACCTGCTATGATATTGAGACAGACACCGTTACCCGCTTTGATTTGCAAAACATAAGTATGAAAGCCGGCAACTATTATTTGCAGGTGTCCTCGGAGGGGCGGCTGTACTTTTACTCAGCTCCGGCTGATTTTGGCGATACCTCTTCAGCGGCTTACAGCTTCAATCCGGATGGCTCTGACGTACATCGGGCGGCGGCTTACAGCCGTTACATTATCGTGGGAGAAACCGTCTTCTACTATAACAGTTCAGACGGGAATATTTATCAGGCGCTTCTGAACAGCAGTGAGAAACCGACCAAGGTTACCAGCTCAAAAATAAGAGGATTTTTCACATACCATAACGGCTATCTCTATACTTACCGCTTCGTGGAGACGAATGGCGTGGAGGAACAGGAGGTTAATTTTTATAAGGTTAATGTATCCACCACGACATCCCAATCCTCAGGAACAAAGACAGCGGCGCCCGCTACCTCTAAGATTGTCATAAACGGCGTCGATACCGCGTTTGATGCCTATACAATCGACCAGAACAATTACTTCAAGCTTAGAGATCTGGCGGCAGTCCTCAGCGGAACGGAAAAGCAGTTCGAAGTCACATGGGATGGCGATAATAACGCAATCAATTTGGTTTCCAGTGAACCATATACCTCGGTTGGCGGTGAGCTGGCTGCGGGTGATCAAACATCGAAAACAGCGCAAATCAGCACTTCTTCCGTTTATCTGAACGGAGAATCGGTCACGTTAACGGCGTATACCATTGACGGGAATAATTACTTTAAGCTGCGCGATATCGGAGAGGCCCTTGATTTCAGTGTGTCCTGGGACGGCACAAACAACACAATTGTGATTGATACGACCCAGGGATACACGGAGGATTAGAATAGCCCCAAACCCAGACCGGTCATGGCGTCCGCACAGCAAAACATCACGGATATATAAAATAATAAAAGTTGTGGAATTCCGAATGGTCCACAACTTTTTTTATCAATAAAAATTAAAATGTACGTGGGAGCCACGGTCCCCGTTTCGCGCGGTATTGTCATCACTTTACCAAAGCTTCGATCACATTGAAAACCCGCTCCCTGTCTTCCGCGGACTTTGTCTCCAATTTCTCTGACAGCAGGGATGCTTTCACCTTATAGCCGTTTCGCAAAACATCCGCCAGCAAAAGGTCGGCGGAGACATTCAGTGTGTTTGCGAGATTGACAAAGACCTCCAGACTCGGCGTCTTTACGCCCCGCTCAATCATAGAGATATAAATTGTGCTTAATTCGAGGGCTTCAGCAAGCTCATCCTGGCTCATTCCCGCTGCTTCCCGACATGTCTGGATGCGTCGCCCAATGCATTTTCTGTCCATTCAGCTCCTCCTTTTGCGTATTATTCTGTTACCCTTAGTATTAGTATAAGGGAAGAAAAATATTTAGACAGAAACTAAGAGTATTTATATATTACTTTAAGTATTACTTTCGCAGCATTATGGAAAAATTGCAGCAAAGGATGTCCGCTATGGGGGCATCTCGATTTCTCCCTTTCGCGTAAGTCAATAAGAAATTCATACGGAAAACGCATTCCATCCCGATCAACTCTTTCAGTTGATCTCTGTGCTTACGCATAGCGGCAAAATTGTCCTTTTCTTTTGGCTACGCGAATAAAAATCGGTCTCCTTCCACGATCAAAATCTTTAATCCATAGGCTCTGCGTATAAAAATGGGAAGAGCGTCTTCCTGCGCGTATTTCTGTTCCTCAAACGGGATGTGCAGCAGTTTTTCTATTTCCTGCATGGGCAATCGTCCTTTGCAACACGAATTTTTATTATTGTAACATACCTTGAGCTGCAGTTTAATAAAACATTCATACCGCAGATAATGGCTCATATTTCGCACTGGCAAGCAGGGGTTCTTCTCATAATTGCTCTGCAAAGCCAAAAAACTTTTAAGACAAACGGAAAGGCCCCAAAGGTTTTTGGGGCCTTTCCGTCGGCCTTAAATTTGGATTACTTCAATGCAACGCACCAAAACTATGCACAATTCCTGATACAAATCCTCGTCAAACACGCAGTCCACAATGGACTCTTTCATCAGAAGCGGCTTATACAGTTCGAGCACACCGCCAATGGCCTTAGAATCACCTTGCTTCGCCGCAAGCAATAGCTCTTTAAAATTCATAACTCCTCACCTCGCATTTCTTTTTTGATTTTTTCTATAGCCCGATAATAGACGGCGGCGACGCCCTTATACCCCATGCCCAATTCCGTCGCCATTTCCTCGAAGCTGCGCGCATCCAGAACCTTTGTAAGGAATATGTACCGTTCCCGTTCCTTCATCTGCTCCAGAGCAAGCTTCAGTGCGGCATTCTCCAGTTGCATCTGAAGCGGCAGGCGCGCCAGCATATCCGGATCGGTGCTAAACTCGGATCCCATTTCTTGAAAATCCACCGAAAACTCATATCGTTCCACGGTCCCCCTGTGATTGAGGTATGCCGCCTTGCGCCGGCGTATGGCGGTCATCAGATATTTTGTAAACTGATTCTGCAGAATATTTGTTTCGCTTTTGCCATCATTTCGTTGCCACATAGGTCAACCTCCGTTTCTGAATTTTCTATAATTCAGAAACAAAGGTGGCCCACGGCACCGAATTGCAGGAAGCGAAAAAACGCAAAAGCAGCCGACTTGCATAGTAAAGTCGGCTGCTTTTAAACCATCGAGAGGTCCACAGGGATTACGTGGACTGGCAGGCGGAGGCTTGTCCCCTTTGGCGGCAGCTTCCCTTTGTCTGCCGCAAGGCAGGCAAATCCTACAATATCCCTGACGCTTCAAAGCCGTGTGTCCTGGCGCATAAAGACGGCGGGCCTTCTCGATGCGGTGAATGTTAAAATTCATCGCACACCAATCTCCTTCCGTAGATGCAGCCGGCACACAGGCGGCAAATTATCCTTTCTCGTTGTCCAGGATAGGGCAGCGGGAAGCTGCCGCCCTGCCGATAATTTGATTTAATTGTGAAGTGTGGCGAATAACTCTCATGAAAGCTGCCGTCCGATCAGGTACTGTTTTGACAGATAGCTCCTTTATTCGACAAAACGATAAAAGGCGCTGGAGTAGTCCCCAGCGCCTTCGAAAAAATACGACACATCAATCCGACAGTTGTTCATATTTGATTCAGTCTGCAAATATTTTGCCGTAGTTCTTGTCGGACAGCGTAAGTTCCTCCGATCCCGCTCGATGTGACTTGCGTTTTTTTGCAACGGGGAGGACTTTTCGCAGCGGCTTTAGCTGCGAAATCAGATTGAAATTTTTTACCACTGATCCGCTGTGTCCGATAGACTTTCACGACAGATCATACTCCGTTGTTGGTTAACACGGCGCTCCGCATTCCTTTCACCTCCCGTTCGGATTCATCAGGAGCTTCTGTCAACAAGATGTAATGAGTGCCCAATGATAAAAACCTGCCCTCATAAAAAGGGCAGGTTTTTGTATCGCTCGTTGCAGCCAGACTATCATAGCACCGGAAAAGTGCCTTAGACCCTCGGCTTTGCGTCCCCACCTTTAGGTGGGTTTGCCCTTAGCTTTATTCAATTGGTTCCACGTGCATAGGAGACTTGATCTTGGTTTTAATGCACAAAAACACTGCTGTATAACCGAAATTATACAGCAGTGTTTTTCTATTGTCATACATCACCATGATGTATTTTTTCCCAAGCTATTACAGTTCGATATCCGCAAGTTCAAGTTTTGAATGAACCCCAAGCTTGCTGTAGACCGAGTGTAAAACCGTTCTTACGGTGGCCTCCGAAATCATCAGCCTTTCGGATATTTCCTGCGCCGTAAGCCTTTCCCTGGCCAAGATGGCTATCTCCCGTTCCCTTGGCGTCAGAGGCGAGCTTTCTTTCCATACCGCCCGCAAAATCTTCTGGCGCCCTTCTTCTTGACGCTTACAAAGCGCGATGATTTCGTCAAGCTGTTGCCGGTCATATTTCGGCGAAGATATTCTTCGCAGCAAAGGGAGCGCGGCGCCTATTTGTTCCGCAAATGGTAAGTACACTTTATCCGGAAGAGCATAATCAAGCGCCGTTTGCAGATGCACCATGGCGGTATCCGCCTGCCCGGTCCGGTCATGGGCGACGGCGAGGTGCATATGATGCAGCAGTCGCGGCATTAGATAGATACAGTCGCGTTCCTTATCGGCATTGTGGGCCAGTGCGCCGCACAGTTCAGGGTATCTCTTTTCCAAGAGCAGTTTCTTCGCGTAAAGCTGCTTTGCCGTGCTGGAGACCGTTGCGGGATAAAGGACGGCATCAATGCTTTTCGGATTGCCAAACCACTGCGCAATCATATCCGGCTTGTCCAATATTAGGCCCAGGATGGTCAGGCACAGCTCTGCCGTTCGTTTAGTGAAAATTTTCGAGTCGCTTCCCGTTTGCTTCCTAATTTCTGTTACGGCCGCTTGAAACATATCCTTATTGCCGCGTAGAATTCCAATGCGCGCGCGTAGCAGTTCGCCATATAAAATCATGGACATTTGATCATGCTCTTTTGCGGCGGCTGAAGCCCTGTAGCATAGGGCGTCCGCTTCCTGATCGTTTCCACGCATGAGCATCGCCTCGGCGTGGAAGATACTGCTTACTCCATAGAGATATCCGTCCGTGATTTTATGAAACACATGGCAGAATCGGCGCCAGTGCTCTATGGACGATTCCAGAGCACCGGGTACAGTCCATAGCTGGTTGAGCAGGCAGCACGCATAAGGCCATGGCATGTTTGGCGTAATCAAAGAGGAAGGTTTTCGCAGAATGCGCCATGCCGCCTCACAGTCCTTCTCCTTCTTTTCAAGCATGTCAAAAGAGCAGATGGCCTTGTGAAGTGAATACTCTCCCTGAAGCATGCGCAGTTCCGATTTGCTCATTGAACGGCGCTCCCGCAGTACAGCATCAAGCAGAGCGTGGATTTTCTCGACGGCCTGAAACCGTTCCAGAAGGTACAGTTGATATGCGTATAAGAGCAATTGATATGGGTGCTCTTTCAAAAGCTCATCCGGGCAGGTTTCCACAATAACTTCAAGAAAACCCGGCCTGAAGTTTTCTTTTTGTGAAATCATATATTCGCCACTGGCATGCAGGGATAAGAGGGCGGGATAGTCTTTTTCACGATAATAGATTACCGCGGCCGGGCAGTAATCTTCAACCGCTGCGAAATACGATCCTGCCCGCCGCATAATCTGACTTTGGAAAGAGCGGCTGAGGTGGTTATAAAAACGATTTCGGAGAAATTCCTGCAGAATGCTGTGGATGATATAGCTTTGCGTGTACGGGTTGAATCGGATGAAAGCGTTTCCCTGCAGCAGTTTTTCAATGTTCTGCGGCAGAGCTTTCTCGCCGACCATCATTGCGGCCTGTCCGGGAGTAAAGCTGTCCAAAACAGAGACTGAGACCAGGAACTCTTTTTCTTCCTGAGTTAATCGATTCCAAACCGCCGTTTCCACCAGAGTCTCGATGCCGTGGGCATAGGTCAGGGAGCCTTCCTCCCGGTAGTTCAGGATCTGCATTCGGATTGCCGCGACCCAGCCCTCTGTATTGGCATAGATGTCATCCAACTCACCAGCGGCCAGTCGGATTCCTTCCAGTCGAAACAGGGCGTCGGTTCCTTCCTTGTTAAAAAAGAAAACGGGCGCTTTAATTTTTGAAATTCGCTTATCATGTGCCAGTGTATAGAAATTTTTAGGGTAATGCTGGGCGATTGCAATGAAATGAAGCCGCGAAAATTTCATTACGGCGATTAAACTTTTCATCTCCCGAATGATTCGCTGTGGGATCAGATGATAATTATCAATCACCAGATAGGTGTCCGCCGGGCATACAATTTCTCCTTCAGACAGCGCGATATTTGCCGGCGTCCCGGTCATCGGTATCCGCAGGTCTTTCAGCTTAGCGGCCATCTCAGGATCCGCGTTTTTGAATAAATCGCAGAGCGCTGCCCAGCAGGCCGGTGCGGATTCACCCAGGCAAGTATACCAATACTGACGGGCGTTATCCGAAAGGTTGCGCTTTAGATATTCCCGCACCGCAGTTGTTTTTCCAAAACCAGAAGGAGCCTCAACGATCGTCACTGGCGACTCAAGCATTCTTTCAAGCTGCATCATCAGGTCTTGCGAAAAGTAATATTTTTCTCCTTGTTCAAAAAGTTTTCTCATAGAGTTACCTCGCTATGGCCTAACGTATCTATGAAGTGCCAGCCCTACTCACTTTTTCGCCGCATTGAAAGGAATCATCACGTATCACCTCGATCCAAATATCTGCTGCTTCTTTGGGACACAATGCCATCCTGGGTACAAACAGAAACGCTTAGATGTGGGAGGTAATTGACGACCCGCTGTCCTGAATGCCTTATTTGCCGGACTCCGCGAGGCTCAAACCTGTTTGTTCGCGCAGGTGAGCATCCGTTCTCAACGTTTTTTTAAGCGCCTCCAGCATGTCCCTGAGAATTCGTATTTCGTATTGGTCGCAGTCATTTAGCAGGGCTTCAATATCCTTTTCAAACTGCACCCTAGCTTTTACCACATTTTCGCAAAGCAGATCGTCCACGGTGACTGAAAGCGCGTTTGCTATATTCACAATTGAAGTAAGACTGACGCGCGTTGTTCCATTTTCAATATTGCTTAAATGTGTTGCCGATAAATTGATGGTTTCCGCAAGAATTTCCTGCGTGATATCAGCTTTAATTCTGGCAATTTTAATGCGTTTGCCTATCGCCCTGTAGTTCATCTCCATGATATCCCTCCGTTGTATACATATTTTCACATAACTATTGTATAAACGGCGGGAATTTATTATAATAGGCTATATCCGTAGTCTATTGTGTCAGATTAACTATTTAAAAATTTTTGTTGAAGTCTGGCTCGTTTAGTGCGTTCAATTCAAGGAGGCAGGAAGTTTGAAACAAAGTAAAATTGAGGCGGCGAAGAAATCAATTGAGCAGACCGCCCGCAAACACGGGGTAACGGTCAATGAAGTAAAAAAGGAAATAAACATTGCTATGTTAAACGGTCTTGTCAGTAACGATCCTCAAATCAAAGCATTTTGGACGGACGTCCCCTGCGCGGGCGAGTATCCAACACCCGAGGAACTCGTCGCCTATGTTGCCGACATGGTAAAAAGAAAAAAGCGCGGACAGAACGGTGTAAGCACCTTACAGGGGCTGCCTCCCTACATAAAATGACCGGCAGGACAGCTGGGAATTTGCACCACGCATACTCAGAGCAATATGGATTTATTCAGTGGCCTTGACTCGTCCATTGTTCTTTATTTATAATCATTTTGAAAGGGAGGGCAGGCTTTTGTGATGCTGTATTATAAGATATCGGTTAATTTAGTGTCTTTTGTTTTCCTGTGCATCGTCTTTTATATTGCAAAACGACGATTGGACAGGAGCGATAGATTTAACCGTCTATTTATTAACGCCTGCAGCCTTGTTCAAGTCGCCCTGATTTTTGAATCGGTTGCCATCGTCTTAAATGGCCGCGCTGATATCTATGTGGGTATTGTTTTGAAAATTCTCCTTGCTTTTCTTTTTTCTCTGCCGCCGATCCTGGCCTATTACTGGTTTTTATTCGGCAAAGTGCTGACGGGAGATGCGAAGATGGATTTTGTCCGACCTACGTGCTTGATCCCCGTCCTGATTAATTTCGTATTCGCCCTTTTATCCATATTTATTAATTCACTATTTATCGTCGATGGTGATAACCGGTATCAGTCAGGTCCTTTATATTTCATTGTGTTGCTTGCTACATATGGCTATCTGGCGGCTGCGTTCATTCTTTTATTTGTACGCAGAAGCCGTCTGTTATCTGAGGAATTCCGGGTTCTCTCTTTCATATATCTGCTTCCTGCACTCGGCGGCGCCCTTCAAATTCTTCTGCCCGGTACGTTCCTTATGTGGAGCTTAACAGCAGGTGCGCTCATCGTTCTGTATGTATATGTGCAGGAACGCCTGATACAGATTGACAGCCTTACCGGGGCTTCCACAAGGCGGTCTTTTGTCCAGAGGCTCAATCAGGCGAAGGATCAGTGCTCCAGTTCGCCGGTTGGCATCATTTTTCTGGATATAGACGATTTCAAGCTGATTAATGATAGCCTGGGGCACAAAGAAGGCGATGAAGCGTTAAGAGCCTTTGCGACCACCATTAAATCCGTTCTCCGGAAAGACGATACTCTGGCACGTTTTGGCGGGGATGAGTTTGCACTGTTGGTCATGGTTGAGGATGAGGATGGACTGCGTGCAGTGGTGAGAAAAATCGATGCCGCGCTTGATAGCTACAACCGGGTATCCAATAAGCCGTATAAGCTCCGATGCAGCATTGGCGCACAGCTATACGAGCGTCCGTTGTACGGCGATATTAATCTATTACTCGAAGAGGTCGACAAGATGATGTATGAGCACAAGCGACTGAAAAAGGCCACATAATAGAGACTTTCTTTAGTCCCCTTTGGTCGGCAGGCCAATAATATAAATATATGGAGGAATCGTTATGCAGGCGAGAAAAGTCGATGAGCTGGGGCGGATTGTTTTGCCAATCGAAATCAGAAAGAAATTAAATGTTGATACGGGGGATTCTCTCGACGTGTCGATAGACGAAACCGGTACCGTCTTATTGAGAAAATCTGAAAAGCACTGCGTGATATGTCATGGTCAGAACGGACTCGTTGACATCCGAGATAAGCCCGTTTGCGCGGAATGCAGGGAGATCATAAAAAATCAGTAACCAATACACGGCATTGCATCTATAGGTGGAAACGACACCCGCTGGAATAAGTCCAGCGGGTGTCGTTTATTTACCGATGGTTAATCGCTTGTTCTCACCCCGTTTTCGTCCAACTCGTAGCCGTCCACGGTGGTGCTTTTGGCAAGGCTGCCATCCGTGTAGAAGTAATACCATTGCCCATCGATCTCATACCACTTGCCGGAAATCATACTGCCGTCCGAAGTGAAATAATAGGTCTTGCCGCTGCCGTTTGTACCGATTTCCCACCAGCCGACCTGCATTGTGTTGCCTGAATAATAGTACCAGCTTCCGGAATCATCCTGAACCCAGCCGGTCTGGAGAACGCCCTCGGAGGTGAAGTAATAGCGCACGCCGTCGATGGTCTGCTCTCCGGTTAGGGCCTTGCCGTCCTTGTAGTAGAGATACTGTCCAGCGTCGTTTTTAGCCCAGCCCTGCGCGGTGTCGGGATCGATGGTCAGCTTGATATACCGGGTCAGCATGGCGCTGACCTCCGCGCGTGTGGCGCTGGACTTGGGACTAAACATGTCGCTGGAGCCGCCCATTATAACTCCCGCCTGCTGCATGGCGGTGACCGCCGCAGCATAGGGGGTGCTGATGCTGGAAGCGTCCGCGTAAGTATCCGCCTCGCGGGTGACCGGCAGGGTGTAGCCGGTGGCGTTGGCATAGTTCTGGAGAATCAGGGCGATTTCCTCGCGGGTGACCGCTCGCTCGGAATCAAATTTTCCGTTGCCTATACCGCTGACAATGCCCTGCCGATACGCCCACTCGACATAGGGCATGTAGTATTTATCCGTTGCCACATCTGAGAAGCTGCTGGTCGTATAGCCGCTCACATCCGCCCCGGCCAGCCTGCCGAGAGCCGTCACCAGCATTCCGCGCGTCATGACAGTATCCGGGGCAAAGGTGGTGTCCGTGGTCCCTGTAAGCAGCCCCCGGCCTACCGCATAATCAATGGAATCCTTCGCCCAATGGCTGGAAATATCCGTGAATTTCGCGCTTGGCGCGGTATAGCCCACGCCATAGATGGAGAGGTGGTTGGTGGTGAAAATCAGGCAGCCGCTGTTCGCGTCGTAGGCGGACCCATCGATGCGGGCGGCATTGCCGTTCCCGTCCACATACACACCATACAGGTAACCCGCCGCTTCACCCTGAGCTGGGGTGTAGGGGATGGAAACCGTGGCGATGCCCCCGCCGAGATCCGTCACCGTGGCCGAGCTGCCGTTTGCGGTGTAGCCAACCGTGATATTGTAGACCGGCCTTGTGCCGATCATGGTTTGAGCGTCATTGGAAAGATTTTCTTTTACAGCCGCGGTGATGGTTATATTACCACTGCTCTGGGACTGAACCGCCCGGAGCGCCGTCTGGTCGAAGCTCACACTGACGGGCAGGCCCCCTATTTCCATGCCGGTAACGCCCGCGTCAACAAGCGCTTTCAGCGCGGTTTGCGAAAGGGTCGCGGAGAGCACTGTGTTTCCCGCAGGCACCGTGATGTTCAGCGCTACGGATATCCCGTTCGCGGTTTTGCCCTGCGATTTTGCATCGGCCTGTGCCTTGGCGATGGCATCGGTGACAGCCTTATCGGGAATGGACGCGCTGGAGCTGCCGTTTGAATCAGCCACAGCGGTGATGGAGACTGCCGCCGTTACTGGCTGGTTCGGCTGATTTTCAGGGGCAGTAGTGGGTGCAGCAGCGGTGTTGCCAGAGGAACTACCGGAACTTCCTCCGCTGCTTGAACTGTTTCTACCGAAGATTGCTTTCACCGTTACAGCTTCATCCGGCATAGTGAAGATATTGCCGGTAATGCTCATACCTGCCGGAGCGATGACCTGCCACTGTGTGAAGTGATAGCCACTGTTTGCAGAGCCGCTTAAGGTAACGGTCTGACCCGCTGCCGCCGAGGATGGATCGGCACTGCCAGTACCGTGCCCGTCGTTTTGGACAGTGATGCTATGGGTGGTTGGTATCGGACTTGCCAGGGTGAAATGAATTTCATATTCTTTTGAGCTGGTCATATCCTCCGCAGTTACCTCCACGGTTGCGGTGCCGGGCAGAGAACCTGCCTGCGTAATATCCAGGGTGGCATGGGGATCGTCCGCCGCCGCACCTACTGTTGCCGTGGCGGTGCCGTAAGGCAGCTCCACATCGTAATCGGTGGTATCCGGATTGAAGCCCGTTACTGTCGTCCCATCCACCGTCAGGTCGCTCAGATCGGCATTGCCGCTCGGGGTATAGCTGTCTACAAAGTCAACAGTAAAAGTGACCGGATTTCCGGTATCGAAAGAAATTATAAATTCCGCCGAATCACCGTCTGAAAGATTCAGCGTCTGAAGGTAGTCGCTCTTGATGGTCAGCGCGCTCCCCGTGACCGTATAATCGGAGGAGTCGGTCAGGGATGCAGAATTTGCGTCATACACCACGCCCGTCACAGAGCTTGCACTGTTCCAGATGATATTCGTTTTCGCATCACTGGGAGATGCAAGGTCATAGCTTCTCGCGGCAGGGCTTATCGTTGCATCTATCACAGTGGCACTTTGGTCGACAGAAATGGTTTTGGTATCTGCTGCATTACCGGAATTGTCGGCGGCATTAATCACCACATCATACTGTCCGTCCGGTAAACCACTCATGGTGAAATTATGCTGCGTTGTAATATCCTGTGTCTCGGAGGGTGTCAGCGTGATAGTCTGTACCGCGTCGGAGCCGACCTGATAGGTAACGATGTCAATTCCCGCGCCGCTGTCGGTGACGC
>Ga0316604_10001713_pt1 | contig 18461 bp, 14 predicted proteins | sample OWC_soil_day20_C_FD_207650 | JGI IMG/M metagenome (GOLD analysis project Ga0316604, IMG submission 207650) | Wetland soil microbial communities from Old Woman Creek delta, Ohio, United States - OWC_soil_day20_CT | ecosystem: Environmental > Terrestrial > Soil > Wetlands | place: USA: Ohio... | reverse complement strand
ATTAACCACACTAACAACACAGGAATATAACGAACAAATAGCGCACAATTAACCACAATATAAAAGTGGTAATAGCCTCGACAAATGGCGAGGGAAACGCACGCAGCGCACAGGAAACCTGATCGGCTTCAGCCAGGGTGATTTGATACACTGAATTGAAATAATGCGGATTTTAGTTTAGCAATGACATTATGCTGACTAAATTTGCAATAACAGAACAAACGCGTACCCATTCTGGCGTGCGTGCGGTGGATTCATAAAAAAACATGCGGATTTTTAAATTCGAACCAAAATACTTATTTGAGTAGCCGTTTATTGGACAAACAAATGTGGCGAGCTATTTTCCTGGCCGTGCTTCTTGGGTTGGCGGGTTGTCGCGAGCCACCAGCGGTGTTTCGCACTACCGACATCAGCGGCGCACAATTCGGGCGATCCCTCGGGGGGATGACGGATCACCGGGGGCAGGCAAGAGCGTTGCCGGATTTCCAGGGCAAGGCGACTCTTCTGTTCTTTGGCTATCTCTCCTGCCCGGATGTTTGCCCGACCACGCTGGCACGTTTTTCCGAGGCGATGAAGCGCCTCGGCCCCGGCGCAGACAAGGTGCAGGTTCTGCTTATTACCGTTGATCCGGAGCGCGATACAGCAGAAAAACTGGGCGCTTATGTCACCGGATTTCATCCCTCATTCATCGGTCTGCGCGCAGACCTGCCGGCAACTGAAGCGGTGGCGAAGGAGTTCAAGGTCTTTTTTTCCCGCCGCAAGGGGAGTGAACCTGACGAACACGCCCATAACCAGCCACATGCACAATCGGCTGGCAGCTACATGCTTGACCACTCGACAGGGACTTATGTATTCGATCCCGCCGGAAGAATCCGTCTTTACATTAAAGATGATGCATCCGTCGAGGATATTGTGAGTGATTTGAAGCTGTTGATAGCAGGAAAGTGAATTTTGTTTTTGGCACAAAACATGTCGTGAAGTTTACGAATATATTTTAAATATTGGCAGAAATAGTCCGTATTGAGTCAGGCCCGACTGCAAAGCAATCGAACATCCTTCACGCTTGGGCGCCACGAAAACTTCCTGTCGTGCAGTGTATTCCACTAAATTTATCCGGCTTGATGGTGTATAAAAAATTAACCGGAAACGGGTTCCCCATAAATGATATTTGGCGCCGTTCTTGTGATGATTCCCGCAGCACGGGCATCCAGTCGCGAGATGGCAGCACCCCATGCGGCCATGCGCACGGCGCTAAAGTATCAAACCAGGCCTGAAGGTGACACGGTGAGCGAATTGCTTGCAGGTCATACCCGGTGGCGGCAGTAAGGTGTTGCCTGGCGGCACCGAAGTATCGCCGCAAGGATATTGTATAGGGCGGATCAAGCAAGGATGGTCAACAAAATCCGGATTCATAACATCTCACGGAAAAACAATTCAGTGAAATGATTGCAAATAAAACCAATTGATTTCTTCATTGCGACATGACACTGACTAGAGGCGATAAAACAGACAATTTTCTGCGGTGCAATAAAAATCCAATCGAGATTTCTGGTCAGAATATTAGAAAAATATCGCGGCCGCAATTATGCATTCCGTGAATAGCTGGAGAAGAAAAAATGAATACTGCGGTTAAAGCTTGGGTAGATGAAGTTGCCAAAACAACCCAACCGGACAAGATCGTGTGGATCACCGGCTCGGAATCCGAAAAGAAAGGCCTGGAAAATGAATGCCTGGCCGACGGCGAGCTGATCGCGCTGGATCAGAAAAAACATCCGGGCTGCTTTTATCACCGCAGCGCCAGGAATGACGTGGCCCGCGTCGAACACCTGACTTTTATCTGCTCACACAAACAGGAAGATGCCGGCCCGACCAACAACTGGATGGCCCCGCAGGAAGCCTATGCCAAGCTGGGCGAGCTTTACAAAGGCTGCATGCGCGGCCGGACCATGTATGTGATCCCGTACCTGATGGGCCCGGAAAACTCCCCGTTCAGCAAGGTCGGCATCGAAATCACCGACAGCCGTTATGTCGTGCTCAATATGCGCATCATGGCGCGCATCGGCGATGTCGCCATGCGGCATCTCGGCGAATCCGGCGATTTCGTAAAAGGGCTGCACTCGAAGGGCGAGCTCGATGAAAACAAGCGCTACATCTGCCATTTCCCGGAAGACAACACGATCTGGAGCTTCGGCTCCGGCTATGGCGGCAACGCGCTGCTCGGCAAGAAATGCTTCGCGCTGCGCATTGCCAGCAATCTGGGCCGCCATGAAGACTGGCTCGCCGAGCACATGCTGATTCTCGGCCTGGAAGACAAAAAGGGCGAGGTAACCTATATCGCCGCCGCCTTCCCCAGCGCCTGCGGCAAGACCAACCTTTCCATGCTGGTTCCGCCGGAAATCCTCAAAGATTACAAGGTCTGGACCGTGGGCGACGACATCGCCTGGATGCGGATCGGCAAGGATGGGCGATTGTGGGCCGTCAACCCCGAAGCCGGCTTCTTCGGCGTGGCGCCGGGCACCAGCAAGAAGTCCAACCCGAATGCCCTGCTAACCACCAGCCGCAATACCATCTTCACCAATGTACTGCTGGGCGATGATGGCTCGATCTGGTGGGAAGGCATGGGAACCGAGCCGCCCGAGCATGGCACTGACTGGAAGGGCGATGCCTGGACGCCATCCTCCGGCAGCCTGGGCGCGCACCCCAATTCGCGTTTTACCGCCCCGGCCGAGCAATGCCCGAGCATTTCGCCGGAATGGCAGAATCCGGAAGGCGTGCCGATTTCGGCGATCGTGTTCGGCGGACGTCGCGCCAAGGTGGCGCCCCTGGTCTACCAATCCTTCGACTGGAAACACGGCGTATTTGTCGGCGCCACCATGGCATCGGAAACCACCGCCGCCGCCAACGGCAAGGTTGGTGTGGTGCGACGCGACCCGATGGCAATGCTGCCGTTCTGCGGCTACAACATCGGCGACTACTTCCAGCACTGGCTGGACATGGGCAAGAAGATCCCGAACCCGCCGAAGATCTTCCACGTCAACTGGTTCCGCACCGACGACAACGGCAAGTTCATCTGGCCGGGCTTCGGCAACAACCTGCGCGTGCTGCTGTGGATCCTGGCGCGCTGCAAAGGCGAAGTGGGTGCCACCCAATCGCCGATCGGCTACCTGCCCAATCCCGACGATATCAATATCGAAGGACTAGACGGATTCACACGCCAATCGCTGATCGCCCTGCTCGATATCGACAAGGAATCCTGGGGCCAGGAAGTACAAGAGATCAAGGAATGGTTCGAGCGCATTCCGAAACTGCCGGATGATCTGCACAAGCGGTATCGTGTCCTGAATGAATGGTTCGGGACACCGCACTCTTGACCTTTGGGCTGGTTTATTGACCGTCGATTTCACCGTGCCCGGGGCAGTTCACGGCGGAAAGAGTGTTTTAAATGGGACAGTCAAGATAACAAAAAGGCCGCTAAATTGCGGCCTTTTCGTTTGGTGACAAATTACGTGCCATTTTGCATTCACCGATTGTATTTTCAGAACAGGGTCTCAAGAACTGATGGCCAAGCTCGATTAGAAAACAAAAAACTTACTATCGACCATAAACATCCGTCATACTTAATTGAACGAGGAAAACTGAGACTTGCTGTCGCCAATCGATTGATTGCGCGAAGTGGGGCAGCTTAACTGACACTACCGAGCTTCCACATTTAAATGGCGTAAATCCGTGTGGTGTACGCAAGGCCGATTGAAAATGAAGAATATGCTCACACCTGCTAGTCGTTGGCGCAAGGCCAGAGTGTCTTTGCAGCGAACGCTCTATGGGAAAACGTACTCAAGTGGACCCACTGCGAAGGCGAAAAGTACCGAGTTCGCATCTCACCTCCCGTTCGCATCTCTAATTCTCTATGTTGTTGTTAGTATCGCCTCAACCACAGACACAGTTCTTCTGAAGGGTAACCAAGGATTTCGATTGCCGGTTGTTGGGATAGACATTTCTGTATTTGGATTCTATATAGCTGCCCCAATCATTATCTTGGTGGCTCACCTAGTTACAACTAAAAGGGTGGCAGAGGAATCGCAGAAGCACGTACAACCTACGGCGCGAAATATTGGAAGCTTCCTTGACACGTTTACCGAAAGGCTTCTTCTCGCCCTATTGATGTTCGCAGGCCCTGGCGCAATTCTTTTTGCCACGCTGCGGTTTGCTTCCTACCAGCACAGAGCCGTTTTCCTTCTACATACGGGAATTTTTCTACTGTCAATCGCAGTTAGCTGCATTCGGTATAAGGAACTTGTGCAAGCTTTTCGCACCAAGACCTCAAGAATAGAAAAAGCGGCCGGTTGGCTGTGCGGAATTCTCTTTTCCGCCTACTGGGCAGTCTGCTTTGATGTCATTTTCGTCCCGCCGCATTACTCCGTCACACTTTTGCTAAAGACAGAGACGGACTGGCTAGACGACGAGGATGGTGGGACTATTGCATTAATTCCCCACATAAAGATCGATCGAGCCGCCAAACTGTGGGATGGCAACACATCGGCTGGCCCTGAGGATCCACGTTTCATCGGGTTTAGTGATAAAGACTCAGCATTTATGAACCGGAGTGTTGTCCTTGATCTCAGAGGAAAACGACTTCGTTTTCTCGATCTTCACTCTCAGATCGTTCCGCGCATTTGGGCACACGACGCTGATCTTTCTGGGGCGAACCTGTCCTTCTCGAGACTATATGGTTCGGTATTTGTTAATACCCAGTTCTACGGCGTAAATTTTGATTTCGCAGCACTTGATGGCGCCACCTTTATGTATCTGAGAGTAGTTCGCAGCAGTTTCAATAATTCGAGACTTCGCGGCATCTATTGGGACGGCTCCCAGATAGAGCAGACAACTATGTATGGTGCCGATCTTGCTCTTTCCTCATTTTTCGGAACCACTTTCAAAGAGTCAAAGATCGTTGACTCCATGTTGACGGCTATCAGTGTCGATAGTTTGAATACATTCAATGACGTTATTCTTAACTCGAAAAATAGTTCTCGGGTGTTTCCCATCTTCAAACCAATGGATGACTCCGGTGAAATCGATAAGAATCTCTTCTCAGTCGATTCTCAAAAGGTCGCCGGCGCAATTATTGAAACCGTATGCAAATCCCCTTCCGACATCGGAAGCAGGTATGCTTGGAATATGTTCAGCCAACTTGAGGTATTGAGGACAATTCCATTATTAAATGAAGAGCGTAGTGATATCCTCAAGAGGGTATTATCCAGTGATTCATGCAACAGTCTTCCAGATCGAGGTCTGAGAGAGATACTGGCTTCTTCTAGTGGACGTGTAGCGCCACGACACCCCTAGACACTCTTGATCCGATCGAAATACTGCTGTCAGACGCTACCGGCGATAGCCCATTATTGAAACTAACCAGCTGCTTTTCCATTCATAGCGGAAGTACCCGGCATAAGCAATGAACTTCCGTTTAGGCCAAGAAACCATCAGTTATACAAACCGGCCACTGAAACAATCCAATAGTCTTTATTAGAGTTATTTTTTACCAATTGATCAGGCAAGGTATAAAAACAAAAGCACTTGGTTTTCCAAGTGCTTTTTTCTTATTCCGAAGTCGGCAAACTGACTGAATGTCCACAACGCATCAAATTGCCACTTGAGTGCCCAGAATCTGGAAGCCCGAAGCAGGAGAGGAACAAGGCCACTAAGAATCTGTCTAATATTGGGCTGAAAAGACCTTTGCTTTACGGGATAGCTGCAGGTGAACCGATGCATTGCCATGAGGTTATGCTCGGTCAATTCACTACATGTCTTTAATTTTCCAAGATGACAACCCTTTCAGCGCCTGATTTACATGAAACCATGTTCAATCAGGGCCACCCCATTCGCAGCTATTGGCATTTTGCAATCGTGTATCAATGGAGGTCAGAATGAAAATTTCTAGAAGCGTAGTCATTGCCGCGGTAGTAGCGATGTCGGGAGCATTGTCCCCAAGTGTTTTTAGTGCGGATACTCCTGTGAAGGGTGATTTCATCTCCATCAAGGCCTCCGAACTCAAGTGGGTTGATGCGCCATCGCTTGGCCCCAAGGCGAAAGTTGCGGTACTTGAAGGTGATTTGAAATCGACAGAGCCGTTTACCATGCGTGCCAAACTGCCTCCGAAGCTAACAATCGGAGTTCACACGCATCCGACTACGGAGCGGGTAACCGTGCTGTCGGGAGTTTTATACTTCTCACTGGGAGATAAAATCGATCCTGCGAAGGCAACCATATACAGACCCGGAGATGCCTTCATGGTCCCAGCAGGAGCATCGATGTACGCATTCACAAAAGACAAAGAAACTATAATTCAGATACATGGAACGGGCCCATGGGGGATTGATTATCAAGCCCCTGCTGACGAGTCAAAGACGAAGAAATAAGCCGAGCGATTGAAGCCGGGGCAACTGCAAAGTGACAGGCATAGCAACCATGCTCATTGCGGCGAGCGCTTCAACCTATCGAACTTCCCCGCCAGGCCGACTCCGGAAGTTCCCTGAACCCTGAACTTCCGCCCTGGCCGAGAAACCTTCAGCCATACAAACTGGCAAGGTACAAAAACAAAAAAGCACTTGGTTTCCCAAGTGCTTTTTGTTTAATGCCTGAATATACCTATGCGCCAAAACAAAACACCATAACTCATTGATTTGTTTGGCGTCCCCACGGGGATTCGAACCTTGGGATGGTTACTTTCAAGTGAGGGAAATCTGCCTTACCGTTCAATAGCATAACCTTCTGAAGGAGGAAGAGAATCAAAACGTCAATAGAACCTAGTTAGATGTAGGGTCATATCACGGGGTTTTCTCATGAATACCCCGAACTGACGGAATTTGGCCACTTGCCGGGGGCATGGTTGATGCACGGGGAATCAGGCTCGGCATCACCCGAGTGATGGGATCTGAGGGTTCCGTCGATGACAGGAGCAATTCGACCGCGAGCGATGCGAGGTGATCAAAAGGCATGTGCACCGATGTCAGCGGAATCGGCAGCCTGGCAGCAAGCGGAATATCGTTGTATCCGACCAGGGAAAGTTCTTGGCCAATCACAATACCCAACCGGTGAGCCGCCGCCATCACGCCAATGGCAAGATCATCATTTACGGCAAAAACCGCACTTGGGCGGTGTTTTCCGGTAAGTAGCGCAAATCCTACTGTTTCGCCCGACTCGATGCCGTACTCAGACGCACAAACCCATTCGGGTCGAATAGGGATGCCTGCTTCGTTCATAGCCCTTCGATACCCACGCTGCCGATCACGTGCGCTCGATGTAAAACCCGGGCCAGCAAGCAAGCCAATATCCCGATGGCCTAAATCGATCAAATGTCGCGTTGCCAGATAGCCGCCCTGTTCATCGTCACCCACCGCAGAACGGCTCACGCCATCAGTACGCAATATCAGGGCATGCGGGATATTTCGTTGACGAAGCTGGGCCGGCAGTTGATCGTCGAGCCGGCTGGTCGCGAGAATCAATCCATCAACGCGCCGGTCGAGGAGCGATTCTGCTGCGGACTGTTCCTGTATCGGATCATCACCACTCGTAGTGACTATGGCGAAATATCCCTTTCGCGCCGCAGCCCGAAAAACGGCTTCATAGATCAAAGCCATGACAGTGTCACTAAGACGTGGCACCAAGACGCCAATGGTTCCTGTGCCACCACGGCGCAAACTGGATGCCATGATATCGCGCCGATATCCCAGCTCCTGGGCCACTTTTCTGACGCGTTCCGCCGCCTTGCTTCGAGACGGCGGCAGCCGCTCGTCCAGCACGCGCGAAACGGTTGAGATGCTTACGTCTGCGGCCAATGCAACATCTTGCAAAGTAACAGGCTTGCCGCCTGCATTTCTAAACGTACCCTGCTGCGATGGAATTTTGGGGTCCATGTAATCTTTTAAGTTGTGTGGTTCATGTTGTGCAAAAGGTAGCACGTATCAGTTTGATTCTCTAGAGATGTCGATGCCGCAAAGTGCGTGCCTTGGTCGATGCCAAACCATCGCCGGCCAATGCCACAACCAAACCACCTAAAAGAACGGCGGCGGAACAATTTCTTGTTCCGCCGCATGGCTGTTTCACTTCATACCGCAGCTTGCTGCCTGATCTGCATCTCGGTGCCGTCGAGGCTCCGGTCAGATCGCCGCGCTATCAAGCAACCCGGCTGAGTCCGGCCGCGCGCACGGCGGCAAATACTTCCTCAGAGGCACCCGGCTCAAGCGGCAGCAGCGGCGAACGCACGTTGGCATTGTCCAGAATGCCGCGCGCCACCAGCGCCCACTTCAACGCCACGGAACCTTCCATGTGCGAACCGCGGTGATACACCGCCTTGGTCAGCGGCAGCAGCTTGTCGTGGATTTCACGCACCTTCGGGTAATCCTTGGCCTTGCCCGCCTTGATCATTTCGATCAGCAGTTCCGGTGCCATGTTGCCGTAGCCCACGAGGAAGCCGTCCACGTCGAACACGGTGGACATCAGGTATTCGTCATGGCAGCTCAGGATCTGCAGATCGGGACGTTCCTTGCGGATCACCGGAATCTCGGTATCCCAGCGGCGCATGTTGCGCACGCCGTTCTTCATGGCGAACACACCCGGCTGGGCGGCAATGTCGAGCAGGGTTTCCAGGTTGTACGTGCACTTGGTCACGTCCGGATACTGGAACAGGATCAGCGGCAGGCCGCTTTCCTCGTAAACATGACGGTACTTGTCTTGCGGCGCACCCTTCTGGTAGCCGAAACGCAGCCAGCCGTGCGACGGATACAGCAGACCGGCAGTAGCACCGGCTTCCTTGGCGCGTTTGGCTTCGGCGGCGGCGACTTTGGTGCCTTCCAGGGTAATGCCGGCAATCACGGGAATGCGGCCGTCAGTCGATTCAACGAAAGCCTCGATCACCTTCAACTGCTCGTCACGCTCGAGGAAAGTGCCCTCGCCGGCATGACCGAGAACGGTGAGACTCTTTACGCCGTCGATGCTGCCGAGCCAGGCGCCAATGCGCTTGCAGGCTGCATAGTCAACAGAACCGTCATTAGTGAACGGGGTAACGGGGGCCGGGTTAAGACCGCGCAGATCGATGTTGATGTTTTTCATGTCATCCTCTTCTGGGTTGTGAAAACAGTTGCAAGTAACGTTTGCGGGAACGTTTGCATATTGTTGTCACATCCACTGTTTCTGTCAAGTTCCATGTTGCGAGATTTACGATTGATCCAGCCAAGGGAATATGAAGGCACAGATATACCGGCTGAAGTCCCGAGACGCCGGTTTCATCTAAGCGACAAACTCAAAATATCCAGGTCGAATCAGTAAGAACCTTCACGATCTATGACGAGAGGAGATCAGCGGGGGAAAGAACAGCAGCAAACCGGCGTTCATAAAAGCGTTATGAACTTTTTATTGACCAACTACATATGGCAAATTGTAATTTCTAAAAATCCTTTTGATTGCGCCCTCTTTTTCCATTGATTCGATAACCCGATCAAATTCGGCAGCAAGATTTCGGTGGTCCTTTTTCAGGGTGAATACCAAATAGCTGACAGCGGTCTCAGTAGCAGGGCCACTGATTTGAACCTTGTCTGCCGCATCCATGTTTTTCAGAATGTCCAGTCCTACCAATCGACTGCAGATAACCGCGTCAACCCGTCCGCCCAGCAATTTACGGAAGGTCAATACATAATTGTTGGCCGGATCAAGGCTCTTGATCTCTCCTTTTCTGACAGCCTCATCAAAGCGCGCGCCATAGGAGACGGTATGAACTACTCCGATACGCGCACCTGCAATGGAAGAGAAGTGGCCATCAAACTGGAATTTTGAATCTTTGAGAGCAAAAAAAACGTAATCCTGGCTCAACAATGGTTTTATGGGGAAAAGCATGGACGTTTCCCGCTCGGGGGTCTTTTTGATGGTGAAAAGGCCGTCTGCAGTGCCGTCATCAATCATTTTCAGCGCACGTACCCAAGGATAGAACTCGATAGAAATCGGCTTTCCCAACCGCAAGAAAACCTCGTTGACAATATCCACCGTCAACCCTTGCGCCCCGTTGCCGACTTGTTTTATGTAGGGAGGGTATTCGAATGTGACCAGCCGCAACGGCTCGGCGGCGCCAGCATACCCCGATACTGTACATAGCCAGATGGCAGCAACCAGTATTTTGGACGGCATGTTTTCTCCTTTGAAAGAAGCCAAGGAGTGCAGAGACGGCCTTGGAAAACAGACGTATTGTTAATGTATAGCCCAATCGGCGTTCGCCTTTCCGCCCAAAGCAAACGAACCAGGCGCCACGCTGCAGAAGTGAAAAAGCATCAGATACGGAAACGGGCCACGGAGTCGCGAAGCTCGTTTGCCAGGCGCTCAAGGGACATGACGTCTTCATTGGCCGCTTGTACCGATGCGGCTGATTTCTCGATCATCTCGGCGATCCGTTCGACGTTTTGAGCGACACTGCTGCTCGCCTGGCTCTGCTCTGCGGTCGCGTTCGCGACTTCATGCACGTTGCTCAGCGTGGTCGCCGCGCCGGCGCTGATCCCGCGCAACGAAGCCACCGCGGATTTCGCCATATCGACTCCCAGCGCCACCTGGGGAATGACCGAGCGCATGCTGTCCACCGCCGACCCGGTCTCGGATTGAATGGTGCCGATCGTCTTCGCAATCTCGGCGGTCGCCTTCGTCGTACGCTCCGCCAGCTTGCGCACTTCGTCGGCAACCACCGCAAAACCCCGGCCCTGCTCGCCGGCACGCGCCGCTTCAATGGCCGCATTCAAGGCCAGCAGATTGGTCTGGTCGGCAATGTCCTTGATGACGCCGGCAATCCGGTCGATTTCGCGCGAACGTTCGAGCAAGCCTTCGATCTGGCCGGAGGCTCCGGAAACCATTTCCGCTACGTGATGGATGGTGTCAGAGGCACGATTGACCATCGTCTCGCCCTCCCCGGCCAAAGTGCTCGAGCGCGCCGAGTTTTTCTCGGTTTCACGCGCACTGCTGGAAATATGCTCAATGCTGACCGCCAATTCCTCTACCGAGGCGGCTGTCGAAGCGGTGGCATCTTCGGATTGGCGTGCCGCCTCGTTGATCAGATTCATCTGCCCGGACAAGCGCGATGCGGCATTGCCGAGTTGAACCGCTCCCTGCTGGATACTTTCAATCATCTGCCGCAGCCGGGTTTGCATGCGCGCCACCGATGCCAGGAGACTGTCATCGGCAAAGCGCCCCGCCAGTTGCTGACTCAGGTCGCCTTCCGCGATGGCATGCGCCACTTTTGCCGCGTAATCGGGTTCTCCACCTAGGCGCCGGTAGATGCTCCGCGCCATAGAGATGGCAAGTCCAATGACCACAGCCAGAATCAGCACGCCAAGCCCGATAAAATCGAGTGCGGTTTTGCGGAAGGCGGCGTCAATGTCATCTGCCCAGACCCCGAATCCGATGACCCAGTCCCAGCCACTGATTTTGGTCACGCCATTGATTTTGGGCAAAAGGTCTTCACTCCCCGCCTTCTTAAGCATCACTTGGCCAAAAGCGAATTCGCTCTGGGTAAGCTCATCCCAATAGCGCTGAAAAGTAGTACGGCCATCCGGAAGCCTTACTCCAAAATCAACTTTGCCAACGGCATTTGCAGTCGGCTGAACGAGTCCCAACGCTCCTTTCGTTCGCGCCCAAAGATACAGCCCCTTCCCGTCACGCAGGCTGTTCAGCGCTTCAATCGCCTTCGCCTGCGCCTCCTCTCTTGAAAGCGTTCCGCGCTGTTCAAGCGACTGGAAGTACATCACCTGCCGGGCAGCCAGCGTCAAAACGGTACGGATTTCATTGCGCCGGTCCTCAAGCATGGTCGAGCGCAAGGCATTCAATCCGAAACCGGCCATCAGCACCAGGCCGAGTACTGAACAAACGACAATAAGGGCGAGTCTTCTTGAAAGTCTCATGCTTCCCTCTTCCTATTTTTTATGAATTCTGTTGCACAACCGCGAAAACCGGCACCAGCCCCCGCCACCTTCTTCCACCTACCGGGCGCACAAGAATCAAACGGCACGCACCGCGCTTGCTGACATAAAGCACGGCACCTATCGGCAAGGCAGTGGATTAATCAAGAAGCGGGAGTACGGTAGAGGGACAGAGGGGGTCGTGAATCGCAGCATCAATCACGGAGTTCGCAATTTAATGAACCGTGCATTGCTTACACAGCCAGCTTGGGGGACATACGCTCCCGCCTGCTCGGCCCCCCCCCTAAAAGCTGCATTGGCCGTAGCAGCAGGCATATCGCCCCCCTCACTGACAAAAGGCAGATGCTTCAGCATTGCCGTGTTGCAGGCAGCCGTGTTTTGTCAAGCAACGTCAAGCGCAACGGCGTCCCGCACAACAAAGTTGTGCAGACGACCAATCTTCTCTATTTCGACATCGATCACGTCGCCGTCGTGCAGGAATAGAGGGGGCACACGCTTCTTGCCAACGCCACCCGGAGAGCCGGTGATGATGACGTCCCCTGGGGACAGCGCGCTGAAGGTGCTGATGTATTCAATCAGCTCAGGGATGGGATGGATCATGCTGGAGGTGTTGTCATTCTGGACCATCTGCCCGTTCAACCAGGTTCGGATGTATAAATTCTGGGAATCCGGAATTTCATCCCGGGTCACCAGCCATGGCCCGAATGCGCCCGTTTGCCGCCAGTTCTTGCCCGCGGTAAACCAGGTATGTTGCCAGTCGCGCACCGAACCATCCATGTAGCAGCTGAAGCCCGCGACGTGGTCCAGTGCCTTGGCAGAAGGAATTTTATGACCGCCTGTGCCGATGATGACTGCCAACTCTCCCTCGTAATCGAACTCATTGGATTGCTCGGGCTTGAGCACGGCACAGTTATGGCCGGTCTGCGAATCCGGGAAGCGAATGAATAGCGTGGGCGCGGGGTTCAATTCGCCAAACTCTGCGCGCTTGTCGGCGTAATTCATGCCAACGCAAAAAATTTTCCGGGGATTCTGGATGACGGGCAAAAAAACGACGTCTTCTTCCTGATAATCCGCCCTTTCATTCAGAAAAACCTTGGCCTCAACCAAGCCTTTTCCGGCAATGAGTGCACGCAAATCGGGATATTTTGTCCCGAGACGCGCACCCAGATCGACTATCCCGTCCTCCGTCCGCAACCCATAACTCTTTGTTGTTCCAACAAGGAAACTTGCCAATTTCATTTCATGCCTCACTACGAAGTTATCAATTTCGACCGCAACGGCTGAACCAAAATCGCCGTTCTGCATCGGGGACGGACCTGAAGGCCCGCCCCGTCAGTTACGTCTTACTCATCGTGCGTGGCATCAGGGCGACAGCTCCTCAAGAACCCTACCCTTGGTTTCGATCGCGCATAGAACGGTCAAGATACAGCCGATAAGCGCAACTGCAGCGAAGGCCGAGAATACGTAGCGGATACCGAAGTCAGCAACAACGGTGCCGACCACGATCGGACCTACCGCCGAACCGGCCCGGAGCCAGGCGCTGCCGAAGCCCGTACCCATAGCACGCAAACGTGTCGGATAAAGCTCAGAGGAGTAGAGGTAGAGAGAGAACGTAATGGTTTGCAGGATCGCGTAAGCGATAGTCGCCAGAACCATCACCTGGATGGGCGAGGTTGCGCCCAGTGTTGTGAGTGTTATCAGTGGCACTGTGGCAAGGAAGAACGCTGCGGTATACCAAGGCTTGCGACCCACCTTGTCGATCAATAGCGCACAAATGATCGAGGCAATCACGCCCACGCCCGAGGTCACCCAACCATAAGCCAGAGCCTGTTGCAGCGGTAGTTTGAACACAGTCTTGTATAGCGTCGGCAGCCAGGTAACCAGACCGTTGTTGATCATATAGCTGCAGAACCACAAACCCCAGATCGTGAATGTACGCTTGAGGTAGATGCCCTTGAACAGTTCACGCCAATCAGACTTGGCAGTTGCACGCGGGTCGATCGGGCGCACCACCGGTTCCGGCAACGCCTTGCCTTCCTTGCGCGCTTCATTTTCAAGCATGGTCACAACCTTGTTGGCTTGTTCAATGCGCCCTTTGGAAGCCAGCCAGCGCGGGGATTCCGGCATGAAATAACGCAGTGGAAGGGTTAGAACGGACGGCACCAGACCAACGATGAACAACGCCTTCCAGCCATAAATTGGCACCAGGAAGTATCCGGCCATGCCTGCAAACATCAGGCCAATTGGGAAGATCACTTCATAGAGCAGGAAGAACTTGCCGCGCCCGTGTGCACCAATAAACTCGTTGATGTAGGCGCTTGCAACCGGCACCTCGCCGCCGGTACCGATCCCTTGCAGGAAGCGGAACAGCATCATGGACCCGGCACTCCAGGCAAACAGGCAGGCCACATCCATCGAAACGAATAACAAGATGGTAAAAAAGAGTATTCTCAGGCGGCCAAATCGTTCTGCCAACGACCCGAAAATCATTGCACCAAACAGTTGCCCGACATAGCCGATCGAAATAATCATGCCGACTTGGGCCGGGGTGAGTTTCCACTCGGTCACGAGAGACGGCATAGCAAACGCGATGCAGAGCACCGTATAGGCGTCGAAGAAGGTTGCGATACCGATAGTCACTCGAATGAGCTGCAATCGACGGGTGATTGGAAGCCGCTCAAGGCGGCCAACCAGTTCGGCATTGGCGGCACGGTGTACTGCGGCACCATCGAGTTCGGCACCTGCGGCCCCAGGCACAACAGTGCCATCGATAACATGTGTTGCCATAATATTTACTCCTCCTGATCATTCTATTCTTGCGAATAACCGCGCCCCGACGAGTATTCCGGGATCAGAAGCTTGCCCCAGCGAGAGGTTTATGCCGGCGGAGTGATATCCCTCTCCACCAGCATAGCCAGTACCCCTCATGCTGCAGCTTGCTGCCTGATCTGCATGCCGGTGCCGTCGAGGCTCCGGTCAGATCGGTGCCCTATCAAGCAACCCGGCTGAGTCCGGCCGCGCGCACGGCGGCAAATACTTCCTCAGAGGCACCCGGCTCGAGCGGCAGCAGCGGCGAACGCACGTTGGCATTGTCCAGAATGCCGCGCGCCACCAGCGCCCACTTCAGCGCCACGGAACCTTCCATGTGCGATCCACGGTGGTACACCGCCTTGGTCAGCGGCAGCAGCTTGTCGTGGATTTCACGCACCTTCGGGTAATCCTTGGCCTTGCCCGCCTTGATCATTTCGATCAGCAGTTCCGGTGCCATGTTGCCGTAGCCCACGAGGAAGCCGTCCACGTCGAACACGGTGGACATCAGGTATTCGTCATGGCAGCTCAAGATCTGCAGATCGGGGCGTTCCTTGCGAATCACCGGAATCTCGGTATCCCAGCGGCGCATGTTGCGCACGCCGTTCTTCATGGCAAACACACCCGGCTGGGCGGCAATGTCGAGCAGGGTTTCCAGGTTGTACGTGCACTTGGTCACGTCCGGATACTGGAACAGGATCAGCGGCAAGCCGCTTTCCTCGTAAACATGGCGGTACTTGTCTTGCGGCGCGCCCTTCTGGTAACCGAAACGCAGCCAGCCGTGCGACGGATACAGCAGACCGGCAGTAGCGCCAGCTTCTTTGGCACGCTTGGCTTCTTTGGCGGCAACTGCAGTGCCTTCCAGGGTGATACCGGCAATCACGGGAATGCGGCCATCAGTCGATTCAACGAAAGCTTCGATCACCTTCAACTGCTCGTCGCGCTCGAGGAAAGTGCCCTCGCCGGCATGACCGAGAACCGTGAGGCTCTTCACACCGTCGATGCTGCCGAGCCAGGCGCCGATGCGCTTGCAGGCTGCATAGTCAACAGAACCGTCATTGGTGAACGGGGTAACGGGGGCCGGGTTAAGGCCACGCAGATCGATGTTGATGTTTTTCATGTCATCCTCTTCTGGGTTGTGAAAACAGTTGCAAGTAACGTTTGCGGGAACGTTTGCATATTGTTGTCGCACTCATCTCCATTGTCAACATTTACGTAACAAATTTTTTTGCACTACATTCCGAAGGGCGCGTGAAGCACGGCGTATTGTGAAACGGCACCCTTTACCGAAATGCTGGAACCGTTGCAGCGACTGCGCCGCCTGCTGTTGCGGTGAAGGCGGTGATCGGGGATGGCCAAGGTGCTAGCCGCCGTTCCGCGTTCTGGTTTGGAGACAGTACTGGTTGCCGTTGAGCTGGTCCTGGAGTCTGGTCATCCCAGTACCGAGCATATCGAGAATGTGCAGAATTGGCTCAAATCAGCGCCACCACTGGAATGCGTGACCACTCACCTGACAGTCAAGGAGGCGCCACTGGCGGAGACCCTGCGCTATGACCAACTACGCGCGGAAATGAATCATGCGTGAAATTGTGGCCTAACTGAAAGCGATGCATCTGGATGGCATGGTGAACGCCTGGAAAGAAATTGCCAAATAGGAAGCCGCCGGTATCCAGACCTCGCGCTGGCTGATAGAGCCATGCGCTCGATTCGCTACCAACTGCATATTGTTAAATTCCCGGTGCAGCGCGATCTGGCTGGCTTTGACTTCGAGCAGTCAAAAGTCGACCGACAATTGATCGACAACCTGTCCGATCTGGCTTTTACTCAACCCGCGCAGAATGTCGTGTTCATTGGCGGTACCGGTACGTGCAAGACGCATCTGGCCACCGCGCTGGGCGTATTGGGCATTACTCGGCATGGCAAACGAGTTCCTTTTACTCGACCGTCGATCTGGTTAATCTGCTTGCGCAGGAAAAAGTCGTAGGCTAAGCCGGCAAGCTGGCGTACTCGCTGCAACGCATGGATCTGGTGATTCTGGATGAGCTGGGTTACTGGATGAGCAGGATTACCTGCCATTCAGCCAGGCAGATGGTGCCTTGCTGTTTCATTTGCTCTCAAAGCTCTACGAGCATACCAGCTTGATGATCACCACCAATCTGACCTTTGGGGAGTGAACCAATGTGTTTGGTGATGCCAAGATGAAAACGGTACTGCTGGATCGATTGACGCATCATCGCCATATCGTTGAAACCGGCAATGGGTCCTATCGCATCAAGCACAGTACTGCGACGGCGAAATCCAGAATCAAGGCAAGGGAGCAGAGCATGAAGGGCCTGCCCATCGAAGAGGAAAATCCGTTCTGGCGGATGAAAAATCGCTACACTCATCCACAGGCGATCATCCTCAGACCGCCTGTTTCCCTGGGTAATTTAGGATGCACAGCAACAAACAAGCTCTGGCTCGATTGAGGCCCATCACGTGGAGTGGTGCCCGACATACTGAATCTAGGCGATTTTAATATTCAGAACTTATGGAAACTGACACAAAGAGAAGAGCAAGCTCTGTCCTGCGTGATCATGTATTGCGAGTAATTTATTTAAAGTTACGAATTCTTTCCATATTTTGAACCCCAAACTTTTTTTCATACTCAACATAAGCTGGAGCAAGCGCATTCTGGAACTTTATTTTGTCAACACTAGTAACAACTGAAACTCCTTGCTTTTTTAGCTCGTCAATTCCGCGAGCTTCAACTTCATTCACTCGTTTACGCATCAATGCGCTTCCAATTTTTGCGGACTCAACTATAGCTTTTTTGTCCGCGCCAGAGAGTTTATTAAACATTGATTGAGAAGCGAGAATGAGAGCAGGTGAGTAAAAATGTCCAGAAAGAGTTAAATACTTCTGAACTTTGCCAAAATGGTCAGAAATTATTGTCGGAATTGGATTCTCTTGACCGTCAATAAGACCAACTTGAAGCGCAGAAAATAGTTCGGGAAAGGGAAGTGGGAGCGGGGTTGCACCCAAGGCCTTGAACGCCGTCATATGCACCTGATTATCCATTGTACGAATCTTTAAACCCTTTAGGTCTTCTGGGCCAAAGACAGGTTTCTTGTTATTTGTTAAATGACGAAATCCATTCTCGGCCCATGCTAGTGCGACCATCCCTTTGGTAGGGAATTTGGCAAGAATCTCTTGCCCGATTGGGCCATCAAGAACTTGCCGCGCGTGATTGTAATCCCGAAACAGGAATGGAATATCAAATATCAGGGTTTCAGGAACAAGATTACCAACAGGTCCGGTTGATGTTAAAACTAAATCAAGCGTACCGTGCTTGACACTTTCGACCATTTCGCCTTCTCCGCCAAGAATAGCACCTGAGAAAACCTTAATTTTGTATCTGCCTTGGGTGCGCGTTTCAAAATCATCCGCGAAAGCCTGTGCGCCAATATGGAATGCTGAAGTATCCGATTGTGGATTTCCAAGCTTCAAAATTGTTTGCGCATTGGCTAATACACATGCAAACAAAAAAACAAATCCTAACCCCGTTTTAGCTATTTCCATTCCCATCTCCAAGATAGTGACGGCCTGTGCTACCCTATCAACAGTTAAACACGCCCTCTTCAAACATAAAATTTGTTTTTTAAATACTCAGTGGAAATATGTCTGGTGCAAATTTACCAAAGCATGATTTTCATCGTTAGC
>Ga0316604_10001712_pt1 | contig 18467 bp, 8 predicted proteins | sample OWC_soil_day20_C_FD_207650 | JGI IMG/M metagenome (GOLD analysis project Ga0316604, IMG submission 207650) | Wetland soil microbial communities from Old Woman Creek delta, Ohio, United States - OWC_soil_day20_CT | ecosystem: Environmental > Terrestrial > Soil > Wetlands | place: USA: Ohio... | reverse complement strand
TCGTTCTCCATCGCGCGCACGCGTCCGTACGCGGTGCCGACCACGACCGCGTCGCCCGGACGCAGGGTGCCGTCCTGCATCAGGATGGTCGCAACGGGACCGCGCCCCTTGTCGAGTTCCGCTTCCAGCACGACGCCCCGCGCGCGCCGCGAGGGATCGGCGCGCAGCTCGAGCACGTCGGCCTGCAGCAGCACCATCTCGAGCAGTTGATCGAGCCCGGTGCCCTTGATCGCGGACACGTTCACGCAGATCGTCTCGCCGCCGAAATCCTCGGGCACGAGGCCGTGCTCCATCAGGCGCTGGCGGCAGAGCTGCGGATTGGCGTCGGGCAGGTCGCACTTGTTGATCGCGACGATCAGCGGGACCCCGGCCGCCTTCGCGTGCCCGATCGCCTCGACCGTCTGCGGCATGATGCCTTCGGTCGCGGCCACCACGAGGATCACGATGTCGGTGATCTCGGCGCCGCGCGCGCGCATCAGCGTGAAGGCGGCGTGGCCCGGCGTGTCGATGAAGGTGATGCGGCGCGCGCCCAGCGCGACCTGGTAGGCGCCGATGTGCTGGGTGATCCCGCCCGCCTCGCTCGAAACCACGTTGGTCTTGCGGATCGCGTCGAGCAGCGACGTCTTGCCGTGGTCGACGTGTCCCATCACGGTGACGATCGGCGGGCGCGGCTCCAGGTGGGCAGCGTCGCTCGCGGGCGCCGTCTCGCCGATCACCTCGGCTTCCTGGAAGCCGACGTCCTGGACCTCGAAACCGTACTGGCTCGCGACCTTGCCGGCCGACTCGAGATCGAGCTGCTGGTTCACCGACGCCATGATGCCGAGTGCCATCAGGCGCCCCTGCACCTCGGCGGCCTTGGCGCCGAGCTGATGCGCCAGCTCCGCCACACTGATGCGTCCCTCGGCGCGCACGAGTCGCTTGGCGGTCTTCGCCGGAGTTGCAGCGGCCGGTCGCAACGGGGCTCCCTTGTCGCGCTTGCGGCGGCGCGGCGACTGCATCACGCGCGGATCGATCGTGGTCGAGCGGCGCACGGTCCGGCTCACGGCCTGCTTCGCGAGCTGCTCCTGCTCGCGCAGGTTCACCACTTCGCGTACGCGCTTGCGCTCCTTGCCCTTGCCCGGCGCAGCGGGCGCCGCACCGAGATCGGCCGGGCGATCGACCGCTCCGCGCGGCGCTTCGCGCAGCGGCTCCCCGGGATGCGCGGCCGCTGCGACTTGCGCGGGCGGGAACGCCTCGCTTTCGGGTGTTGCGCTCTCCTCCGCGAACGGCTCGGGCTCGGCACTCGCTGCCTCACCGAACTCCACGCCGGGGACTGCTTCGATCGGTTGGGACTCTCGAGTCGGCTCGGGCTCGGGCGCCACTTCGACGCTGGGCGCCTCGACGCGCAGCCGGGCGGGAGGCGGTGCCGGAGCGGGCTCCGGCGCGCGCTTGCGGCGTCGGATCACGGCGCCGCCGCCCTGGCCCTCGACGCGGCGTTCGGTGACCTGTGCACCCGGGGCGTAACCGCCGAGCCGTTCGCGCAGCAGCGCCGCGGTGTCCTCGTCGAGGGAAGCCATCGGCCCCGGAACCTCGATGCCCAACGACTTGGCGCGCTCGACCAGATCGTTGCGTTCGAGGCCGAGTTCTTCGGCGATTTTGTACGCCCGGATCTTCGCCATCGTGGTTCCACACGCCGCACCCGGTGCGGCGCTCTGGGGAAAACTAGCTGGAGCCGCCCGTCGCTCCTGCGTCGGTCGGCGGCGTGGGAGGCGCGGGCGGCGCCGCCGCCGCCGCTGCCGCTTCCGCCATCGCGGTCGCCGCGGCGGCCGCCTCTTGCGCGACGCGCTCGGCGTCGAGGCGTCGCTGCTCGGTGGCCAACTCCGCTGCGCGTTGCTTCACCGCCGTCGCGCCGGCCTCATCGATGCCCGGGAGCTGCATCAGCAGCTCCACCGGCTGCTGCGCGAGATCGTCGAGTGAGGTGACGCCCTGATTGAGCAGGATCTCGGCCTCCGGCTCGCCCCAGCCCTCGACCACCGACACGGCCTGCGCGAGCCATTGCGCAACCTCGCGCATCTTCGACTCGCTCTTGATGTCGATTCGCCAGCCCGTGAGTTGCACCGCCAGCCGCACGTTCTGGCCCTTGCGGCCGATCGCGAGCGAGAGCTGGTCGTCGGGGACGATCACGTCCATCGCCTTGGCGCCCTCGTCGATGATCACCTTCGAAACCTGCGCGGGCGAGAGCGCGCTGCACACGTAGCGCGCCGGATCCGGGCTCCAGGGCACGATGTCGATGCGCTCACCGCGCAGCTCCTGCACCACCGACTGCACGCGACTGCCCTTCATGCCGACGCAGGCGCCGACCGGATCGACGTCGCTGTCGCGCGACGCGACCGCGATCTTCGAGCGCACGCCCGGCTCGCGCGCGGCGGACTCGATCGTCACGATGCCCTCGTAGATCTCGGGCACTTCGGATTCGAAGAGCTTCTTGAGCAGGTCGATGGTGGCGCGCGACAGGATGATCTGCGGGCCCTTCGCTTCCTTGTTGACGTCGATCATGTAGGCGCGGATGCGGTCGCCGGGGCGATAGCTCTCGCGCTGCACCTGCTCCTTGGCGGGCAGCACGGCTTCGGCGCGACCGAGGTCCACGATCAGCGATCCCTTTTCGAAGCGGCGCACGATGCCGTTCACCACCTCGCCCTTGCGATCCTTGTACTCGTCGAAGACGATGCCGCGCTCCGCCTCGCGGACGCGTTGGATGATCACCTGCTTGGCGACCTGCGCGAGGATGCGGCCGAAGCCCTCGGTGTCGAGCTTCACGCCGATTTCGTCGCCGATCTCGACTTCCGGGTCCAGTTCGCGCGCCTTGGCGACGAGCACCTGCGTCTCGGGGTCGGTGAGCACCTCGACCACCGTGCGGAACTCGAAGAGCTCGACTTCGCCGGTCTCTTCGTTGTAGGTCGGTTCGATGGTCTTGTCGGCGCCGAATTTCTTGTGGGCGGCCTGGACCATCGCCTCTTTCAGCGCATCGACGATGATCTTCTTGTCGATGCCCTTGTCCTTGGCGATCTGGTCGATTTCACGCTTGAGCGGGATCATCTCGCTTCCCCCGAGTTCCTGCTCTTCTTGGCGAAGTCGGCGCTGGTGAAGTGATAGATCTGGTTCGCCTTCGACACTTCGTCGAACGGGATCTCGATCGGTTTGCCATCGACGCGCACCTGCGCGCGACCGCCCTCGAAGGCGACGAGTTCGCCGCGGAAACGGCGGCGCCCGTCGATCGGCCGGCGCGTCTCGATCTTCACTTCCCGGCCACAGGCAGCGCTGAAATCCTTTTCGCGGGCGAGCACGCGGTCGAGCCCGGGCGAAGAGACTTCCAGCGTGTACGCGCCCGGCATCGCGGCCTCGGCGTCGAAACAACTCGCCAGTTCGCGCGACACGGCGGCGCATTCGTCGATCGGGACCCGGCCATCGCCGTCGTGCGTGTCGATCACGACGCGCACCACCTTGCCGGCGAGTTCGGCGGTGACCAGTTCGAAACCGTGGTCGGCGACGACCGGCTCGATGAGCGCGCGCAGCGATTCGGGAATGTCGTGGTACATCGACGCCTACCCTGCGATGAAGAAAGCTTCGATGAGGAGGGGCGAACCTGCCGAGAGCGGAAAAAAAAAGGCGAGCCCCGAGCCCACCTTCGACCGACGAACGACCGACCAAGTACCGATCCCACTTGCGCCAGAGCCACGCAAGTGGGCGGACCTTATCCGAATTCCTGGACTGCGGCAACCGCTCCGGAGGCTCGCTCCGCGCCTGCGGCGCTAGCGCGCCGGGACCTCGATCGTTCCGACCAGATCCGCGACGCGCGCGACGCCGTGCCGCCGCGCATGGGCTTCGATACCCTCGGCCACTTCGAGCGCCGCCAGCGGGTTCAGATAGTTGGCGGTGCCGACCTGAACGGCCGTCGCGCCGCAGATCAGGAACTTGATCGCGTCCTCGGCGTTCATGATCCCGCCGATCCCGCAGATCGGAATGCGCACGGCCTGCGATGCCTGCCACACCATGCGCAGCGCGACCGGCCGGATCGCGGGACCGGAAAGCCCGCCCAACACGTTGCTCAACACGGGCCGTCGCGTCTCGATGTCGATGTCGAGCGCCTGGAGCGTGTTGACGAGCGAAAGCCCGTCGGCGCCCTCGCCCTCGCAGACGCGCGCCATCTCGCGGATGTCGGTGACGTTGGGCGACAGCTTCACGAGCAGCGGCGCGGAGGTCGCGCGCCGCGTCGCGCGCACCAGCTGCGCCAGCACCTCGGCGCGCTGGCCGAACTCGATTCCGCCGCTCTTCACGTGTGGACACGAAGCGTTGATCTCGAGCCCCGCCACGCGGGGTACGCCGCTGAGCCGCTTGCAGACCTCGGCGTAGCGGTCGATCTCGGTCTCGAACACGCTCGCCACGACGACGACTCCTGCGGCGAGGGCCGGGAGCTTTTCGGTGATGAAGGCGTCCACGCCCACGTTCTCGAGGCCGATCGCGTTCAGCATCCCCGCCGGCGTCTCGGCAATTCGCGGCGGCCGGTTCCCCTGGCGCGGCTCCAGCGTGATGCTCTTCGCGACGATCCCGCCGATCCGCGCGAGATCGAAGAACGGCGCGAACTCGGCGCCGTAGCCGAAGGTGCCCGACGCCGTGAGCACCGGATTGCGCAGCGCGATGCCGCCGAGCTTCACACGCGTGTCGACGGTGCTCACGGCAGGCCCGCCCACGCGACCTGCCCCGCCTCGAAGACTGGCCCGTCTCGACACACCAGTGCGATACTGCCGTCGGCGCGCGGCACTGCGCAGCCGAGGCAGACGCCGAAGCCGCACGCCATGCGATTCTCGAGTGACACCTGACAGGAGCGCCCGCGCAGGGCCGCGATCTCCGCGGCGCGCCGCATCATCGGCGTCGGGCCGCAGGCGTAGATCGCCTCGCCGCCAGCGCCGGCGTCGAGCGCGGCTTCGAGCAGCTCGGTCACGCGGCCGCGATGACCGCGGCTGCCGTCCTCGGTTGCGATGCGAAGCTCGACGCCGAGCGCCGCGAAGTCGTCGCATCCCATCAGCTCCGCTTCGCTGCGCGCGCCGAGCATCACGACGACGGGACCGCGCTGCGCTGCGCGCGCAGCCAGTTCGTAGAGCGACGCGATTCCGGTTCCGCCGCCGACGAGCAGGGCGCGACGCCCCGCCACCGGCATCGCGAACGGAACGCCGAGGGGGCCCACGACGCGCACCCGGTCGCCGGCGTGCGTCTCCGCGAGCAGCCGGGTGCCGCGGCCCGCCACCTTGTAGAGCACCTCGATCTCGGGCGGCGCGGCGACGCCGAGCGTGCGGTACACCGCCATCGGTCGCGGCAGCAGCGGGTCGAAGCGGAGCGCTGCGCCGCGCGCACCGGGTGAGAGCATCACGAAGCGGCCGGGTTCTGCGCCCGGCCAGCCCGCGACGGCGAGACGCAGGCGGAAGTTGCTGCCGCCTTCGGCGCGATTCTCGCGGACCTCTGCGTCGACGCGCAGCGGGAGCGCGAGCTGCGCGCTCTCCTTCAAGACGCTTCCCCGCCGAGCGCACGGCTCATCAGCACGGCGTCCTCCGTCGCGTCGTAGTAGCGCGGCCGGCGACCGACCGCGACGAACCCGAGTCGCTCGTAGAGCGCGATCGCCGCGGCGTTCGAGGCGCGCACTTCGAGGTGCGCGGCGACCGCCCCGGCGCGCGCCGCATCGGCGAGAGCGGCCGCGACGAGCGCCGTCCCCACGCCGCGCCGGCGCGCCGCCGGCATCACCGCGACGAGCAGGATCTCCAGCTCGTCCGACGCGCAGCGCGCGACGACGAACCCGTGTGCAGCGCGCCGCGACGAACGCGCGACCCGCGCAATCAGCGTCGGATCGGTGAACGCCGCGCGCAGCGACGCTTCCGACCACCCGGGCAGCGCGGACGCGCGGGCGAGCGACGCGAGCGCGGCGGCATCCCTCGCAACGGCGGCCTCGACGAGATGCAGCTCCGCCGCACGCGCGGCGTCAATCACGCTTCATCTCGATCTGCAGCGCGCGGATCTTGCGCGAGAGGCTCTCGCGCGCGAGTCCCACCACCTCGGCGGTGCGCGACACGTTCCAGCCGTGCTCGCGGAGCTTGGCGAGCAGCCATTCGCGCTCGAAGGCGCGGCGCGCCTCTTCGAGCGTCGAGCCGGACGGACCCGGCCGCACCTCGCCGATCCGCACGGTGTCGGGCAGGTCCTCGACGGTGATGTGCTCGCCGGGCGTCATCAGCACCAGCCGCTCCATCAAGTTGCGCAGCTCGCGCACGTTCCCCGGCCACGCGTAGTTCTGGATCGCATCGATGGCCTTCGCCGCGATCGTCTTCACGCGCGCGCCCGACTCCGCGCAGAACTCGTCGACGAAGGACTTGGCGAGAATCGGGATGTCCTCGCGGCGCTCACGCAACGGCGCGACGTGGAACGGGATCACCGCGAGCCGATAGAAGAGGTCTTCGCGGAAGTTGCCCGCGGCGATCTCCTTCTCGAGTTCCTTGTTGGTGGCCGCGATCACGCGCACGTCCACTTCGATCGGCTCGGTGCCGCCCACCCGCTCGAACTTCGACTCCTGCAGCACGCGCAGCACCTTGGCCTGCGTCTTCAGCGACATGTCGGCGATCTCGTCGAGGAAGATCGTCCCGCGGTCGGCCAATTCGAACTTGCCGCGCTTGCGCGCGATGGCGCCGGTGAAGGCGCCCTTTTCGTGACCGAACAGCTCCGACTCGATCAGCTCCTCGGGGATCGCTGCGCAGTTCACTTCGACGAACGGTTCGCTGGCGCGCTTGCTCTGCAGGTGGATCTGGCGCGCGACGAGTTCCTTGCCGGTGCCGTTCTCGCCCGTGATGAGGACCCAGCCATTGGTCGGCGCCGCCTGCGCGATCTGCTGCTTCAAGCGCTGGATCGGTTCCGAGGTGCCGAGAATCTCATGCGCGCGCAGCGCCTGCGCGCGCAGCCGTTGGTTCTCGCTGGCGAGGCGGTGGTTGTCGAGCGCGTGCTGGAGCGTGAGCAGCAGCTTCTCGGCCGAGAGCGGCTTCTCGATGAAGTCGAAGGCGCCCAGCCGCGTCGCGCGCACGGCGGTTTCGATCGTGCCGTGCCCGCTCATCATCACGAACGGCAGCTCGGGCCAGCGCCCGCGCGCCTCTTCGAGCACCTGCATGCCGTCGCGACCGGGCATCGCGATGTCGAGCAGGACCAGGTCGAGGTCGGCGGCTTCCTCGCGCAGCACCGCGAGCGCGGCGTTGCCGTCGGACGCCGTCGCGACGTCGTAGCCCTCGTCGGAGAGCAGCCCGGCGAGCGAGCGGCGGATGCTCTCCTCGTCATCGACGATCAACAGGCGCGTCATATCGAAACCTCGTCCGCGCCGCGCATCGCGCGCTCCGGGGCCGCAGGCAGTTCTACGATGAAGCGGGCTCCCCGGGGTTGGGCGTCGTGGACGCGGACGTAGCCGCGATGATCGGCGACGATGCGGGAGACGATCGCGAGGCCGAGGCCGGTGCCCTGCTGCTTGCGCGAGAAGTACGGCTCGAAGATCCGGCGACGGTCCTCGGGCCGGATGCCGATGCCGTCGTCCACGACTTCGAGTCGCACGGCGTGGAGCGGCGCGTCGTGTACGGTGCGCAGTTCGACGTGGCCGACGTCGTAGTCGGAATCCTGCGCCCTGCGTTCGCGCACCGCCGCGATGGCGTTGTCGATGAGATTGGTGAGCAGGCGTCCGAATTGTTCGCGATCGATGTCGGCGGGCGGCAGCTTCGGGTCGAGATCGGTCTTCAACACCACGCCCTCGGTGCCGGCGTAGCGCGACACCACTTCCTGCACGATGCGGTTCAGGTCGTCGGGAACGGGGTTTGCGGCGGGCAGGCGCGCGAAGTTCGAGAACTCGTTCACCAGCAGCTTCAGGCCGTCCACCTGGCTCGTGATCGCGTCGACGCACTCGTCGAACACTTTGGCGTCGGCCGGGTCGGCCGAGAAGCGCGCGCGGAAGCGCCGGCGGATGCGCTGCGCCGAGAGCTGGATCGGCGTGAGCGGATTCTTGATCTCGTGCGCGATGCGACGCGCCACCTCCTGCCACGCTTCCATCCGCTGCACCTTCACCAGCTGTGTGTAGTCGTCGAATACCACCACGCTGCCGAGTACCAGATTCTCCTCGTCCTTCAGCAGCGCCACCGTCACCAGCAGCGTCAACGTCTCGTCGCCCGCCGGGAGCTGCACCTGGCGGCGGATGCTCTCGCGGACGCCGGCTCGCAGGTCTTCGCGCAGCTCGCGCACCACCGAGAGCTGCTCGGGTTCGCGCAGCACCTCGTCCCAGGAGCGGCCCACGAGCCCGACGCCGGGCGGGATGCTGAGCAACCGCTGGGCGGCGGGATTGATGGTGTGGACGCGCCCCTCGGCGTCGAGCGAGACGACGCCCGCGCCGATGTTGCGCAGCACCACCTCGATGTAGCGACGGCGTCGCTCCAGCTCGGCGTTGGTGCGTTCGAGACCGTCGCGCGCGTCGCGCAAGTCGCGGGTCATGCGGTTGAAGGAACGCACCAGGAAGCCGACTTCGTCGTCGGAATGCGGATCGACCTGCACGTCGAGGTTGCCGCGCGCCACTTCGGCGGTGCCTTCGGCGAGCGCGCGGATCGGCGTCGAGACGCCCTTGGCGATGCGGAATCCCCACCAGATCGCGAAGAGCACCACGACCAGCGAGAACAGCAGCAGTTCGAGCTGGTAGAGGCGCTCGATGCGCCCGGCGTGGGGCTGGAGGCGGCGGTACTCGTCGTGCGCCGCGCGGATCTGCGCGAGCTTCTGGGTCAGCGAGAAGGGCACGAAGTGGTTCACCACCACCGCGCCGACTGCTTCCTTCTCCTTGAAGCTCGACCCGATCGGCACAGCGACGCGGATCACCGAGCCACCGACGACTTCCTCGACGCGCGTGGTCGCGTTGCCCGCCAGCGCCGACGAGACCAGATCGCTGTCGGGACGCGAGAAGTTCGCGGCCGGGATGTCGGGGTTCACCGCGACGACCAGCGCTTCACCGGTCGTGCTGAAGACCTCGACGACGCCGAGGTGATAGTCGCGCTGCCGGTCCTGCACGAAGCTGGAGAGCGCCTCGCCCTCCTCTTCGCGCAGCAGCCGCTTCTCGGTCACCTGGTCCGCGATGCGGTGTGCGAAAAAGGACGCGTCGTCGGCGGCCGACTGGTAGTAGGCGTCGGCGACTTGCCGGCTCTCGTCGAGCGTGCGGTCGATCTGCAAGCTGAACCAGGTGTCGATCGAGTTGCCGATGATCGACGACGAGACCAGGAAGAGCACGACGGTGGGCACCGTCGCGATCAGCGCGAAGGCCAACACGAACTTGAGGTTCAGGTGCGATCCGAGCGCGCCGCGCCGGCGCTCGAAGACCAGCTTCACCAGATTGCGCGCGACCAGGTAGATGAGCAGGAAGACCAGGAAGACGTTCAGCGCGTTGAGGAACAGGAAGAGCGCCGAGTCGCCGACCGGCAGCGCGCCGCGCGGCGCCGACGCCCACTGCTGCCCGATCGCAATGATCGCAATCGCCACCAGCACGAGGGACGACAGCCACAGCTCGCGGCGCCGCCGGCGGTGCTCCGCGGCGGGCACACCGAGCGGGTCGGTCCCACCGAGCGCCGTCGTCCATTTCCCCAGGCGGGACTCCGGCTGGGACTCGGGTTCGGTCGCGTGCTGGATCGGGGTCGGGTCCGAGGACATGAGCGAAGCCTCGCGGGGGCCCGAATCTGACGCGGAAAGTATCGAAGCGCCCCCTGGGCGGCCAACCGAACCGCGCTTCGGGGCAAATCTGCGATCAAGCGGAGGCCTCGCCGCGACGATGGGTAGCGAGGATCAGTTGCCCACCTGCTGCGCGCGAGAGGACCGTGACGCCCAACCCGACCCGTCCCACCGACCCTGCCGGCCCGGGGAATCGCCGGATGCTTCGCGAGCGTTTCGAGGCTGACCCGAGCGATCGCGCGGCCTTCGAGCTCCTCGAGGAGCAGCTCTTTCTCGCCGGCGAGTGGGGCGAACTGGTGCCGCTCTACGAAGCGCACCACGCCGCCAGCGCCACGAACCGTGCGCCCGCCGAACAGGCGCGCCTGCTGTTTCGGATGGGGCAGGCGATCGAGGAGGGCCTGCGCGATCCCGCCCGCGCCGCGGCGACGTATCGCAGCGCTCTCGAACTCGACCCCGCCTTCGTGCCGGCGCTCCGGCGCCTGCGCGGCCTCTGTCTCGCGACCGCGCGCTTCGTCGAGTCCATCGACCTCGCCCTACGCGAGGCCCGTCTCGCTCCGCATCCGGAACCGGCCGCGTCTCTCGTCGAGATCGGCGAGCGGGCACTCGCCGCCGGCGATGCCACGGCCGCGATCCAGAGCTTCGAGCGCGCGCTCGACTTCCGCGCCGACGAGCCCCGCGCGCTCGCCGGTCTGGCGCGCGGGCTCGAGAGCGCGGGGCGGCTCAACGAAGCCGTCGCGGCGTGGGAACGCGCGGCGACCCGGCGCTCCGGCGCCGCGCGCAGTGACGCGATCCGCGCGCTCGGCGCGCTGCTCGCGGGTCCGCTCGCCGACGGCGAACGAGCCCTCCAGCACTTCCAGCGCGCCTGCGACGAAGAACCCGGCGCCGCCGAATGGCTCGAGGCGCTGTTCGCGCTGCTGGTGAAGCTCGAGCGCTTCGAAGCCGCCGCCGCGCTGGGCGCGCGGCGACTCGATTGCAACACCGATCCGGGTCAGCGCGTGGCGATCGCGCTCGAGACCGGCCGCATCCACCTCGATCGCCTCGCGGCGCCCGCCGAAGCGCGCGTCTGGTTCGAGCGCGCCGCGGAATCGAGTCAGGACGGCACCGCGCACCTCGCGCTCGCCGAAGCCGCCGGCCGCCTCGGCGACGCCGGCGACCGCGCCTACCACCTCGAACGCGCGATGGAACTCGGCGCCGAGATCCCCGCCTGGTCCGATCTCGGCCTGGGCGATCCGAGCGACACGGCGGCGTCGCTCGAAGCCGTGCGCAGCGCCGCGAGCGAACGACCCGACGACGCGAACGCGCTCGAAGCGCTGGCCGCCGCGCTCGCAGAAAGCGGTCGCCACGCGGAGCGCATCGAGGTTCTCGAGCGACGCGCCGCGCTGCCCGCGACCGAGGCCGACGAGCGCGCCGAGCTGTGGCTCGAAATCGGCGAGATCCACGAACACCAACTCGACGACGCGCACGCCGCAGCGCTGGCCTATCGCCATGCGCTCGAAGCGGATCCGGAGCGCGCGCTCGGCGACGGTGCCCTCGAAACCGTTCTGAGACGCATCGACCGTCTCGGCGAGCTGGCCGACGCACTGGCCCCCGCGATCGCCGCCGCTGCGCCGCCCCGGCGCTCCGCCTTGCTGTGTCGCCTCGGCGCGATCGACCTCGAGCGCGGCGACGACACGGCGGCCGCCGAGCGCTTCGCACTCGCGCTCCGCTCCGATCCCAACTCCGCGCGCGCCCGCAGTGGACTGTTGCGCGCCGCGGAGGCGATCGGCGACGACAAGACCATCTTCGACCTCTACGCGCGCGAAGCGACGCGCTGTGACCTCGAGCGGCTCGCCGAACTGGGCCGCGAAGCGCTGCGGCGCAGCGCGACGAGCGACGATCCCGACGCCGCCGTGCTGGTCGTGCAGCGCTGGGCCGAGCGCGCGGGCACCCGCGAGGCGCAGGAGGCGCTCGTCGCACTCTTCGAGGAGAGCGGACGCACCGAGGAACTGGTCGCCGCACTCGAACAGCTCGACGGCGCGCTCGACGGCGCCGAGCGCGCCGCCAATCGCCGCCGGCTCGGCTATCTGCACGCCGCGGAGGGCCGCCTCGATGATGCGATCGACGCCTGGCGCGAGGCGCTGCGCCACGACGCGGGCGATCTCGCGTCGCTCGAAGCGCTCGCCGAGGCGCTCGTCGAATCCCACCGGGAAGGCGAGCTGTTGGCGCTCTGCGACGCGCTCGGGGACGACGTGCTGCTCGCGCCTCACGTCGAGGTGTTGCGCGCACGGGCGCTCGAGCGCGCCGGTCGGCTTTCCGAAGCGGCGGCCCGCTTTCGGGCGCTGCGCGCCGCCGGCGCCGTCGACGACGAGTCGCTCGCCGGCCTCGAGCGCACTGCCCGTGCACTCGGCGACCCCGCGAGTCTCTCCGATGCACTCGCCGGACGCGCCGCACGCGCGGCCGATCCCGGGGTCCGGGAGCGCTGCTTGCTCGAACGCGCCGAACTGCTCGACGTGGAGCTCGAGCGTGGGGCCGAAGCGGCCGCCGCCTACGCGGAACTCGCGGACGGCGCGGGCGATGCGTCGATCCGCGCCGCGGCCACGCAGCGCCTCGACGCCCTGCTCGAACGCAGCGGCCACTTCGCCGAACTCTGCGAGCGCCTCGCCGCCCGTCTCGAGTCCAGCGCGCCGCTGGACGCCGCGGCGCTTCACGAGCGCATCGCCGAACTCGCGGAAGCACGACTCGGCGATCCCGCGCGCGCGCGACGCCATCTCGAAGCGGGGGTCGCCCTCGATCCCTCCCGCGCGGCTGCCTGGCGCCGGCTCGCGTCGCTCTGCGACGAGGAAGCCGAGGCGCCCGCGCTGGTGGCGGCACTCGAAGGCGAACTCGCCTGCGCGCCGTCGCGCGAGCGCGCACTCGCACTCCACTTGCAGATCGCGCGGATCGCGCGCACTCGCTTCCTCGACGAAGCGCGCGCCGAAGCACAGCTGCGCGCCGCGCTCGCAATCGATCCCGGCCACAGCGAGGCGAATGCGCTGCTGGCCGAGCGACTCGAAGCCGCCGCGCGCTGGACGGAGCTGGCTGCGCTGCTCGGCGCCCGCCTCGAAGCGACTCCGCCGGCCGCGCCCGAAGAGCGCACCGCGCTGCGCCTGCAACTCGCCCGCGTGTTCGTGCATCACACGGAGCAGCCCGAGCAGGCGCTCGCTCCGCTCGACGCCGCGCGCGCCGAGATGGGCGCGGTGGCGGCGATCGCGGAACCGCTCGCCCAGCTGCTCGCCCAGCTCGGTCGCAACGACGAACTCGCTTCGCTCTGCGCCGCCGCCGCGGAGCGAGCGGCCGGCCCGGCCGAAGCCGCAGACTGGTGGACCCGCGCGGGTGACGCCTGCTGCCGCATCCCCGACGACGCCCGCGCCGCAGACTGCTGTCGGCACGCACTGGCGCTGAACGCCGGCGCCGAAACGGCGCGGCGGGCACTGATCGAAATTCTGCGCCGAAGCGGCGACGCCGCCGAACTCGTCGCCATCCTCGAAGCCGAAGTGCAGCGGTCCGAGCGCGACTCCGCGTCCGCCCGCGTCGAGATCGCCGAACTGTGGGAGCTGCAGGGCCAACCGGAGCGCGCCTGCGCGCACTGGGTGCGCGCCGCCGAACACGCTCCCGACGACGCCAGCTTGCGTGAGCGCGCGCTCGCTTGCGCGCTCGCCGTCGGTCGCCACGAGCAAGCGGCGCTGCTGCTGCGCGCAGCGGCCTGCGACCCGCGCAGCCGCGACCGCGCCGCGCTGTGGCGACGCTGTGGCGAACTCTTCGCAGCGACGCGACCCGACGAGGCCGCGCTCGCCTGGGACGAATCGCTCGCGATCGAGCGCGCCCAGCCCGATCTCCGCCGCGCGCGGCGGGAGCTGCTCGAGTCGTTGGGTCGCCACGGCGAGGCGCTCGCGGAACTCGAGGTGGAGATCGAGAGCGCATCCCCCGCAGCGCGTGCCGAACTCGCCGCGCATGGCGCCGATCTCGCCGCGCAACACCAGGGAGCTTCGGCGGCGGCACCCTGGCTCGCGCGACTCGAAGCCGAAGCGCTCGAGGACGCCGACCTCTGGATCGCCATCGCGCGCCTGCATCGCCAGGCTGGCAGCGCCGACGCGCAGGAACGCGCACTCGCCCGTGCGGCGGGTCTCTCCGCGGATCGCGCCAACCGCGCCGCACTGCACCGCGAGCGCGCTGCGCTGCTCGAGACATCCCCGGCAACGCGTGGCCGCGCGCTCGCCGCGCTCGAAGCTGCACGCGCCCAGGATCCCGCGCATCCGGATGTGCTGGAGCGGCTCGACCGGCACTACACGGAGACCGCGCGCTTCCGCGACCTGCTCGGCGTGCTCGAGGCGCGCATGCTTGTTGCGCGCGGAGTCATGCGCGGCGAGCTGCAACGGCGCGCCGCGTGCTGCGCCGAGGCGCTCGGCGAGCTGAGCGTGGCGGCAGAGCTGTGGCGCGGCGCGGTCGCAAACCTGCAGAGCGCGCCCGAACGGCGCCGCGCCCTTCTGTCGAGTGCCGTCGATGCGCAGTGCCGTGCGCAGTGCGTGGACGCCTTCGTCGAGCTGGCGGAAGAGGAGTTGCCCGCCGCCACCGGCGCCCGGCGCGTGACGCTGCTCCGCGATCTCGCGCGAAGCCTGCGCGACGCGCTCGGCCAGCCGGCGCGCGCGCTGGTGCATCTGCGCGCGCTCGTAGCCGACGCGGCGAGCGACGCGCGCGACCGCAGCGAACTCTTCGCCACGCTGCGCGCCACACGCGCCCACGGCGAACTCGCGCGACAGCTCGCCGCGCACCTGCGCGCCCATCCCGACGACGCCGCGGGCTGGCGCGAACTGGCAGAGTTGCGCGAAGAACCGCTGTTCGACCCGGCGGGCGCCGCGGAAGCGTGGCGGGCGTTGGCCGCGTTGGAGCCGCATTCGCGCGCCGCGCTCGCAGGTCTGCGGCGCAGCGCCGAGCGCATCGGGGATGCGGCCGAAGTGGCCCGCGTGCTGGTGTGCGAGATCGAGATCGGCGCGCACGAGCCGGCCGGTCTGTGGCGACGACTCGCCCGCGTGCGCCTCGACGAACTGGGCGACGTCGCGGGCGCCGAACATGCCTTCGCCGCCGCGCGCGCCGCCGATCCGCGCGATCTCGCTTCGCTGCGTGAGCTCGCACGGCTCGCCGAAGCGCGCGAAGACTGGAACACCGCGATCGAGCGCTATGCCGAGGAAATCGTCCAGCTCGGTGACACCGACCCCGCGCGCACGCACGCGCTGTGGCTGCGCATCGCCGATCGTGCGGCCGGCCCGGCGGGCGATCTCTCGCGCGCGGCCGAAGCGTTCGAGCGCGCCGACGCCATCGATTCGCTCGGCAGCGCGCCGTTGGCCGCGTGGGCTGGCGTGCTGCGCGAACTGGGCCTCGAGGAGCGCTGGCGCACGGTGTTCGCAGCATTCTGTGATCATCCCGACGCCAAGGCCGATGCGCGCGATCACCTCGCGTTAGCGCAGTCGCTCGCGGAGGCGGGCGCCTTCGAAGAAGCGGCCCGGCGCCTCGCGCCGGTCTTTGCACGCGAGCCGGAGAACGCATCGGCCTGGGCGCTCTCGGCGCGCCTTCGCGAAGCGGCCGGCGACGCCGAGGGCGCCACGGTCGCCTGGACGCGCGCCGCCGAGGGCAGCAGCGGACTCGAAGCTGCGCGCGCCTGGCGCCTGGCCGCCGCATCGTGGGAGGCGTCGGACCCGGAGCGCGCACTCGGATTGCTCGGCCGAGCGGTCGAGACGTTCCCGAGCTTCGCGCCGGCACAGGCAGCCCTGGCGATCGCGGCGGAGCGGACCGGACGCCATGACGCGGCGATGCGCGCCGCATCGAACGCGCTGGGCGGAGATGCGCTCAGCGCACCGCTCACGCGCGAGGAACGCCTCGCGGCGGCGCTCGCGGGTACGCGCTCCGCCTACGCGATGGCGCGTTGGTCTTCTGCATGGGATCTCGCAGGCGAAGTGCTCGCGCTCGCACCCGAGAACGCCGACGGCAGCCTGGCCCGCGGCGTTGCGGCCTTCCACCTGGGCTCCCCGGCAACCTGCTGCCGCGATCTCGAGAGCTGGCTCGCGACGTCACCGGCCGAGTCGTTGCGCCCGCGGCCCCTGACCGTACTCGCCGGCGCACTCGCGGCGCAGGGCGACGTCGCCGGCGCACTCGCGCGCTACGACGAAGCGCTCGCGCTCGATGCGGCGCAGGGCGAAGCGCACGCCGGTCGCAGCGCGCTCTTCGAACGCCAGGGCGAGCTGGCGAAGGCCGCCGTCGCCTTCGCGGAATGGGCCCAGCACACGCCGCAGGACGCGTCGCGCGCGGATCGCTTCGTGCGCGCGGCGCGACTCGGACGGCTCGCAGCCGACGACGCGCTGGCCGTCGAAGCCTGGTTGTGCGCGGCGCTCGAGGCGCAACCGGCACACGCGACCGCCTGGCTGGACCTCACCGAGTGGCTCGCCGAAGCGGGCCGCGACGAGGACGCCTTCCGTGCGGCGAGCGAAGGCGCCGCGTGCGTCGACGTTCCGCAGGTGACCGCCGCACTCGAACTTCGCCGCGCCCGCGAACTCGAAGCGCGCGGCGACGAGAGTTCCGCGTGCCGCTCCTATCAGCGCGCCGCGAAGCTCGACGCGGACGCCGTCGAAGCTGCTTTCTCCGCTGCGCGCCTGCTGCGCCGCGCCGGCGCCTGGTGCGAGGCGGCCGAGTGCCTGGGCGACTTCGCCGACCGACACCGCGACGCCAGCGCGCGCGCCGAGTTGCTGATCGAGCGGGGCCGCCTGCTCGCGGGGCCGCTCGAAGACGTGCCGGGCGCCCTTTCCGCCTACCGCCGCGCCCGTGCACTCGCCCCCGATCGGCTCGACGTGCGCGAAGCGCTCGGCGCGCTGCTCGCGCAGCTGCCCGATTCGCGGGATGCTGCAAAGGAGGAACTCTGCGCGGTGTTGCGCGCCGAGTCGCTGAGTGTGACCGCGCTGCGGCGCCTGGCCCAACTCCTGCGCGCTTGCGGTCGGGAGCGAGAAGCCGCGGGCGGCATGGCGCTGCTCCGCGCGCTCGGCGCGACGGCACCCGGCGAGCGATCCGCCGCGCCCGAGACGCTCGGCTTCGCGATCTCCGGTGAACGGCTCGCAGCTGCGAGCGACGAAGCGATGCGCGACGCGATCCTCACCGTCGCGGGCGACTGGGCGGAGGCGCTGCCCCACACGGAGGACGCGCCGGCGCGCAGCGATGCCCCCGACGCGGCGATCGCGCACGTGCAGACGGCCTGGAAGGCCGCGCAGCGCGTCGTCGGAGGACCGGCGCTCGCGGCGCTCGCGCCCGAAACGTTCGCCCGCGGCGCCGAAGCTCTCGTCCGCACGGCGCTTGGAACCGCCTCGTCGCTGGCGGCGTCGCGGGACGCATTGGCGGTCGCCGAGCGCTTCAGCGGGCGCGCGATCCGGCGCCTGCGACGCGCGCTTGCCGCCATCGACGCCGCGACGCTGCAGCGCTTCGACTTCGACGCCTGGACGGCCGCGCTGCGCGGCCTCGCGCTGGCTTGCGCCGTGGACCGCTGTGACGGCGACCTGCGCGCCGCGCTGCTCTGTGCCCAGTCCGCGGAGTCGCCTGCCAGCACCTCGCTCGCGCCCGTCGAGGCGGATCTCACGCCGTGGGTCGGAGGCTCGGGCGTCGCGCGCGACCTGATCGACCGCGCGATGCGCGCCTGGCTGGATTCGCTGTAGGACGCGCCCTGCCCGACGGGTCCTGAGCTTCGTTCGCGGGCCGGAGGGACAGTCCCCTTCGTCCTCGATTGCGGCTCGGCGTCTAGGCGGTCAGACCGAGCGACCACCCAGGACGGCGCGCAGCGGCGGACGCACGACGTCGGCGCTGTGCAACACCTGTTCGACGCGGCGTGCGACGCGCTCGCCCGCGAGCTTTGCGACGAGCTTCTGATGGAGCGCGTGACCGCCGCGCTCCACGCGGACGTGACCTTCCAGACGAACGCCGAGCAGAGCGAGGTCGCCCAGCAGGTCGAGCACCTTGTGGCGCACGAACTCGTCCGGGAAGCGCAGACCGTCGCGGTTCAGCACGCGAGTCGCGTCGAGCACGACGGTGTTGTCCAGGCACGCGCCGCGCGCGCGACCGGCCCGCCAGAGCGCATCGACTTCGTCGACGAACCCAAAGGTGCGAGCGCGCGCGATCTCGCGCTCGAAGCTCTCTTCGGAGAGATCGAGGTCGTACAGGGCCTGGCGGCCAATGCTGGGGTGCTCGAAATCGATCTCGTAGCTGATGCGAAAGCCGCGCCCGGGTTCGATGCGGATCCGGCGCTGGCCTTCTCGGATCTCGACCGGGCGCGCGATGCGCAACACGTTGCGCGGCACGGATTGCTCGTAGATCCCGGCGGCGCGAATCAGGAACACGAAGGACGCAGCGCTGCCGTCCATGCCCGGGATCTCCGGGCCCTCGACTTCGACGCGGAGGTTGTCCACGCCGAGCCCATAGGCCGCGGCGAGCAGGTGTTCCACCGTGTCGAGCGTCACGTCGCCCCGGCTGAGCGTCGTCGCCAGATGGGCCTTGCTCGTCAGCGACGCCGGCGAGGCCGGAATCTCGACGGGGCTCGGCAGATCGGTCCGGACGAACACGATTCCCGAGCCGGCGCGCGCCGGGTACAACGTGAGCTGCACGGGTTTGCCCGTGTGCAGCCCGACTCCGGTGCATGAAATCTTCTCTGCAATGGTGCGTTGTCGCACAGCGCT
>Ga0316604_10001711_pt1 | contig 18495 bp, 20 predicted proteins | sample OWC_soil_day20_C_FD_207650 | JGI IMG/M metagenome (GOLD analysis project Ga0316604, IMG submission 207650) | Wetland soil microbial communities from Old Woman Creek delta, Ohio, United States - OWC_soil_day20_CT | ecosystem: Environmental > Terrestrial > Soil > Wetlands | place: USA: Ohio... | reverse complement strand
CCCCGCGGCTCGTCCTCCTGCCAAGGGCCGGTCTCCGGGCTGCAGGCTTTGCCTCGCGCCTTCCCGCGTGGTGTTCGACGCAGTGGCCTGTGCGAAGCGTGCGCAATGCGCACCTGCTTACCGTTGCGGGGGCAGCACAGGTTGGCGCGCACCTTCACACGCCTCCTGTTTCCCGTTTCACCGAAGGCATCATCCTTCGGCACCATTGGCGACTGCCAGTCTAGCCGAGGATTGCCGGCGGGCGCGGCCGCACTCCACAGGATCGGCCCCAAAGCGCGGTGCTACGATTCCTCGATGCTCGAAGAATTCGATCAGCTCGCCGCCAAGGTCTCTGAACTTGCGCACCTCGTGCAGTCGCTGCGCGCCGAGAACCAGCAGTTGCGGGCGCAGCTGGCGACCGCCACGGGCGAGCTCGAGGCGATGCGCATGCGTGTCGACGAAGCGAGCCGCCGCCTCGATGGCCTGATGGAACGACTGCCCACGCCGTCAACCCCGACCAGTGCGCCATGGAACACCTGACCGTCACGATCCTCGAACGTGAATACCGTCTGGCCTGCACGCCGGAGGAAAAGGACGCCCTGCTCAAGTGTGCCGCCTACGTCGACGGCAAGATGCAGGCGATCCGCTCTGCCGGCAAAGTGATGGGCGCGGACCGCATTGCCGTCATGGCGGCCCTGCAGATCGCCCATGAGCTCTTTTCGGCGCGCAGCTCCGATGGCATCGAGCTGGGCGACGTCCGGCGCCGCGTGCGTGACATGCTGCAGACGTGCGAGGATGCGCTGCTGCCGCAAGAAAAACTGTTCTAGCCGTCACTTCGTCGCCTCAGGCGGGCGGACGCGGCGCTACAATTCGGTCGAATACCTGCTGACGCGCACCGATCGGCGCGGAAGCAGAACAAGTTTCCCTGCGGTGCTCGCGCAAAGGTCGTTAGTTCCTTGAACCGATGCGCTTTGCGCAAGGTTGCTGGACTCGCGTCGTGGTGCGATCGGCACGCGTTTGCTGAACCTAAACGACGCGGACAGCGACCACCCTGAACCCATGGTTCAGGACATCCGGCCGGGCGGCACAGGCGGGGATTTAACCAGGGCCCATGCGGCTAGCGCGCGACGACAAGCGCGCTGCCGCGGGGCCCTTTTTCGGTCGCCGCGCTGTCACTGTCTCACCCTGCCTCCGCCTGCTCCATGAACTACTGGCTGATGAAGTCCGAGCCGGACGAGTGCTCGATCGACGACGCGCTGGCCATGCCCGCCCAGACTGTCCCATGGACCGGCGTGCGCAATTACCAGGCGCGCAACTTCATGCGTGACCAGATGCGCATCGGCGATGGCGTACTGTTCTACCACTCGAGCTGCGCGGAGCCTGGCATCGCCGGACTCGCAGAAGTCGCCAGCAAAGTCCATCCGGATCCGACGCAGTTCGACCGCAAGAGCCCCTACTACGATGCGGCGTCGAAGCGCGAGGCCCCGCGCTGGCAGCTGGTCGACATCCGGGCGCTGAAAAAGACCCGCCTGATCCCGCTCACTGAGCTGCGCGAACATGCAGCACTGGCGGAAATGGCGGTACTGCGCCGCGGCAACCGACTTTCTATCACCCCGGTATCGGCCGGCGAGTGGACCTTCATCACGCGCAAGCTGCTGAAGGAGCGCAACTGATGGAACCGGTCTTCATCCTTGCGCTGCTGCTGCTCGGCTCATTCACCGGTTTCGCGGCCGGCCTGCTCGGCATCGGCGGCGGCATGTTGATGGTGCCGTTCCTGACGCTGCTCTTCACCTGGCGCGGTTACCCGCTTGAACACATCGTGCACATGGCCATTGCCACGTCGCTCGCCACGATCCTGTTCACTTCGCTATCGTCGGTGCGGGCGCACCACCAACGCGGCGCGGTGATATGGCCCGTCGTCTGGCTACTGGCGCCGGGAATCCTAGTCGGCTCGCTGATCGGCGCACAGATCGCCGGCCGGCTGCCGACGTTCTGGCTGTCGGTTGTCTTCGCGACCTTCGTCGGCTTCTCGGCGGTGCAGATGCTGTTCGACCGCAAGCCGCGACCGACGCGCCAGTTGCCGAAGGGTGCCGGCATGTTCGGCGCGGGCGGGGCGATCGGTCTCATATCCAGCCTCGTCGGCGCAGGAGGAGGATTCATCTCGGTGCCGTTCATGGTGTGGAGCAACGTGAAGATCCACAACGCGGTCGCGACCTCCGCTGCACTCGGTTTTCCCATCGCCGCGGCCGGCACGATCGGCTACATCCTGGCCGGGCGCGGCGTTCCGGCCTTACCCGAGGGCACCGTGGGCTTCGTCTACCTGCCGGCGCTGCTCGCGATCGCGGCCGCGAGTGTGCTGACAGCGCCGCTCGGCGCGCGTGTGGCTCACTCGCTCAATACCCGGCCGTTGAAGCGCATCTTCGCGATCCTGCTGTTCCTGCTGGCCGGTTACATGGCGTACAAGGGGTACAAGGCTTACTAAGACCCACCGCTTCCCCGCCCCCGCGGCGCGCCGCATAATGGCGCGACAACAAGACGCAGCAGGCCCCCAATGACAGCGAGCGAGCAGGCGATCAGCGAAATCGGCGATCCGATGGTGCGCGAACTGGCGACGCGCGGCCAGGTGCGGACGTTTCCGAAGAACGCGGTCATCATCAACGAGGGCGACCGCGGCGACAGCCTGTTCGTGATCCTCTCCGGCAAGGTCAAGGTCTACGTCTCCGACGACGAAGGCCGTGAGATGGTCCTCGACATCTACGGGCCAGGCGACTACGTCGGCGAAATGGCGCTCGACGGGCGACCGCGTTCGGCTTCGGTGATGACGCTCGAGCCGACTTCCTGTTCTGTCGTCACCCGCGATGAACTGCGCAGCGCGATCAGCGCAAATCCCGACATCGCGATGGCGCTGATCTCGACGCTGATCGACCGTGCGCGCATCGCGACCGACAACGTCAAGAACCTTGCGCTGATGGATGTCTACGGCCGGGTGGCGCGGCTGCTGCTGTCGCTTGCGAAGGAAGACGGTGGCAAGCTGGTGGTGCCGGAGCGCATGACGCAGCAGGACATCGCCGACCGGGTCGGCGCCTCGCGCGACATGATCAGCCGCATTTTCAAGGACCTGACGATCGGCGGCTACGTGACGATCGAAAACCGCACGATCACCATCCATCGCAAGCCGCCGGCGCGCTGGTAGCGCTTCATTGGGCCTCACCAGGCCGTCAGGGCCCACTCGCAGATCGGACCGAACGGCCCCGGTTCCGTCGCCTTGAGCGCCTGGCTGTCGAATATTCCGGATTGCGCGGACTCAATAGGCGGCTGCCACGGTTCCCGCCCCCTCCTACATTGGCGGTCATGCGCTGCGGCAACTCGTCGCAGACCCATGATCCCAGGGAGACCGAGATGATCACAACCCGCTTCCTTGTCACCGTCGCGTTTGTGCCGTCCATCGCGCAGATAACCGCGTTACCCATAAGCAGTCTGCTGACCCAGGCCTCTGTCCCACAGCAGTGACCCGTCGCAGCTCAGCCCGAGCTGCGCTCCTGCCCAAGACATCCTGGAGACCCCCATGACCGATCCGATCACCGTCATGCCTTACGACGCCGCCTGGCCTGCCCGTTTCCGCATCGAAAGCCAACTGATCCACATTGCCCTCAATGACCTCCATCCGCAGATCGAACACATCGGCAGCACATCGGTGCCCGGGCTAGCCGCGAAACCGATCATCGACATGCTGGTCGGCGTGCGTTCGCTCGACGAATTCGAGCGCCACTGCGACCGGCTCAGCGTCTACGGCTACGAGTACATCCCGGAATACGAGCGCGCGCTGCCTGATCGGCGGTTCTTCAAGCGAGTCGTGTGCGGCATCCGTACGCATCACGTGCACGTGGTCGAGGTCAACGGCCTGTACTGGAAGCGGTACCTGAAGTTCCGCGACTCGCTGCGCTGCGACGCGTGGCTGTCAAAGCGCTACGCCGAGCTGAAGCGGCGACTGGCCGCACGTTTCCGCTTCGACCGCGATGCCTACACCAATGGCAAGACCGGCTTCGTCGAAGCGGTTCTGGCGGTGCCGCTCATGGAACTCCGGCGTGCGCCGGAGTTCAGGCCGATGGTCGCGATGGTGGCGTGAACGTGCACTTGTAGCGGTCGCGCAGCACGTTCTTCTGCACCTTGCCCATCGTGTTGCGCGGCAGGTCTTCGACGACGAAGACGCGCTTGGGCACCTTGTAATTGGCAATGCGCCCCTTCAGTCCGTCGATGACCGCCGTCGCGTCAAGTGCCCCGGCGCGACGGGTCACGACCACGGCAGCCACAGCCTCGCCGAAGTCGGGGTGCGGCAGTCCAATCACCGCGGACTCCACGACGTTCGGCATCTCGTCGATGTAGCCCTCGATCTCCTTGGGATAGACGTTGTAGCCGCCGGAAATGATGAGGTCCTTGGAGCGGCCGACGAGGGTCAGGTAGCGGTCGGGAACCCCGGCGCCGCCGAAGTGCCCGACATCCCCGGTCCTGAACCAGCCATCTGCAGTGAACTCCTCCTTGGTCTTCTCCGGCATGCGCCAGTAGCCCGAGAAAACGTTGGGGCCCCGCACCTGCACCTGGCCGATCTCGCCGACTGGACACAGCGTGCCGTCGTCCCGCACCACCCGCACCCCGACGCCGGGCAGAGGCTCGCCGACGGTGCCGGCGATGCGTTCGCCCTGGTCGGCGAAATACGGGTTGGACACCAGCATGACGGTCTCCGACATGCCATAGCGTTCGAGGATGCGGTGCCCCGTGCGCTGTTCGAAGTCGCGATGCGTTTCCGCCAGCAACGGGGCCGAGCCGGAGATGAAGAGCCGCATGTTCGCGCAGCGAGCGCGGTCGAACGACGGCTCGGCCAGCAGGCGCGTGTAGTAGGTCGGCACGCCCATGAACACGGTCGATCGCGGCAGCCGCTCCAGCACCTGCGCGAAATCGAACTTCGCCAGCAGCAGCAGTTTCGCGCCCGCCAGCAGCGCTGCGTGGGCCGCAACGAAGAGCCCATGCACGTGGAAGAGCGGCAGCGCGTGCAGCAGCACGTCCTGGCGGCCGGCCTCCCGTTCGGCGGCGAACCCCCAGAACTCGTCCAGCGTCAGCGCATTGGACGCGAGGTTGGCGTGCGACAGCATCGCACCCTTGCTGCGCCCGGTCGTGCCCGACGTGTAGAGGATCGCGGCGAGGTCTTCCGGCTGCGACCATCGAGTCTCGAACGCGTCCGAATGCGGCGCCGCGGACTGCAACAGCGAACCTTCGCGCGCCTCACCCAGCGTGTGCACCTGTCGGCATTTCGCCCGCTTCGCCAGCGGGGCGATCTCTCCCAGGCGCGCCGGCGTGCAGACCACCACGTCCGGCTGCGCGTCGGCGAGGAAGTACTCGATCTCGGATTTCTGGTAGGCGGTATTAAGTGGCAGGTAAACGAGCCCGGCGCGCAGCGTCGCGAGGTAAAGCATCAGGCACTCGGGCGACTTTTCCACCTGCACGGCAACGCGCGCACCAGCCGGCAGCTCGAGCGACGCGAGCCAGTTGGCGATCCGGCCGCTGGCGTGATGCAAATCTCCCCAGCTGTACGTCAACCCGTCGGCCGTTTCGATGCAGGTTGAGTCGAGATCGGCGGGAAAACGCTGCTCGACCAGCGCATAGAAGTTGGCGTTTGTCGTGGATCCCATGATGCAGGCCAAGTGAGGAACGCTAACGCGCGCTTGCGTGGTCTAGCGCCCGGTGAATCGCGCAGGCCGCTTGCCGACGAACGCGGCGACGCCCTCGCGATAGTCCTCGGACTCGAGGAAGCCAAAACTCTCATCGAGGTCGTGTTCGGTGTAGCGGCCGGCGCTCGCCGCCAGACGCCGGATGTTCGCCTTGTTCTCGCGCGCCGCGCGCGGCGAGCCGGCCGCGATCCGCGTCAGGCAGTGATGCACCTCGTCCTCGAAACGGTCCACCGCCACGGCGCGGGTGACAAGGCCGCGTGCGGCCGCTTCAGCGGCGTCCAGCAGCCGGCCCTCAAGCAGCAATTCGGAGGCGACCCCCGGGCCGACGAGCCGAATCAGCGGCCCGAGTTCCGGCAGCGCGAGCGGAAAGCCGATGCGCCCCACCGGCGCGCCAATGCGGGCGCTATCGGCTGCGATGCGCAAGTCGCAGGCGACGGCCACTTCGAGACCGCCACCCACGCACACTCCTTCGATTGCAGCGACGACCGGAACACGACAGTCGCTGATCGCATCGAGCGCATTGGCGATCGTCTCGAGGTGATAGCGGCGCCCGCTCGCCGCATCACCGCGGACACGCTCGAATTCGTCGATATCCGCGCCAGCCGCGAAGTTGTGGCCCGCGCCACGGATCACGACTGCTCGCAGTTGCGACTGTTCGGACAGCGCCGCGAAAGTGCGGGCCAGCGCCTGCCACATCGATTCGCTGATGGCATTCAGCTTGCCCGGCGAATCGAGCGTGACAGTCGCCAGCTCGCCCGTGGCCGCGACATGAACGATCCCCTCGGGCACATTGTCTCCGATCAGTCGAGCTTCGCGCCGGAAGACTTCGTCACCTGCGCCCAGCGCTTGATCTCGCTGTTCAGGAAACGTGCAAAGTCCTGCTGCGACATCGTCGCGGTATCGGAGCCGTTGCTGGCCCAGATATCCTTGAGCTCGGCCGAGCCCACAGCCTTGACGACCTCGGCATGCATGCGGTCGAGGATGTCCTTCGGCGTTCCCTTGACACCCCAGATGCCGTACCACGTGGACACAACGTAGTCGGGCAGACCGACTTCGGCGGTGGTCGGCACATTCGGAAACGCCGGCGAACGCTTCGGCGACGCCACGGCCATCGCCTTGATGCGACCGGCACGTATGTGCTGCGCCGACGACCCCAGCCCGTCGAACATCATGTCGACATTCCCGGCAATCAGATCCTGCAGGGCCGGGCCGGCGCCACGGTACGGGATGTGCACGATGAAGGTCTTGCTCTGCTGCTTGAAGAGCTCGCCAGCCAGGTGGTGCGACGTGCCGTTGCCGGCCGACGCATAGTTGAGCTTGCCCGGGCTAGCCTGCAGCAGCACCATGAAGGACTTGTAGTCCTCCGCCTTCACCCGGCTCGGATTGATGACGATGATCTGTGGCGGATTGGCGATCACTGTCAGCGGAATGAGATCGGTCTCGATGTTGTAGTCGAGCTTCGGATAAAAACTCGGCGCGATCGCGTGGTGCACGGCGCCGACGAAGAACGTGTAGCCGTCCGGTGCCGCTTTCGCCGCTATCGACGCACCGACGGTACCCCCGGCTCCGCCGCGGTTGTCGATGATGACCTGACGCCCGAGCTGCTTCGACAGTTGCGCTGAGAGCGGCCGCGCGAAGGCGTCGGTCCCACCCCCCGGCGGGAAGGGAACGATGAGGGTAATCGGCTTGGCGGGCCAAGCGGTCTGCGCCTGTGCCGCGCCGCCGATCAGCGCGATCACGGCCGCGAGCGCTGCACTGAAAGGTTTCATCACTGGTTGTCTCCTCGCTGCAAGGGTGAAGGTGCGAACGTCGAGGCCGTTCTGCTGACGGCCTTGGTCGATATCATGCCAGCCGCGCCACGGCCTGCGCGTGCACGACCTTGCCATCAAGGAAGCGCTCGTGATACTCCTCGACGCGTGCAAGGTCGTACAGGTAGTTGACCATCAGACCGCAGGACTGCTTCAGTCCATTTCGCGACAGGTCGGCCGCCCAGTTGATGCGCTGCAGGCGCGCGCCGTTGCCAAGGTGAAACTTCGCCACCGCATCGCCGTCGCGCGTCGGCGACGCCTCGGTCAGGTAGATCGACGCCAGGGTCAGCAGCGCGGCGCGCTCCTGCTCCGAGGCTTTCTCGGGATGCCAGTGCGGTTCCAGCCGGTCTGCGATGCGCTCCTCGCCCAGCTTGAGCTCGTCACGTGCCGCCTGCCACTGCTCGCGCAACGGCGCGCGCAGGCGGGCATGCATGACAGCCTGGTCGGCATCGAGCCATCGCGTGAAGCCCGGCAGCGGCGAAAGCGTGCAGAAGGTCTTGATCGAAGGAATCTCGGCCTGCAGCCGCTCGGCCACCCGCTTGATCAGGAAGTTGCCCAGAGAGACACCGCGCAGGCCCGGCTGGCAATTGCTGATCGAGTAGAAGGCAGCCACCTTGAATCGATGCGCGTCACTTGGCGTGGAATTCTTCTCGATCAACGGGCCAATCGCCTGAGGGATGGTATCGAGCAGCGCGACTTCGACGAAGATCAGCGGTTCGCCCGGCAGCTGCGGATGGAAGAACGCAAAGCAGCGGCGGTCAGGCTGCAACCGGCGACGCAGGTCGTCCCAACCATCGATCGCATGCACGGCCTCGTGCTGGATGATCTTCTCGAGCAGCCGTGCCGGTGACGTCCAGTCGACCTGCTGCATTTCGAGAAATCCGGGGTTGAACCAAGACGACAACAAATGGAAGAGGTCCGCTTCCACTGCCCCGAGTTGCGGATGCGATTCCAGCGCGCGCAGCAGGGCGCGCCGCATCTGCACGATCGCGGCCGTCCCGCCGGGCGCCCGATTGACGCGGCGCAGCAGTTCCTGGCGCGGAGGTTCGGAGACGGACATCAGTTCCACCAGCGCCTCCGCGTGCTGCGACTCGGCATAGCGCTTTGCAGACGCCAGCACCTCGATCGGGTCCGGATTGAAACCAGCGGCCAGCGCTTCGAAGAAACTCAAGTGAGCAGCTTCAGGCAGCTTGCGGTAGTGGTCGATCACCTGTGCCGCCAAGCCGGCGCTGTTCGCCTCTCCGCGGGCCGACACCAGGTGGCGGCAGGTGCGCAGCAGAGCGTCCAGATCGCGCTGGGCGATCAGCCGCTGGGCGGCGTCGCGAATGGAGTGGACCAGGGTCATCGCTCAGCTCATTGCCGTGCCGCTGGCTCAGCGGCGAGCGGGTCGTCGCCAGAAGTAGGCAAAGCAGGCCATGCCGATCAGCACCATCGGCACGGACAGCCACTGCCCCGCCGACAGCCCCAGCGGCATGGCGCCGTACAGTGCTTCCGGCTCGCGGAAAACCTCGCCGATGATGCGCAGCACGCCGTAGCCGATCAGGAACAGGCTGCCGGCGGTGCCGGCGGGTCGAGGCTTGCGCGAGTACAGCCACAGGATCGCGAACAGCAGCAGCCCTTCGAGCGCGAACTGGTAGAGCTGCGACGGATGGCGCGGCAGGCTGTCGCCCGCCTGCGGGAAGATCATCGCCCACGGCAGCGCCGGGTCGGCCACCCGGCCCCACAGCTCGCCGTTGATGTAATTGCCGATGCGCCCGGCGCCGAGTCCCAGCGGCACCAGCGGCACGACGAAGTCGGCCACGGTGAGGAACGATTTCTTGCGACTGCGCGCGAACCACCACATCGCCACGATCACGCCAAGAATGCCGCCGTGTGATGCCATGCCGCCTTTCCATACCGCGAAGATCTCGAGCGGGTTCGTCAGGTAGTGCGACAGCGGCCCGTAGAAGATCACGTGCCCAAGGCGCCCACCCACGATGACGCCGATCATGCCGTAGAACAACAGGTCGTCGACGTCCTGCGAGCTCATGCCGCGCCAGGTGTCGCGCGAGCGCAGTTTGCCCAGCATGAGGAAGAGCGCGAACCCGATCAGGTACATCAGCCCGTACCAGCGGACGGTAAGCGGGCCGAGGGAAAAGGCGACGGGATCGAAGTGGTGGACGGTGGGCAAGCTGCACTCTCTGCGGCAGGGCGGCTCCGGACGAAGCCTTAGCCTATTATTGCCTGTTCGCCGTCCCATCCTTCCTGCCGCACCGCACCCCATGCCGAACAACGAACGATCGAAGCACGTGACCCAGGGCGTCGCCCGCTCAGCGAATCGCGCGATGTACTACGCGATGGGCTACAAGGACGAGGACTTCGACAAGCCGATGATCGGTGTCGCCAATGGCCATTCGACGATCACGCCCTGCAACTCCGGCCTGCAGAAACTCGCCGATGCAGCAATCGAGGAAATCGCCTCCTGCAAGGCCAACTCGCAGGTATTCGGTACGCCGACGATCTCCGACGGCATTGGCATGGGCACCGAGGGGATGAAGTACTCGCTGGTGTCGCGCGAGGTGATTGCCGACTGCGTCGAGACCTGCGTGAACGGCCAGTGGATGGACGGCGTCATCGTCATTGGTGGCTGCGACAAGAACATGCCGGGCGGCATGATGGGCATCGCCCGCTGCAACGTGCCCTCAATCTACGTGTACGGTGGCACGGTCAAGCCAGGCCGTTACAAGGACAAGGACCTGACCATCGTCTCGGCGTTCGAGGCGGTCGGCGAATTCACTGCCGGTCGCCTGGACGCCACCGACTTCAAGGAAATCGAGCGGCGCTGCATTCCGGGCTCGGGTTCCTGCGGCGGCATGTACACCGCGAACACGATGAGTTCGTCGTTCGAGGCGCTCGGCATGAGCCTGCTGTATTCATCGACGCAGGCGAACCCGGACGACGAGAAAGTCGAGAGCACGCGCGAGGCTGCTCGCGTTCTGGTCGATGCGGTCAAGAACAACCTGAGACCGAGCGACATCATCACGCGCGAGTCGATCGAGAATGCCGTGAGCCTCATCATGGCTGTCGGCGGGAGTACCAACGCGGTGCTGCATTACCTGGCGATCGCGCACTCGGCAGGCATTGCCTGGACCATCGACGACTTCGAGCGCGTTCGCCTCAAAGTTCCGGTGCTGTGCGACCTGAAACCCTCGGGCAAGTATGTCGCGACCGACCTGCACACCGCCGGCGGCATCCCGCAGGTGCTGAAGATCCTGCTTGCGAATGGCCTTCTGCACGGCGATTGCATGACGATCACCGGCAAAACGATGGCGCAGATGCTAGCGGACATTCCGGCCGAGCCGCGGGCCGACCAGGACGTGATCCGGCCCTTTTCCAAACCAATGTACGCCCAGGGACATCTTGCGATCCTGAAAGGCAATCTCTCGCCCGAAGGCTGCGTCGCCAAGATCACCGGCCTGAAGAACCTGTCGATCACCGGGCCGGCGCGCGTATTCGACTCTGAGGACGACGCGATGGAAGCGATACTTGCCGACCGGATCAAGCCGGGCGACGTGCTCGTGATCCGCTACGAGGGGCCGAAGGGCGGGCCGGGCATGCGCGAAATGCTTTCGCCCACCTCGGCACTGATCGGCAAGGGCCTCGGCGAAAGCGTCGGGCTCATCACCGATGGGCGCTTCTCTGGAGGCACCTGGGGCATGGTCGTCGGGCACGTCGCGCCGGAGGCCTATGTCGGCGGCACGATTGCGCTGATTCGCGAAGGCGATTCGATCACGATCGACGCGCGCAAGTTGCTGCTGCAGTTGAACGTCGACGACGCGGAGATCGGTCGGCGTCGTGCCGCCTGGAAACAGCCCGCGCCGCGCTACACCAAGGGCGTGCTCGCCAAGTTCGCCAAGCTGGCTTCGACGGCCAGCAAGGGCGCGATCACGGACGAGAAGTTGTATTAGCGGCGGTCCTCATGTACGCGACCGCGCAGCGGTCGCGTACACGAGGACCGTTTCTACCGCACCCCGCGCCGCGCCTTGTTCGCTTCCAGCGCATCCTTGATGCGCTTCTTCTTGTGCGCTTCCATTTCGTCGAACGCCTTCTTCTTGTCGAGGCCCAGACGTCGTTCGACGACTTCGAACCAGAACATGGCCAGTGCCATCACGGCAGCAATCCACCACCACGACAGGGTCGCGAAGACGCTGACCTCCAGCAGTTTCAGGATGATCAGTGCAACGCCGAGCCAGAGTAACCACATGCGGACTCTCCCGCAGATCAGTGGCCCACTATAGCGGCGGTAGTGGCAACGCTGAAGGCCGTCAGTCAACGCAAAAGCGGCCAAGCCGTTAGAATCTTCGAGCTTTCAACCGGATAGCCGTCCTTTTGCCACCCCTTCCCGACCTCGAACGGAGACCCCCAATGAAGCACGTTTTCGCCCTAGCCGCCCTCGGCCTCGCCGTTGCCGCCGGCCCCGTGTTTGCCCAGGCCGACCTTGCCAAGCAGAAGAACTGCCTGGCCTGCCACGCCGTTGACAAGAAGTTGGTCGGTCCCTCCTACAAGGATGTCGCCGCCAAGTACAAGGCTGACAAGGACGCACCCGCCAAACTCGCGAAGAAGATCCGCGAAGGTGGCGTCGGCGTCTGGGGTCAAGTCCCGATGCCCGCCAACCCGCAGGTCAACGAGCAGGAAGCGGCGTCGCTCGCCAAGTGGGTGCTGTCGCAGTAGTCCCTCGGGCTGACGCGGCAAAAGGGGGCGCTGCGGCGCCCCTTTGCTTTTCTGCTATCGGACGCCGACGGACGGCAGCGCGACGGTCGTCGCGACGCCTGAAACGGCCTGTGCAATCAGTTCACCATTGCCTGGGCCGAGCGTCCAGCCGAGGGTGCCATGGCCGGCATTGAGAAACAGTCCTTCAAGCTTGGTCGGGCCGAGGTACGGAACATTGGACGGCGTCACCGGCCGCAGACCCGCCCAGTAGTGCGGCAGGGAGTAGTCGCAGGCCCCGGGGAACAGTTCCTGCGTGCGCCGGGTCAGGGCCGCGCAGCGCACGGTATCCAGATCGAGCCCGCGGGCGCCGATCTCGGCCGTGCCGGCCACGCGCAGCCGTCTGCCGAGCCGCGAGAACACCAGCTTGAACTCGTCGTCTGTCAGGCTCACCTGCGGCGCACGATCCGGATCGGCCACCGCGTAGGTCGCGGAGTAGCCCTTGCCCGGGTAGATCAGCAGGCGCATGCCGAGGGGACGCAAAAGCGGTACGGCTTCCACCCCGAGGCAGACCACCGTGGCATCCGCCGGGACCTGCTCCCGTTCGCCCCCGGGGCCGACCACCCAGGCGCCGTTGACGCGGCCCGCCGCGGCAACGAGCGCCGTGGCTGTCGTCGCAAACCGGAACTCGACCCCGCGCCCGGCACACCGCGCTGCGAGTGCCTGCGAGAACCGGTGCGCGTCACCAGACTCGTCTTCGGCGCAGTAGTCCGCCCCGACTATCCGCGGTTCGATCGTGACCAGCGCCGGCTCGATCCTCACGGCTTCCCGCGCGGTGATCGACCGGCGGTTGCAGCCCAGCTCACGCATCAGCGCCGCCGGCCCCAGCGAAGCCTCGTACTCGCCGCGATCGGTGTAGAAGTGCAGGATGCCTCGCTCGACGCAGTCGTAGTCGAGCGCCAGGTCCCGTCGCAGCTGTTTAACGACGCTGCGGCTGTGTAATGCCAATCGCAGGATCGAACGGATGTTGGCGGCGGAGCGTCCGGGCAGGCACTCGCGCAGGAAGGCCACGCCCCACAGCCACTGCTGCAGCTCCGCGCGCGGCCGGAAGAGGAGCGGCGCGTCGTCCCGACCAAGCCACCGAAGGATCTTGCCCGGCGCGGCCGGGTTGGCCCAGGGCTCCGCGTGACTCGCGGAAATCTGCCCGCCGTTCGCGAAGCTGGTCTCCATCGCAGGCGCCGGCTGTCGATCGACGATCACAACCTGGTGCCCGGCCTCGCGCAGGAACCATGCCGTGCATACACCGACCACGCCGGCACCGAGGACCAACACTCGCACCTTGCACACCCGTAAGGCAGAATCGCCGCAGATTCTACGTAGCCCTGACGGCCCGCCTCCCGCGTCTTCCGCGCAACAGGCTGGAGGCCGGCTGGGCACTTGCCTTGCGGGGCATTTGCGCCTGAGTACAATTCCCCGGTTTCGCTGGCGTAGCCCTCCCGAGGTATGCGCGGTGCCGCCACGAATTACAACCCGGTCAATGTCCCGAACACAGCGCACAAGCCGGCCGACAGTCACTCAGGAGAAAAGGTAATGAACCACGTCATAAAGCTCGCGCCGCTGGCGATCGCCGCCGCCGTCGCGCTTGCCGCTTGCGGCAAGAAGGAAGAAGCGCCCAAGGCCGAGGCCGCCAAGGCCGCCGCACCCGCCGCGCCACAGAAGGGCCAGATCAAGATCGGCCACGTCGCTCCGTTGAGCGGCGGCATCGCCCACCTGGGCAAGGACAACGAGAACGGCGCCAAGCTCGCGGCCAAGGAAATCAACGCGGCCGGCGGCATCAAGCTCGGTGACCAGGTGTTCGAGATCGTCATCGTGGGCGAGGACGACAAGGCGGACCCGAAGGAAGGCACGCTCGCCGGGCAGAAGATCGTCGACTCCGGCGCCGTTGCCGTCGTCGGCCATCTGAACTCCGGCACGTCGATTCCGGCCTCGAAGATCTACTCCGACGCCAACATGACACAGATTTCGCCGTCGGCAACGAATCCCAAGCTCACGGAGCAGGGCTTCAAGACGACGTTCCGCGTCGTCGCCAACGACAACCAGCAGGGCGGCGTGCTGGCGAACTACGCGCATGACGCGCTGAAGGCCAAGACCATCGCGATCGTCGACGACCGCACGGCCTATGGCCAGGGCCTGGCCGACGTGGTCGAGAAGGTTGCGAAGGAAAAGGGCATCAAGGTCGTCGCCCGTGAGTTCGCCACCGACAAGACCACCGACTTCAATGCCATCCTGACGAAGATCCGCGGCACCAAGCCTGACGTCATCATGTACGGCGGCATGGACGCGACCGCAGGCCCGATGGCCAAGCAGATAAAGCAGCTGGGCATCAAGTCGGTGCTGCTGGCCGGTGACGGCGTCTGCTCGCCCGAGTTCATCAAGCTGGCCGGTGACGCAGCGGGCATCATGCACTGCTCGATGGCTGGCGAGGCGGTTGAGAAGCTGGCCAAGGGCGAAGAGTTCAAGGCCAAGTACAAGGCCGAGTACAACCAGGACGTGCAGATCTATTCGCCGTACTCGTACGACGCCGTCTACGTGATCGCCGATGCGATCAAGCGCGCCGGCAAGGCCGACCGCGCAGCGATCACCGCCGCGATGCCTGCGACGAACTACCCGGGCCTGACTGGCACGATCGCGTTCGACGAGAAGGGCGACATCAAGAACGGCGCCATTTCGATGTTCAAGGTCTCGGGCGACAAGCTCGAGTACATCTCGACTGTCCGCTAAACGCGCGCTGCACCACGAAAACGGCACCTTCGGGTGCCGTTTTCTTTGCCCGCCGACTGACCGGTTGCGCCTTGCTACGATGCGCGATCGCGATCTCCACCCAGGGCTTCCCGCCCCTCCCCGACAGGTCAGCCGGCCGTAATGGAAACCTTTATCCAGCAGGTCCTCAACGGCCTCGTGCTCGGCAGCATGTATTCGCTGATCGCGCTCGGCTACACGATGGTTTACGGCATCCTGAACCTGATCAACTTTGCCCACGGCGACGTGCTCACCGTGGGTGCGCTCACCGCGCTGTCCACGATCCTGCTGCTGCAGGCGATGTTTCCGGGCCTGCCTGGCTGGGTGCTGATCTGCGCCGGGCTGCTCGCCGCCATACCGGTCTGCGTCGTGCTGAGCCTGGTGATCGAGCGTGTCGCCTACCGCCCGCTGCGCAATGCACCGCGGCTGGCGCCGCTGATCACGGCGATCGGTGTGTCGATCGTGATCCAGACCGTGGCCATGCTGGTCTGGGGCCGCAACTACATGACCTTCCCGCAGCTGATCCCGACCATGCCGATCGAGTTCGCCGGGGCGACGCTGACGGTGACCAAAGTCCTGGTGATTGCGCTCTCGGCGGTGGTCATGATCGGGCTGATGCTGCTCGTCAATCGCACCAAGCTGGGCCGGGCGATGCGCGCCACCGCGGAGAACCCGCGCGTCGCCGGCCTGATGGGCGTCAATCCCAATTTCGTCATCGCCGCCACGTTCGCGATCGGCGCGGCGCTCGCCGCGCTGGCCGGCGTGATGCTGGCCGCCACTTACGGCGTCGCGCACTTCTACATGGGCTTTTTACCTGGGCTCAAGGCGTTCACTGCAGCGGTGCTCGGCGGCATCGGCAACATCCCGGGCGCGATGCTCGGTGGCCTGCTGCTGGGACTCATTGAGTCGCTGGGTGCGGGCTACATCGGGCAGCTGACCGGCGGCGTGCTCGGCAGCCACTACCAGGACGTGTTCGCGTTCGCGATCCTTGTGCTGGTGCTCATCTTCCGGCCGTCGGGGCTGCTCGGCGAGCGCGTGGCGGATCGGGCCTGACGTGGGCGCGCTGCTGCCTCGCCTGTCGCAGAACCGCACCGCGGTATGGCTCGCGATTGCCGCCGTGGCAGTCGTGCTGCTGGTGCTGCCGTTTGCGTTCGGTCTGCTCGGCAATGCGTGGGTCCGGGCGCTCGCCTTTGCGTGCCTCTACGTGTTGCTGGCTCTCGGGCTCAACATCGTCGTCGGCTTTGCCGGCCTGCTCGACCTGGGGTACATCGCGTTCTACGCGGTCGGCGCCTATATGTATGCGCTGCTGGCCTCGCCGCATCTGTCCTCCACCTTCCCGTGGATCGCACAGATGTTCCCGGGCGGACTGCACAACTCCATCTGGGTGGTGATCCCGCTCGGCGCGGGGCTGGCGGCGATGTTCGGCATCCTGCTCGGGGCGCCGGTGCTCAAGCTGCGCGGCGATTACCTGGCGATCGTGACGCTCGGCTTCGGCGAAATCATCCGCATCTTCCTCAACAACCTGAACGCGCCGGTCAACGTCACCAACGGGCCGCAGGGCATCACGCTGATCGACCCGATCTCCTTCGGCAGCGTCAGCCTCGCCAAGACCCAGCAGTTCCTGGGAATCACGTTCCCGTCGGTGCACTTGTACTACTACCTGTTCCTGGTGCTGACGCTGATCGCCATCGTCATCTGCGTGCGCCTGCAGGATTCGCGCCTCGGTCGCGCCTGGATGGCGATCCGCGAGGACGAGATCGCAGCCAAGGCGATGGGCATCAACGTGCGCAACGTCAAGCTGCTGGCGTTCTCGCTTGGCGCGACGTTCGGCGGCGTGTCAGGAGCGATGTTCTCGGCGTTCCAGGGCTTCGTGTCGCCGGAGTCCTTCACGCTGAACGAGTCGATCATCGTGCTGGCCATGATCGTTCTCGGGGGTCTCGGACACATCCCCGGCGTCGTCCTCGGTGCCATCCTGCTGTCGATGTTCCCGGAAGTGCTGCGCCATACCGTCGTTCCGGTGCAGATCTTCCTGTTCGGCCACGTCGTCATCGACGCCGAAGTGCTGCGCATGATGCTCTACGGCCTGGCCATGGTGATCATCATGCTGTACCGGCCGAAGGGCCTGTGGCCGGCACCGGAACACGGCGTGAATCCGGCGAGCCGCACGGCCACTCAGAGGGCGTGATGAGCGACACGGTTCTCAAGGTATCCGGCGTCAACAAGCGCTTCGGCGGCCTGCAGGCGCTCTCCGATGTCGGCATCGAGATTGCGCGCGGCGAGATCTACGGCCTGATCGGACCGAACGGCGCCGGCAAGACCACGTTCTTCAATGTCATCACTGGCCTGTACACGCCGGACTCCGGCTCGTTTGCGCTCGACGGCAAGCCCTATTCGCCAACCGAAGTGCACCGCGTGGCGCAGGCCGGCATCGCGCGCACGTTCCAGAACATCCGGCTGTTTCCGGACATGACCGCGCTGGAAAACGTGATGGTCGGCCGTCACGTGCGCACGCGCGCCACTGCGCTGGGTGCGATCCTGCGCACGCGCCGGACCATGGAAGAAGAACGCGCGATCAAGGCGCGCTCACTTGAATTGCTCGAATACGTCGGCATCCGCAAGTACGCGGACTACCAGGCGCGCACGCTCGCCTATGGCGACCAGCGTCGGCTGGAGATTGCTCGCGCATTGGCGACCGAACCGAAGCTGCTGGCGCTAGACGAACCGGCTGCCGGCATGAATGCCACCGAGAAGCTCGCGCTGCGGTCGCTGCTGGAAGCGATCAGCCGGGATCGCATCACGATCCTGCTGATCGAGCACGACGTCAAGCTCGTGATGGGACTGTGCGACAAGGTCACCGTGCTCGACTACGGCAAGATGATCGCAATGGGCCCTCCCGCAGAAGTGCAGCGCAATGCGGCGGTGATCGAGGCGTATCTGGGCGGCGGCCACAAGGATGTCGCCACCAAGGCGGCCTAGGAATGAGCGAAGTCGTCCTCCGCGTCGCCGGCCTCAAGGTTGCCTACGGTGGAATTCAGGCGGTCAAGGGTGTTGACCTGGAGATCCATGCGGGTGAACTGGTGACGCTGATCGGCGCCAACGGCGCCGGCAAAACCTCGACGCTGAAGGCGATCACCGGCACCCAGGCCTGGGCGGGTGAGATCGACTACATGAAGCAGACGACACGTGGGCAGGCGCCGTACCAGTTGCTGGCGCGCGGTCTCGCGATGGTTCCGGAGGGTCGTGGCGTGTTCGCGCGCATGACAGTCACCGAGAACCTGCAGATGGGCGCGTTTGTGCGCAACGACGATGCCGCCATCAAGCGCGACATCGACGAGATGTTTACGATCTTCCCGCGCCTGAAGGAACGGGCGAGGCAACTCGCCGGCACGCTCTCAGGCGGCGAACAGCAGATGCTCGCGATGGCACGCGCGTTGATGAGCCAGCCGAAACTGCTGCTGCTCGACGAGCCATCGATGGGGCTCTCACCCATCATGGTCGAA
>Ga0316604_10001710_pt1 | contig 18498 bp, 16 predicted proteins | sample OWC_soil_day20_C_FD_207650 | JGI IMG/M metagenome (GOLD analysis project Ga0316604, IMG submission 207650) | Wetland soil microbial communities from Old Woman Creek delta, Ohio, United States - OWC_soil_day20_CT | ecosystem: Environmental > Terrestrial > Soil > Wetlands | place: USA: Ohio... | reverse complement strand
AGGTCGTTGGCAATGTAGTAGTAGAATTGACCATCCCACCCTGAGTTCCACCCGTCGAGATAAAGTGGGGTAACTCCATGTTCTCTGATAGCTTCGGGCATGCCCCAACGATCCGCCTGCATCAGGTAATGATCAAAGTTACCGTTAAGGGGACCTTTCACATAGGTCGCCATGGTGTAAATACTCACCATAGCTGTCAGCAGCACGCAGGCCAATACCGAAAGATATTGGCGGCCCGTCAGGCTCTTACTTAACGTCATTAGCACACTTTCTGTACTTCTCGGCATCCCAGTCAACCAGTTCGGAAATTTGCGTATTGGTCAGCGTCGACAGCTGCGCGCCGTCATTCAATTTTTTCATCACATCGTAATAACAAAGCAACTGCGCAACTTTTGCTTTGTTCATAGTGCCGCGGGAAAATGTGCCAAGGCCGCGGACAAAAATTACATCCGGTAGTTCAGCTTCTTCTTCCAAGCTGGCTTTTGCTTCTTCAAGTGTTGCAAACAGCCATGGATGTGGACCGAGAAAAACAACATGATCCGGATACAGCGCCCAGTTATCATTCAGCCGATCCACCAAAGAGGGTAAAGTGGCAACTTCATGAAGTTGTTCTGGAACAATTGGGAAAAACTCAATGCCGCTGGCTAGAACCAGCGAAATGTTTGGTGGAGTACTCGGATTGCGGGTTTCGGGCGCCGTGAAGAACCGCGTCAGGTAGTTCAAGACTTCGCTGATCTCGGCAATGTTGTCACCACCAATGATCACCCCGTGGTTTTTCAGGAAGACCACGCGCGTGCTGGTGGTTCCGTCGAGCTGCTTGGCAACGGCCTCTGCGAGTTCGGCGCCAGGCTTGCAATATTCAACGGTACGAGCGTTGAGTGATGGGTCCAGTGCGGGGTAGTTGGCCAGATCAAAGTCTTTACGAACCAGATGTGCGAGTACTTCGACTGCGTGCACGTGGACCACGATGCGTTGGGGCATCAGGGCATGTAGCAGTGTCTCGATTGAGGGTTTGAGCGGCGTTCTTGCGTTCGTTTGCGGTACGACGGCATAGTCTCCATTTTTCAGCGCTGCGCTCAGGTGGCTGAGATTTACAGGTACGAAGATATCTTTTCCCCCTGCGTCAGCCAGCCAGGTTCCCGAGGCCTTGATCCAGAGAGCATCATTTTCCTTCCATGATACATTCCCACCAGCGCCTTGAACGAGCAGCCTGTCTTTACCAATTTCTGAGCAGAATTGGCAAACCGATTCATGCAAGTTCATTTTGCTCTCCAAGCCTGGTTATCAGGCGACGCAGTTCACGGAACTCAGTGAAGGCAGCATCCGGGGCATTTTCGTCAATGCCCAATGGCGTGCCGGCGTGAATCTTTTGCAAAGTCACAGCATTGATTTGCTCGCGGCCGCCGCGAATATCGTTAATAGGGTTATCGCCGATCATCCAAATACAATCACCTTTGGGGCGCATCTTTTCCAGAGCGATTTCGAAAGGGGCTGCGTGGGGCTTGTCGAAGCCAGCCTCTTCGCTGGTCACGATGTAGTCGAAGTAATGATCCAGGCCGAAGTAAACCACCTTGCGAAATTGTATTTGAGCTGTAAGGTCGGTAACAATGGCGGTAGGGATACCTAACAGTCGAAGATCATCCAACAAGTCTTTGACTTCATCGAACAGCACTGCATTGCTAAGGAAGGTGCGCCAGTAGGTCTGTTCAAAATCCAGGGCCAGTAGTACCTGAGAACCCAGGCCCATAATCTCGAGCATGCGCTGTAGGTACAGGAGGCGGCTATGGGACGACGCGGTGTGTTTCAGGCGAGTCTTGACCTGCTGACGGGCTTCCTTGAACGCGGCGTCAAATACTTCAGGTTTAATGGAAAAAGTACTGACTACTTTGTCCCTGACAGCTTGCTGCGCCGCGGCATGTGCCGGTTCGTAGGGGTACAGCGTATTGTCGGTGTCGAAAAGTATGGCGTCGGGGAGGCGATTAAATCGCTCTAATGCAAAAATTTTCACTATATGAACCGTTTTGTCAGTGCTTGGTTGATATGGGAGAGGGTAATCAGCTGCATTAGCCCCATGACGCCGTCTTGCCATTTCGGCTTAAGGTCGAGGAATTCAAAGACGCGTGGGCAGATCATCCGTGCCGCCATTTCGATATCCTGGGCCGACGTTTCGCCTTCTATGGTCAGCTCGATCTCGTTAGCGTCATTGCATGTTGACATGTCGACATGCAGGCCGCAAACACCAACCAATATTCGCGTGAGCGAGAGCTCGTTCAGGCCGTTACGCGAGCGCACCACGATCTTGAAGTGCAAAGAATTATTTTTGCCTGCCCCTTCCAGAATGCGCGGATGAATGGGCTGAAGAGACAACACCAAGTCTGCGTAAGCTGCTTGAGGGCGAATAAAGCGTGCTGAATCCGGCTCTCGACGCGCGAAGGAACCCAACACTTTCTCTTCGGTATGTCCACGCTGATGTACATCGCGCTGAAGTTTGAAATGACGCCTCAGACCTTCGTCGATATCAAGGTAGACGCTCAAATTGTAGCATTCGCGAAGAATCGGCATATAGAGCGCATGCAAGCCGCTAGCAATGATGAAGTCATTGCTCTTGATCATAAAGGGACGGCTCATGCGGCCGGTTTGATGATCGTAATGCCGGGAGTTGATACTCTTTGAGTCGGTCAATGCCACTAGGTCGTTGGCAAATCCTTCGAGATCGTTGGCCATGGGGTTCAGGTGAGTCATTACCTGCCACATAGGTTTCTGACGGTCCCACAAGTGATAATCATCTCCGGAAAGTGTAGTGACCGAGTGGCCGCCAAAAAGTCCTTTTATCGCATCCGAATAGGTGTCCTTACCCGCACCTGAGTCGCCGGCCACGCCGATAACGAATGGCTTGCGACTGAGGCGGAAGTAATCGTTGCGACTAACGGACTCTCGCCAGATTCGAATGGCCAGGATTACACCTGTAGCAACCATTGCAGTGTGGACTAGTGACGAAAGCTTGTCGTCGAACAGCCATTGACTCACTACTGTTGGCAGCCATACTGCCTGTTCAACGAGTAGTTTGGCGTCCGGGGTAATCAACAGGGCACTCACCACATAGAGCATGGAGAAGATCCCGGTAATGCCTACCGCAACCCGATTGCTGGCTGCCTGGTACGCCACCAAAGACGGGATAGCCCAAATAAACCATCCCGGAGACGCTGGAGTCATCAAGACCACGAGCAGGAACACCATGCCAAGCATGGAGTGAAAAAGCTCGAAGTTTGGACGTTTGATGCGCCAGGCTGCATAGAGCATCAGCAGGTAAGCGAGGGGCACCACATATAGGAGAGTGGTGTCACCAATGTTGAATGCCAGTTTGTAGACTTTTCCTATTTCCGGGTTGTTGAAGATCATGCTGACGGCTGCGCTGGACAACAGAAATGGCAGGACAGTCACTGCAACGCCCACGGCCAGACCAATCATCAAACGTGGCAGGTACTGACGCAGAGATCGGTTGTGCTGCAGGTAGATCAGAAAAAAAGGTAGTGCCAGCACCATGCTCAGTTTGGCCGAGATAGCAGTAACCAATATGAACCCCGTCAGTATCAACCGTGTGCGCTTGAGGAAGTAAAGCGACCCAGCAAGCAGGAGGACCGGTATGAGATCGTTGAATCCGAGAATATAGCCACCGACGATTACGATCGGCGACAACCAATACACCGCGATCAGCAATCGATCGCGGTTGGGAACGATCTTCCTGAGCACAGTCAGGAGCAGGAGGTCTACGCCAATCATGGTCAGGCCGTAGCCGAATATCAGAGGGAGCGAAAGCGCCTTGCACAGCAATATCGCGGGCAAAAAAGCCACCCACATGACATAACCATAAGGGAATGCGGTAATTGCGCCACCTTGATCCAGCCACGTTCCCCAAGGGTTCAATGTCAGAATACTGGTGCTGATATCAAGGAATGGCAGATACCACTCGTTGACCGGTGCCGGGGCTATCCATAGTACAAGTGCAAGGCGAAGCGCCAACCCAATCAGGAAGGTCGGAAGGCAGAAAATCTTCATATTCATGCGTTCGCAGCCAACGTTTCCCATAGGTCCGGACGTTTGGTGCAAACCGCTTCGGCAACAATATTTCGTTCTGCTAATAGTTTAGCCAGCATTGGAATCTCGGTTTCGGCATCACGCCCTTGGAGTTCAGGGGAAACCAGGCACAGTTTAAAACCCGCATCCTGCAATCGCTTGGCATCGTCATGGCTGAGTGGAAACTGGGTGAAGCAATCGACCCATACCCAATCAACCTTTCCTGCCAGTGTCAGTGCCGTTTCAATCGATTCGAACTCGGACACACGCACGGCGCAACGGCGTTCGACGGCCTTGGACCACTTGACAAGGAACGGAAAGGACTGATCGAGGAAGAAGTAATCTTCGATCCCCTTTTTTTTCATCAGCGCAATCAAGCGTGCTTCCAGGCCTTCCTCCTTGACGTTCAGAATCAGTGTGCCGTGCCGATAATCGGCAATCCACTCGTCAAACGACTCACCCGGTACGCAAGGATCATGATGGATAATCAGGGCGTTACCGTAGCTGCGGATATCGACTTCGATGCCATACTTTCCTTCTGTGGCATTGAGTTCCTGACGGGTGTTACGCCGATGCAAGATGAGTTTCATGCCCTTAGACTCTTCTTAAGTTGCAAACTGAAATCAACAGTTCTGCGGATGAATTTTCTTTTGGCTGCCCAGTTCACGTTCCAGTGTGAAACGCCGTGAGCACGCTCACCAAAACGCACAGCAAATCGATAAACTTTCAAACCCTGAATGTGGGCTTGGTAATACGCATACAGGTCAAGTGCAAAGTCCGAAGGGGCAGTTTGCCAGCGTTGGAAAAAAGCCTTAGAAAACATGGTGGGTTGAGCGTTTATATCCCACATCGGTTTACCGAGTAGAGCCGTTTCAAAGATGCTCATTCCGAAAGTGAACACGACATCTGCCAATGGTCGGCCGAAGCGACGCCCTTTGACAAAAATGCCTGGCCCGTGATGCTCAAAGAACGCAAGCCCACGCAAGGTGTCCATTGGGTCAGTTTGCAGGTCTGCATGGGTCCACCCGAGAATCTCGCCTTCGGCTGCGCGCAGACCGCAAAGAATGCCATAACCATAACCTTGATTGACGTCGACTCGAACGCTTCTGCATCCGGGGTAGGACGGTAACAGGCGCTCCAATACCTGCGAGCTGTCGTCGAGGGAGCCATTGTCAACCAGAATCACCTCTACGCCGGGTTGTTCTACCAAACCTTTGCAGCGCTCCAGCAACAGCGGCAAATTTGGCGATTCATTGTAGCAGGGGATGATGAGCGAAAATTTCATGACTTTTCCGTGAGATTGCTGGCCTTGAACACAAACAACTTCATTCCTATGAAGTTGAGAACAGCCGACATACCAGTGGCAATCAAAAATGCAACCGGGACTGCGATGGGCAGTGTACTGATCAACACCAGGCACCCTGCGTTGACCAAAACGTTGGCCCCCAATGTGATCGCGTACAACAGGACGAAGCGCCATGCGCTGTTAGGCTCATGCTCTTGGTGACCAAAGGTCCAGACCTTGTTGGCAAAGTAAGCAAACAGAGTACCAGCCAGAAAGCCGATTGCTTTGGCCTTGTCGACAGTCATCCAATCTGTCCAAACTAGGCCGCGATAGATCAGAAAATCGATCAGAACAGTCAGTGAGCCTACGACAAGAAAGACTGCAAGCTCACGCTTAATCATGCTGGTGTACCCGGCAACCCGGGCACTGTTGCTTGATAGCGAGACTCCAGTCCCGCAACAGCGTCGCGTGGGATTCGACCATCATTCTGCAGTCGGTATGGATGACCTGCCCACTTGTGGAAACAGGACTGCCAGTATTCAAAAGTACGTAGGTCGTTCGGGGTGCCCCATGACAGGAAACTGTCAACTTCAAACAATTCGCAGCGTAGGCCCGATTCGATAGCATCATTTATAGCCGAGTCAATGTAGAACTCGCCATTAATACGACCATCACGTTGAATCAACAGTGAGACTACTTGGCGGAAGTCTTCCGCGCGGCGGAATGTAAAGGTTCCCAGCACAATCGGGTCTGTAGCCGGGGATTGCAGTGGTGTCTTCACGGAGATTCGACGAATCTGACCACTATCGGCATCGATCCAGCCAAACATTTGAGGATGACGGATGGCATTTGCATGCCCCCTCACACCCCACACGATAACGTCCACCTCAGGATTGTCGATCATGGCCTGAAATGCCTGATCATCATAAAGGGCGCCATTGTCGCAGGCGCCAAAGGTGATGGGGCCTTGAACATCCTTGGCGGCGCGTTCCAGCGCCTCCAGTCCGAGCAACGCCGTGCAGGCCTGGCCCTCCGTTACTTGCGGAACTGTTTCAATCACGGCGCCGGGGAATACACCTTGAAGCTCTTTGGCGATCTCGGCGTAACCGGGCATGTCCTGGCGAAGAACAAATACATGGTGCTCCCCTTTTGGCAAGTCCTCAGTAGCTTGGGTGACCATAGGTTTACCTGACACCGGGATCAGTGGCTTGGTTAGCGCGAAACCTTCATTTGCAAAGCGCTGGCCCATTCCCGCCATCGGGATTACAAGGGCGCCAGCCGGAGAGGTCTGCGAGCGTTTTGATTGACGGTTCAGCGTTACGAAAGCTGCCGACCAGCCGTTGTACTCCCGGACATCATCCGGTGTGCCCCACTGCATGAAGTGCTGGAGTGGGTAAACCGCGATGGGCTGGTTTTTCGTTAGTAGTTGCTTATAGGCGAGACTTACGTAGTACTCACCGCCGACATTAAGTTGTTGGTCCATAGTGTTGCGGAACGCTTCGCTCATGGTTTTGCCCGAGTCGAAGTAGTAAGTCCCGCTGGAGGCGAACTCCTCCATACGATTATCGGTGTAGGGTTGCTTCTCTTGAATGTCCTGCACCCAACCCTGCGTTTCACGGATGTAGGCATAATTCGTACTGCCTAAGGTGTGCGGGTGGAAACCTTTATAGGCAGGTATTGCACCCACGCATGCGGTAGACTTCACGAATTGCTTGAAATGCTGCCAATCCCAGTAACAGGTAAAGTCGCAGTAGTTAACGATTACCGGTTTGTCGGGATTTATCAGGTGCTCTACCTGACGCACGGCATGAATTGGCCCGAGCTTATGAGCCGGAATGCCGATAATCTGACCGGTGGGACAGTAGTGTCGCAAAATCGACGCCATGTGGTAATCAGGATTGTCCAAGTGGTCCTGATTGCAAATAAAAATGAAATCAGTTTCACCGGGGAACATCTCAATCACGTGACCAATAATCGGTTTGCCATCTATTTCAATTAGAGGCTTAGGCACTACGTATCCAGCCCGGCGGAAGCGCTCGCCAAAACCAGACATAGGAATGATTATCTGCACAAAACACTCATTTTCGTACTATGTTGAGATTAAAATTGCGCTTGGACAATGTGCCAATTGCACGGCCAATAGCAAAAAAAGAATTTTAGCCCGAGGCCAGAGAAACGTCACCTTTAGCAGCCTGCTAAAATTCCACCTAACACCTTCGACCACCGAAGTCTGACAACCTAGAATCAGGTATTTCAAACACCTTGTGACACTAGGCACCTCGTACTCATCATGGTTTCTGGTCTCCACAAAATTTTAACCGGCTTTTTGCGACAAGCGGATGGATCAGACTCCGCCCATTCACACCCCGTCACAAACTAAAGATTGCTCGCATTCGCACCAAACTTCATGTCAATATCATCCAAGTAATTTTCCCAACCACTTTGACCAGACCTAGCTCCTTGGCCTTGAGCAAAGGTTCTCGTATCGTAATTCTTGCCAGCACCCACCGCATTCCCCTCCCTTCATTTTCTGAAACAAACGGCTTTTGAGTTGTCGGCAGATACATTCAAGGCGCCATATTTAGATACTCGGACCATTGACGTATTCGGGCACAAAGCGGTGTAGCCCCTGCTTGACCTCGTCGCTGGGACGCACCCCGGAACACAGCCAGACGAGCAGTTCGGCGTATTCGTCAGCTACCATCGCGTCAGACAGTCGGGCGATCCGCAGCTTGGGATGCGGAGTTGGCAGGGTTGTTTCATCATCAGCCAACAATTCCTCGTAGAGCTTTTCACCTGGCCGCAGCCCCGTGAACTCAATGCGGATATCGTCGGCCGAAAAGCCGGAAAGGCGAATCATGTCGCGCGCTAGGTCGACGATCTTCACCGGCTCGCCCATGTCGAGCACGAATATTTCGCCGCCCTGCCCCATCCAGCCGGCCTGTAGCACAAGTTGAGCCGCCTCGGGAATGGTCATGAAATACCGAACGATGTCCGGATGCGTCACAGTCACCGGGCCACCGCGGGCAATCTGTTCGCGAAACTTGGGAATGACGCTACCGTTGCTGCCCAGTACATTGCCGAAGCGCACCGTCACGAAGCGCGTGCCGCCCTCGGCCTGCTGCACCCGGCAAAGCCGCTCGGCCAGACGCTTGCTGGCCCCCATTACGTTGGTCGGATTGACAGCCTTGTCAGTGGAGATCAGGACGAATTTGTCCACGCCAGCCCGCTGGGCCGCCCGGGCCAAGGTCAGGGTACCCAGCGCGTTGGTCCGCACAGCTTGCCAGGCATTGACCAGCTCCATCAGCGGCACATGCTTGTAGGCCGCCGCATGAAAAATCACGGCCGGCCGTTCGCAAGCCAGGATTTCCGCCACCCGTTCGGCATCGCGGACGTCGCCGGCCCAGCAACTGCGCTCAAGCGCAGGGTGAAGTTGCGCCAGTTCCTCATCCATTCGATAGAGGGAGAATTCGGATGATTCAAGCAAGACCAGTCGCGATGGAGAAAATTTGGCAATCTGCCGGCAAAGTTCGGAACCGATCGATCCCCCGGCTCCGCTGACCAGCACGACACGTCCGGCCAGCAATTGATGGAGACCCGCGTCGTCGAGCGAAACTGACTCGCGACCCAGCAGATCCTCCAGTTCGACCCGACGAATGTTGGATACTGAAAGACGACCGGCCAGCAGATCATCGTAGGAAGGCATGGTCATCACCGCCAGACCGGCGGCCGAGGCATATTCGGCGGCACAGCGGCGTTCGGCGGACTTGGCGTTCGGCAAAGCCATGATCACATGTTTGACGCCGTATTTCTCGGCAAACTCGCCAACACTAGACAGGGGACCATAGACCGGCAAACCGCGCAGGCGGCGACCCATCTTGCTCGGGTTATTGTCGATCAGGGCAACGGCGTACCAAAGGCCGCTCCGGTTCAATTCCCGCAACAGCGAATCGGCCGCTTCGCCGGCCCCGAGAACCAGCACCGGCTGCCCGCGCATCTTGGCTGGGCCATACAGACGGTGCTCCTTCCAACTGCGATAGGCAAAGCGGCTGCCCCCCATGACCAGGGCCAGCAACAGCGGATGGAGAATCAGAACTGAACGAGGAATCGGCCCCAGACCGAGAAAGACCACGGCAGCGGTGGTCAGCAAGGCGCCGGTCATTACGGCGGAAACAATATGCTGCAAATCAGAAAGACTGGCGAAGCGCCACAGGCCGCGATACAGGCCAAAGGCAAAGAAGAGCACGCCGAACAAGGGCAGCACCCACAGCAGTGAATGGCGAGCCGAGAGCGCGAAATCGACCGGAATTTCGAAATTGAAGCGTAAGGAAAAAGCCAGTATCCACGCCAGAGCAGCCGCCACAAGGTCGTGAAGGAAAGCGGCCAGGGTACGTGGATTGGTCATGCGGCTCATTCCAAGAAAATTCGACAATCGCCCGGTATTGGGTCGAAATTGGCTATTTTAACCTGCCCGAGCAACGCCAGCCGCCATCAATGCAATACACCGTCGCGCTGCAGCACCTTGACTAAGGTCAGCCACAGGATACCGATATCGAATGCCAGCGAACGCCGCCTCAAATATTCGGCATCGAGCTTGACCTTCTCGGGGATCGGCAACTCGTCTCGCCCATTGACCTGCGCCCAGCCGGTCAGCCCCGGCACCAATTCATGAACTCCCTGCTCGGTGCGCTGTGCGATCAGATCGTCTTGGTTGAACAATGCCGGGCGCGGCCCGACAAAACTCATGTCGCCGGCCAGGATGCTCCATAGCTGAGGTAGTTCGTCCAGACTGGATTTACGCAAGAAGGAACCGATCGGCGTCAGATAAACCTTCGGATCTTTGAGCAGGTGGGTCGCGACAGCTGGTGTATCGGTCCGCATGCTACGGAATTTCGGCATTCTGAAGATCCGGTTGTATCGCCCGACGCGGTCCGACCAATAGAGCGCCGGCCCCGGCGAGGTCAGCTTGACCATGAGCGCGACGAGTAAAACAGGCAAGGCCAGAATCACGGCGGCAACAAGCGCCAGCAGCAAATCGAAGAGACGTTTCATTTCCTGAGCATTTCTGACAGACCATCCAACAAGGAAACCCGGGCTATCCAGCCTAATTCGCGCTCGATGCGGTTGGGCGAATACCAGGCTGAACCGAGCAGGCGATCAAGCACTTCGCTATTTAGCGGCAAACGACGCCCGAGCATTTTTTCCAGACCATCGCCCACCCCGGCCGCCCAACGAAGGGCAGCAGCGGGAATCGACCAACGACAAGGCGGCAAGCCCTGCATCTGGCGCAGTGCATCGTACAAGGCACGGCCGGAAGGCGCTTCACGGCCGGCCACGATATAGGTCCGCCCATTGGCCCGGTCGTCTGCTGCCACCAGGCGCATGGCCGAAACCACGTCATCGACATGAACCAGCGAACGATGATTGCCGGTTTCCGGCAAGGGCGGGAACAGCCCCCGCGCGACCAGGCGCCCCATGCGTTCCAGGTTGCCCCGCCCACCAGAGCCATAGACCATGGCCAAACGCAGATTGACCACGTGCATGCCATAACAACGGCCAGCCTCCAACACAGACTGCTCGGCAGCCAACTTGGATTGACCGTAGGCGGTCTCCGGCGAACCGGGAAAATCCTCATCGACGCAATTTTCGCCAGGCTCCGCCATGGCCTTGACGCTAGACAGAAAAATAAACCGCCTGACGCCCGCCCGACCTGCCACATCGACTAAATGGCGTGTGCCCTCGAAATTCACCTCCCGGTGCTTGGCCGAATCGTCACCGGAGCGTGAAGCAAAGGCATGCGCGTAGCCCGCACAATGGAAGACACAATCGACGCCGGCACAGGCCTGGGCCAAGGCATATTCGTCGGCTAGGTCGGTAACGAAGGCCGAGGTATTCGTACCCGGCTTGCGCACCATACCACGGTACGGCAAGGCATCGCTCCGCAAGGTCGAAGTCAGGCGCCGACCGATGAAGCCCGAGCTTCCCGAAACTAGGATCACCGTTCTGCCACCCGCTCAATAATCAAGTTGCAACCTCACGAAAGAGGTCGGCATAGGCGCGCCCCAGCGCCGGGCCGGAAAAAAACCGGTCATAACGGGCTCGCGCACCGCGACCAAAGGCATCTGCACTGGACGAATCCTTCAACAAGATGTTGAGCGCCCCGCCCATGGCGGCAGCATCCTCCGGCGGCACGACCAGGCCCGATTCCTCGTGCGCATTGACGAAGGAGGTTCCCGTGCCGATTTCACATGAGACAAGCGGCCGGCCAAAAATCGAAGCTTCTACCAGGACCATGCCATAGGCCTCTGAACGCAGATGAGATGGCAAGACCAAAGCCTGGCAACGCTTGAGCAGCGCGACCTTTTCATGATCGGAAATCTGCCCGGCAAAAATCACGTTGCGCGCCCCAACTTGTTCGGCCAAAGCACGCAAGCTCTCGCCCTCCGGGCCTGAGCCGGCAATGACGATGCGGGCCTTGACCTGCTGGGCGGCCTTGATCAGGGTATGCAAACCTTTGTAATAACGGAGCACACCAATGAAGAGGAAATAGGGCTCCCCCTCTTCCAGGCCAAGGCGCGGAAAAACCGATTCATCGCCGTCGACCGGATAGGACTCCTCGACAATACCGAGCGGAATGACCCGCACCTTGTCACGTATCGAGCGATCAGAAAGAATCGGACTCGTCCGGACATAAGCCGGACAGTTGGCGACGATCGCCCGCACGCTTCGCAAGGTGCGCCACATCAGGGGTGCATAGGCCTTGCCCAGTAAGCGCTGCCGGACGACATCGGAGACATAGGTGAGCACTGCCGGTGTTTTCGTGCCGGCAAGGGCATGCATCAGGTCGGCATAAGGCCACGGGAACAGGAAGTGCAGCACATCCGACTGTTTGGAAAGCTGGCGAAACCTGGCCAATGCACCAAGCCCGCCCAGATCGCAGGAGGCAGGCGCAGCCCATGAGCGGGAACGAACCACCCGCCCCTCTTCGCGAAAAATCTCGACCGGATGTGGCTGCGGGGAAAGGGTATAGACGGTATTCGATATACCAACCGCTTGTGTCGCCAGACACAATTGGCGAATCGCCTCCTGCATTCCGCCTTGTGGATCCGGAAAATAGGTGCGGTAAACGTGAAGCGCATTAAGCATTACTTTCCTCCAAAACCTGCCGATAAACAGCTACGGTCTTCTCAACGCACGCATCCCAAGTCATCTCTGCAGCACGCTGGCGGCCAGCCGGGATGCGCCAGACCCGCTCATCTTCGCGTAGCGCCTGCTGCATGGCATGAGAAATTTGTTCGACCGACCCGGGATCGACCTCGAAACCCACCCCGCCGGAAACCTCCGGCAAGGAAGTCGTCGTCGATGTCACGACCGGCAGACCGCTGGCAAATGCTTCGAGCACCGGCAAACCGAATCCTTCATAAAGCGAAGGAAAAACGAACGCGCCAGCCCCTGCATAGAAATGACGCAGTTCGCTCAAACCATGCACATCATTGAACCAATGGGCTTCGCCCAAAGCGACCTTATCCATCAATTTCCGCAAAAAATCTTCATAACGCCAGCCAGCCTTTCCGACCACCACCAGCGGGCGCTCCTTACGCAACTCGGCCGGCAATACGTCATGCGCAAGCAGCACGCGCTCCAGGTTTTTTCTCGGTTGCAGTATTCCGACAAACAAATAGTAGCCAGGCCGCAAGCCACGTCGCGCAAGTGTTGCCCGCCAATCCTCTTCGGGCAACGGGGTAAGCCATACGCTGTCGACCCCGCAATAAACCACCGATATCCTGGATTCCGGCACCTGAAAATGCTCAACCAGTTCACCCACCGAATAGTGCGAAATGGCAATGATGTGATCGGCAAACCCTGCAACCCGGCGCAGGACAAAATTTTTGAAACGGCGGAAACGAGGGTTGGCCATTTCCGGGAATACCATCGGGATGGCATCGTAAAGCGTCGTCACTACGGGGCAAGCCATCGGCACGGCACGATAATCGGTAACATGGAAGATATCGACAGGAGGCTTGAAGCGAGAAAATCCGCCGGTTGCCATACCCATTCCGGCCATCGCCCCGAAGGAATGCGGGAAACGCTGCCAGTTGGCCGCACCGTTCGCTTCGCCGGTAAAGGAATACTGCTCAACGGAGTGCCCCAGGCGCCCCAGACCACCGAGAAGCTGGCGGGTGCAAACGCTCATGCCATCCGGCCGGCCGTTGTTATAGGCCTGATCCAGCACCGTGGCCGAAAGGCCCACTCTCATTGCGCCACAACCTCTCGATAAACGTCCAGCGTCTGTTCGGCACAACGGCGCCAACTAAAGCTACGAGCGCGCTCAATGCCGCGTTGCCCCAATTCGACGCACAAGGCATCGTCTTCGACGAGCGAATTCATCTTTTCGGCCAATCCATCGACATCCAGCGCGTCGACCTTCAATCCAGCATCGCCAACCACCTCGGGCAAGGACGAACGGTTCGAGACAATCACCGGCGCGCCGCAGGCCATCGCCTCCAGTGGAGGCAAGCCGAAGCCTTCATAAAGCGACGGGTACACAAAAAAACGAGCGCCGGAATAAAGCGCCGGCAAGGCATGGTCCGAGACGAACCCCAGGCGGCGAATCTGCCCCTTCTCGATCAAGGCAGCCACCTCACGGTCCAATCCCTCGGTTTTCCAGCCTTGCATCCCGGCAACGACGAAAGGAATTTCCTCCCGAACCACCTCCGGCAGACGCACATAAGCCTGGATGGCCGTCGTCAGGTTCTTGCGTGGCTCCAGCGTACCTACTGCAAGGATGTATTTCCCAGGCAGCAGGTCGAAGGGGGCCAAGGTTGCGGGCAACAGTTCCGAACCGACAGGCGAAAAACGCTCTCCTGCCGCCAGCAGGACCGAAACCACCTTTTCCGGAGCCAGGTTGAACTCAGCCAGCACTTCCTGCCGGACATATTCGGAATCGGTAATAATGCGGTCGGCACGCATGATCGTTTTCCCGATACGTTTGCTCATGAAGGCCACCCGGTCTTTCGGATGGGTTTCCGGGTAACGCAGAATGGACAGATCGTGCACTGTGGCGACGATAGGCAAAGACGTCTTGAAAGCCAAAAAATTGGGTTCGTGATAGAGCGCCGGCGCAGCCGTACCGATACCCGCCCGAAAATGCTTTCCTCGCCAGCGCTGCTGAATCTCGTAAGCCAGATTGGGAATCGTCCGCCCGATCGTCCGCTTCAGCAACTGGGTACGGCTGACCCCGGTTGGAGCCTCGCGCAACAACGCATCGGACCAAGCACCCGCATAAAAATAATACGCATCGATTACCCGCATTTTTTCAATTTCGGACATCAGATTCAAACAGTACTGCCCGATGCCAGTCCTTGGACTAAGCAATGGCGCCGCATTGAAGTAGACCGTAAGGCTCATTGACGCCCCCTAATGAAAATAGACATAAGACCTTTGATCCGCTGCCAAACCAGACGCCACAACCGATGAGCAACGCTACGGTCGCCTTCGTCGGCCAAGCGAAAAAAAAACCACACAGCATAAAAGAAGACCCAACCGACAATTCCCAAGGCCAACAATGACCACCAGCCGGTCGCCCAGGATCGAGAAAACCAGAGCAAGGTCGCCTGCAGCATGCCGATCACCAGCAAATTGGACCACAAGCCGATGAATGGAAAGCGCCCCAATTCCAGGCGGCGGTGCAAGGCATGCGTATAACCAAAGACCTGAGCCATTGACAGCACGGAAGCCAGAGCCGCCCCCAGCAATCCCCATCGCGGAATGAAAATCAGGCAAGCCACCAAATTAATGACGGCTCCCAGCGATGAAAAAATCGCTCCGACACGCGAGTTCCCAATCCCATTGAAAACCTGTGACGCCACCACTGATAAGGAAGTCAAAAAATAAGACACCAACAAGAGTAGGAACACATCGACCATTTTTTCCGCAAACTCAGCGCCGACCCACAAACGCAAAAACTCACCACCGAGCAACAAGGCAACAATCAGCATCGGCCAAGAAATCAACAAGACATAGCGGGTTGAGCGAATATAGGTTTCGCGCAAACCTACGACATCGTCGGCGGCAAACATCCTGACCGATCTGGGGAAAACGAATCCGGCCATTGCCGCCACAAGGCTCAATAGCTTGGTAGAAAGACTACTCGCCAAGCCATAGTAGCCAACCGAAACGGTGCCGAGAAAATAAGAAATCAGAAATTTGTCGGCGTGGTAAGTAGCCCCTGCTGCCAACTGAGACCCAAAAGCGTGAAGATTATAGGAGAGCGAGCGACGGATTTCGACAAACCTAAAATGCGGCAACCAGACCAGCCCACCGGCTAGGCGATCAGCCCGCCAAGCCAAGGTAACGAACGAGGCAGCCCCCATCGCAGCCCACCATAGCAAGGCCCAATCCAGCATCCAGCCCAATCGGGCACAGGCGGCGACGCCAAGCCAACTGGCTGTGCCATAGAAAACCTGAATGACCGTCAGCCTGACAAAGCTCTCTTTAGCCCTAAAAACGGCAGTGCAGGCCATGGAACAAAATCCGAAAAACACAGACAAGGGAAGTGCATAGCTGCCAAAACCTGCAGCAAGCACCGCCTCCAAACCAAATATCTCCCACGAAGCCTGCCGGAAGATGAGAAGTATCAAAGCCGACGACAATCCCAGAAAAAAATAAGCGGACCATAACTCCTGGACGATTTCCCGCAGCTTTTGCTGCCCCCCGGCATGCAAAGCGGATCCCAACGACCTTACCCCGCCTGCCGACAAGCCAAAATCAAAAGATGTCAGCAATACCAGGGAAGTCAGGAACAGCGTCAGAACGCCGAAATGGGCAGCTCCAAACCCCCGGACTATCGTTGGCGTAACGAAAAAAAAAACGGCCAACGGAATCAGCAGGCCAAGTACGTTGGCTACCGAATTGGTCAGCCCCGAAACCGGTTTTGCAGGTTCGGATTCAGGCGTTGGCATACATCCAACGCAAGGTTTCCATGAGCGGATAAGTCTCCAGCGAGCCTACAGCTCGATTTAGCTTCACGGGATTCCCTTGCAATCGCTTCACATCATTGGCTCGAACGAACGCCGGGTTCACCTTGACCTCGATTTCATAACCAGCGATCTCAGCCATCATCGCGAGCACATCTTTGAGCGAATAAGCATTGCCGGAGCAGACATTGAATACCTCTCCGGCCGGCACCTTTCGGAGCAGCTTGCCATACGCATTGACCACCATACGCACATCGGAGAAATCCCGCTCAACATCGATGTTTCCCAGTTCGATAACCCGCTCACCGCGCTTGAAATGGCCAACGATCTTGGGTATTAGAAATTGCCCACCCTGACCAACCCCGGTGTAGTTAAACGGTCGGGTGATGACGATTGGCAGGCGATCCATCCACAAGCGAGCCATATATTCCATGGCCAGTTTGCTCACCGCATAATCATTCGCGGGAGACGCTACCACCGACTCGTCGATCACCTCGACATCGGCATTTCCATAGATATTCGCACTGCTCGCCAGCAACACCGCTCGCGGCCGTTCGTCTTGGGTGGCCAAAGCCTCCAGAAGATTGCCCGTGCCAACCACATTGATCCGATAGATCGCGTCAACATCACCATGCGCGACAAAGGAAATGGCCGCCAGATGCGCCACGACATCCGGGCGCACCTCTGCAACCACACGCTGCAATTCTGTACGATCGCAAAGGTCGACCACATACACATCGGCCCCCAATGTCTCGTTGCCATGTGCAGTCCCAAACACCCGGTAACCGGTCGCCTCCAGTTCATGCGCGAGATAACGGCCGGTAAAACCGCCGAGCCCCGTCACAAGGGCCCGGGGAGCATCAGAACGAAGAGCCGCGTTCATTACGACGCAAATCCGCTTCGACCATCATCGCGCACAACTGCTCCAGCGTCGTTTTCGGCTCCCAGCCCAGCTTCTGCTTGGCCTTCTCCGGATTACCGATCAACAACTCAACCTCAGCCGGACGATAGAACTTGGGATTCACCCGCAGCACCGTCTTGCCGGTGGACACATCGACCCCAACCTCGTTTTCGGCCTCGCCCTTGAAATCGATGGCAATACCGGCCGCCTTGAAGGCCATGGAAACAAAATCGCGCACCGTCTCGGTACGGTTGGTCGCCAGCACATAGGTATCCGGCTCATCGGCCTGCAGCATGCGCCACATCCCCTCAACGTACTCCTTGGCAAAACCCCAATCGCGCTTGGCGTCCATATTACCGAGCTCCAACACATCCAACTGGCCCAATTTGATCTTGGCCACCGAATCGGTGATCTTGCGCGTCACGAACTCGCGGCCGCGCAGCGGCGACTCATGGTTGAACAAGATGCCGCTACAGCCAAAGATATCGTAGCTCTCACGATAGTTGATCGTCATCCAGTGTGCATACAGCTTGGCCACGCCGTAGGGACTGCGTGGATAGAAAGGCGTGCTCTCGATCTGCGGGATAGCCTGTACCTTGCCGAACATTTCGGAGGTGCTGGCTTGATAAAAGCGAATTTTCGGATTGACGATCCGAATCGCTTCGAGAAGATGAACGGGCCCAACGCCTGTAATCTCAGCCGTCGTTATCGGCTGATCAAAGGAAACGCCAACGAAGCTCTGCGCAGCCAGGTTGTAAACCTCGGTAGCTGCAGTTGTCTGCAACAAACGGATGCTTGAAGACAAATCCGTCAGATCATATTCGACGAGATGCAGATTCGGATGTTTTTGAATCCCCAACTCCTCAATACGCCAGAAATTAACTGAACTGGTCCGGCGATAAGTACCGTAAACCGTATAACCCTTGTCCAAAAGCAGTTGTGTAAGATAAGCCCCATCTTGACCAGTTATACCAGTAATGATTGCGTTTGACACGTCATTTCTCCAAAACAAATTATATCTTTAAATATATAAACAAAATAATTCAAATCTTAAAATTTACTTCCAAGCACAAGCCTCATCAAATTAGCCGCCAGTTGTTCGAAATTTTTATCAGAAAAATCACCAGGCGATTTTGAGCCGGATAATTCATTTCCCACATTTGCCGCAAGATTTAAAAAATCAACACCAAACATATTAGATAACCGTGGACAATTAAATTTTAACCAAGCCGCCAATTCATCAGCCAATGATTTTGATAAGC
>Ga0316604_10001709_pt1 | contig 18503 bp, 19 predicted proteins | sample OWC_soil_day20_C_FD_207650 | JGI IMG/M metagenome (GOLD analysis project Ga0316604, IMG submission 207650) | Wetland soil microbial communities from Old Woman Creek delta, Ohio, United States - OWC_soil_day20_CT | ecosystem: Environmental > Terrestrial > Soil > Wetlands | place: USA: Ohio... | reverse complement strand
AGTCAGAAATCAAATAGTAATGGAAGAGTTAGATGACGAAAAACGAAAAGTGCTTATCAAATACGATCTTCACTGTAATTCTGATTTATATTGGGAAAGGCCCAAGGGAAAATATCCTCAAAAAATTTTTTTTAGCCACAAATTCGTAAAAAAATCCTCGGTTATAAGAATTATATTTTATATATACCAGTTATGTTTTGCCAAAGTAAAATATTTCGAGCGCAATTGGGATGACTTCCTACCGTATATTCATAGTTGGAGAGAAGGATTTATTGAATGTGAATTATATGATATGGAGTTAATAAAACATAAACATACAGCCATTATTTTTGATCTCCGGGACTTAAAAAAAATCACCGACATAAAAGAGTTTCGTTCTATCTGTGACTATCTTGATGGTCAAAAGAAAACTTTGAATTTATTAAATTAGTTTGCTCTGGTGGCATGTTGCACGTCTTACTAAGGCGTGGTAACATTAGTCGTATCAGTACGATAAAACGAGATTTACTGCAGAGATTTGGGGGTGTGCTGACTCGTTGTATTCGAAGTCAAAGGGGTTTATAAATAAAATGCATATATTTTTGACGGGTGAAATACAAGTTGGGAAAAGCACGGTAATTACCAAAACCCTTTCCCTACTGAAGATAACCCCTGGTGGTTTTAAGACGTACTACGGTCCTGACAGGGAATTGCCAAACAAACTACTGTATATGAATTCTGCCCCTGAACCAAAGAGTTTTAGGGAAGAAAACGCTATCGTGCGTTTTTTCGAAGGCAATCCCCCCCAGACTTTAACGAAGAAATTTGACAATTATGGTGTTGAACTGATCAGGTCTGCCAGAATCAGTTCAAATTTGATTTTGATGGATGAATGTGGCAGCTTGGAATGGAAAGCGCTAGCTTTTCAAAAGGAAGTGCTTGATACTCTTGCTGGCAATACACCGGTTTTTGGCGTTATAAAACTGGCAAGCAAAGGTTGGGTTGATCGAGTCAGAAATCATCCCCAAGTGAAGCTCATCATCGTTACCAAGGAAAACCGTGATGCTTTGCCCAAAATACTAGCACATCAACTTGCTTTTGCTATATAATAGTAGATCGTAACATAGGACGTTGCTGGCAAAAATCGAAATCTGCATTATATCTTTTGATTAGGTTCGAAAAAGCAGTGAGCATACGAAAAGAAGATAGTTCTTCTCGATAATTTTCAAAAAGATTGCTTATTACAAGTTGACGTTGAAAGTGTTTGATTAATCCGAATTGACGCGTACTTAGTTCCCATTGAATTTTAGCGGTTAACCCATTTTGGTTTGCAAGTGGCATGGTATTTTGTTTGCTGCGATAAGTTGGCAAAGATTGAAGAATGTTTTTAAGGTGAAAACCATTTTTGCTATACATTGGCTCAATATGTTTTTGGAGTATGCTAATACCTTCTTTTAATGAACGATCGGAGCTAATTCTGGCAAAACTCCAGCCGTTAAACATGTCTATAAATATATGGACATATAAGCTTCCCTTTTCTGCCAACCTTTTTCCGAAAAGGCATTTGTAAACAATAAGTTCGCCAGGGCGGCTTGGACGCACATCGCGGTCATGCAATTCAGGATGCATCTTATAGATAAATTTTAGTTGGGTAGAATTTAATTCGTTATTACAGCCTAGAAATAGCCGATTTAACAAAATGTTGCAGATCATCTCACGATTATCTAAACCACACTCTTGCTTTAATCGATACAAAGCATCCATTGTCAAAGTGGGGTTAGTTTTACGAAGTTTGCTATGAAGATGAAAGTCATTCAAATTCGGGTTATGAAGGCATACAGTAATAAGCTGGTTGTGCATAGCTGTAAGTTCTTGTTCGGGGTTGACGGTGAAAGGACTTGAAACATTCGCCTGTAGGTTATTTAACTTCCTTTTCTGAAATAAATGTGACTGTGAACAAGCATCGAAGAGAACTTGAAAATCACTATCTGCTTTTTTGCAATTTAATAACGATATTGCCGAACCACTAACCGTCATGAATAATCGCCTCCTAATAGTAGTGCCGGCGCGGGTGAATATTCATCCGGCCGGCACTTCATTGTGACACCAAACTAAAACTAACAAAACAGAAATTGATTATGGCAATAATTATATATTAATTAGTTGCTGTCATCAATAATTATTTTTAGTTGGAAAATAACTATTGATGCTAGCATTGACGTGAGTTCGGTTTGGTTGTAATATGAATGCAAGGATATCATAGGTAATTTTAAGAAAAGACTTTGGTACAGTGTAGTATCAACTGGGTGAAAGCGATGCTTTTTTCAGTTGATTTTTTTTTATCCAGATGGAAAGTATAACTTTCCATGGATTGAACGACTAAGGCTTCTGCCAGCGGGAAAGTGTTTAATAACAGCCTGAAGGGTGAGTGGTGATGTTGATTGAACAAGACTTGACAATTTCTCAAATCCTTGAGATGTATCCTGAGACTCGCGAAGTTTTTATCACGAATGGATTTCCCCAGTTTGCTGATAAGGAAATTCAAAGGGATTTGGGAACAGTACTAAAATTGAAGACTGCCTTAAAAAGTAAAAAACTGAATGCCGACGTTTTCATTAAACTACTCGAGGAAAAAATTCATGAAGTTAGGCAGTATTCTAAACTGTCGTCATCTGTGGTGACAAACGGAAAATGCCTCAATTTACTTGCACTCTTACCTTGTCCACTGAAAGTCCCTTTACAGGGGGAACTTCAATTAGTGCTGAATCACCTTCGGTGCGAGAAAGGAGTAGATTTACATTATAATATTGATACTTCGGCCAACAAATATATTCGCTATGAAGAGTACATTCCCTATTTTGAAGACCCAGACGAAATCCCGGACATTATTCTAACAACAGGTTATGAATTTTTGCATGATAAGTTTGTCGAGCGATTTGTTCAAACCGGGATTTTTCTACAGGCAACCGGTCAACAGGTTAATCCGCGCTTCCTTTCGGCTCAGTTACTTGATCCGCAATGTCATTTTTTTGTATTGGCAGTAAATGCGTTGGTAATGGTCATTGAAAAAAAACGGTTGGGCAGTTTGCCTGTTCCGCGCACTTGGGGTGACCTATTGAATCCTGTCTTTGAAAATCAAGTAGTGATGCGTGGTCACGGGGACACTTACTGCGATGCTTTGCAACTTTATTATTATAAGGACTATGGCAACGATGGTATCAAGGGGCTGGCTCGAGCGGTACGTTATGGGTTACACCCGTCCCAGATGGTAAAAGAACTAAGCAGTCCGAACAATGGATTGCCGCCGATATATATCATGCCGCGCTTTTTTGCCGAGACACTTAACGGACGCAAGGACATTGAGGTTATCTGGCCGTCGGATGGAGCGATTGTTTATCCGGTATCACTTTTAGTTAAAGCCAGCAAAGCGGTAGAGCTAAAAGAGCTGGTTGACTATCTAACTGGACCGCAAGCAGCCCGCATTTTCGATGAGGCATTCTTTCCATCATCGCATCTGCAAGGCGGTAGAAGTTTGCCGGTGAACGCCAGCTTTAAATGGGTGGGATGGGATTATATCCGAAGCTGCGGAATTGAAAGGCTGCAACAAGAGTTAAATGATCGCTTCCTTGAGTATATGTAGAGCACTTTACAAATAGAAACCACGGCTATCACAGCCGTGGTTTCTGGTATGTATAATATATCTTATTAACTGAATAGGTCATCTCGTTCAAGATTTAACCGGCACTTTCAAAGCTTGTCCAGGATAAACCTTCGCGTTGTTATCCAATTTATTTATCCGCCTAATCTCAAAAACGACTTCCCTAACATCATCTTTATCTGTTATGCATTTAGCAGCAATTTGCCAAACTGTATCTCCTGGTTTTACGTAGATCGTCTCATAGGTAGCCGGTTCAACAAAAGCACGAGAAATAGCAAACGGTGTAACAGCCAATATAACAAGAACTAGCGACAGTACCAATATTGTCTTTCTCATAATATAAACACCTCTTTAATTGAACGTATGTTTGGTTGCTGTTATTATAGCATGGCACATATGTTCCCCGCAAGTATGTTCGATAAATTTTTCGAACTAATGTTCTTTTTTCTGTCGTTTTATGGTACAATTATCATGAGGTGGTAAAAATGACCGTTGGTTCACTAAGCAAAAGGCAAAAAGAAATATTGGATTATATAAAAGAAAACCTTCGGGCTAAAGGTTATCCTCCGTCTGTTCGGGAAATAGGCGAAGCAGTCGGGCTTAGCAGCAGCTCTACAGTACATTCCTATCTGACTAAATTGGAAGCCTTAGGTTATATAAAACGTGACCCTACTAAGCCGCGCGCAATTGATGTACTTGATGAAGCACCATGGAGACACAAGACGGTTATCCCAGTCCCGCTTGTTGGTGTAGTTACTGCCGGTCAACCGATACTTGCCGTTGAAAACATCGAAGAAACCTATCCTCTGCCTGCAGAATTAATCGGCAGTGAAGATAATGTGTTTATGCTAGCAGTGAAAGGCGATAGTATGATCAATGCTGGTATCTTAGATGGAGACTACTTGCTTGTCCGGCAACAGAACAATGCTTGCAATGGCGAAATTGTAGTAGCTTTGATAGACAATGAAGAGGCTACTGTAAAACGTTTTTTCAAAGAAGCAAGACGCATTCGACTACAACCAGAAAACGATTCAATGGAACCCATATATGCAGAGAATGTGTCTATTGCGGGCAAAGTAATTGGTTTGTTTAGAAGTATATAGATACCTAAATTTGGTATGATGGTAGAAATATAAACATAGAAAAGAGATCGATAAAATGCTTAAAGGGAAAAATATCATAGTCGGTGTGACCGGATGCAGTCCGGCATATAAGGCAGCAGATATTGTAAGCAAACTAGTCGCACTGCACGCCAATGTAGATGTAATTATGACAAATAACGCCACGAAATTTATTGCGCCATTGACCTTCCGCAATGCATCCGGCAATCCGGTTGTCCTGGATCAATTTGCCGATCCGGTTTCCTGGAATACAGGGCACAAAAAGCTTGCAGATAAGGCAGATTTATTATTAATTGCCCCCGCAACTGCAAATAGTATTGGGAAAGCGGCTAACGGTATAGCGGATGATATGCTGTCTACGACTATCCTGTCAACAGAGGCAGTCACCGTTTTTGCTCCTCACATGAATCCCAAAATGTACAAAAAACCGGTAGTGCAAAGAAACATTCAAACTTTGCGGGAGGACGGGTATCTGTTTATTCAACAGGAGAAAACCATGCCTAGTGGTAGAATATTGTATAGTATGCTTGCGGATATCGAATTTATTATTCAGGAAGTAACTGGGATATTGCTTGCGAAAGCTAAATAATAACATTTTAAGACGAAGAAAAGGGAGCGATTAATTATGACAGAAGACGTAGTAGGAAATGCAGAGCAAGCTAATTCAAAGAAGGTGAGCTGGGAAGCCTTCGTAAAACAGGATGTGCTTAACTTTATGATGACTCACAACCTGCAAGCCATTACGGTTGATGATGGTGCTGGTAAGAAGGGGGTCATTAAGCATACAAGTAAAGGTGACTTTTCAGTACAGATCACTTCCAACGAAATATTGTAGAACTAGTGACAACACCCCATAGAGAGCCGTAACAGGCATACCCTATGGGGTGTAATTATTTAATTAGGTATTTAATTTGGGAAAAATCAGTAACCTAGTTTTAGCTACCAATTTGCCGAATCGAAGTTTTATCCGAGATTACACTTTATAAGATGATACGGTATATTTAAGGGGGTTCTCCATATGAATCCAACTAGTAATAATCGCATTTCTATTATCGGAGTACCGTTAGATCTAGGTGCGGATCGCCGGGGCGTAGATATGGGGCCTAGTGCTATTCGTTATGCAAAGGTAGGTGAAAAACTCCAGGCTCTCGGTTATGAAATTGATGACAAAGGAGATATTGCGGCTAATAGGCCAGACTCTTGCTATGTGGATGGAACGAGTCTAAAATATCTGGACGAAATTGAAAGAGTTAACACTGAGCTTTGCCACATGGTAGCTGAGGAAATGGAAAAAGCCCGTTTTCCCCTGATTCTTGGCGGTGACCACAGCATTGCCATTGGTACCATCTCCGGTGTGCTCCAACATAAAAAGAAGTTGGGTGTTCTCTGGTTCGACGCCCACGGCGATATTAATACTGCTGCAACTTCGCCGTCCGGTAATATTCACGGAATGCCGGTGGCGGTGTGCTTGGGCCGTGGTCATGAGCGGTTGATCGGAGTCGGAGGCCGGGCTGCAAAACTTGACCCGGAGAAGTTTGTAATGATTGGTATTAGGGATTTGGACCCAGGGGAAAAGATGCTACTTAAAGAACTTGGTGTTGTCGTGTACACCATGCATGAAATCGACATATTGGGCATGGCTAAGGTGATGGAAGAGGCCATTAAGATTGTAGCTAATGGTACTGATGGTGTTCACGTGAGTTTCGATATGGATGTCATCGACCCCTTGCACGCACCAGGCGTTGGTACACCGGTACTTGGCGGATTAACATATCGTGAAAGCCATTTAGGCATGGAGCTTATTTCTGCGGCTAATATTGTTACCAGTGCCGAGTTCGTGGAAGTGAACACCGTATTAGATAATAGGAATCAGACCGCTAAAGTGGCGGTAGACCTCATGGGGTCGTTATTAGGGGAAAGAGTTTTGTAGCAGTAATAGTCGCATAAGACCCTGCAAATCCTATTGACAGCACATTCTCTGTATCAGGCAGCGGCACAATCATAACTATGCAAGGTTGGGCTAGTTAAAAGGCTTCACAATTTATTGGTCAAATTCTTGGTAGCAAAGCAGATGCAGCGATAAAGAGAGGAAGGAGTGTTTGCAGTGAGTTCGCGGACTTATTAATTATATTCGTCAATAATCTCTGTTTCGGATAATTTATCAATTTCATGAATACACATTTTGCGAAAGTATTTCAAACTGGATTCGTATTTGGTTTGATCAGTGTTTTCCTCGAAACATATTTTTTGTACAGCTGTACGCAATATGGGCGATAATCTTTTTTTCTTATCGATTTCCTCGAAGAGAATCAACTCTGATTTATATTCTTTCTTATCGTTATTTGACCGTAACCAATAGTACAATTTGGTATAAGCGATTGTCGTGAAAAGGGTATTGCCAGTATCACTATATACGAAATCTGAGGGCAATCTGATTAGAGCACTTTTGCACTGTTTGTTTAGTTGTTCGTATAATGGACCAAATTGTTCATGTTGTGGTTCAAAGATTTGTACTAGTTGATGACACGTATCTTGTATTTTGAGGGTAAAATCTTGAATTATTTCTTGATTTTTATCGTCGATCGAAAGAACTTCTTTATTGGTACTATGTTCTCGGGTGAATATTGATTTTATATTCGAAAAAACATTCATCTTTAATTTTTCCTCCTCAACTTTTGATCTTCCGGTTCTTATGATATTAACTATATTTTTTCTGCTAGTAAAACTGGGTTTCTGCAAGATAGAATTAATTATACTAAATTAATGTATAATTAATATTAGCAGTAATAAGCTGTTATTCAGGGGGACTTTGTAAAACGCAATAAAAATAAATAATTTCTCCTTTACGAAAGAGAACTGGCTTTGGATACAAGCTGGTTCTCTTTTGCTTGTATAAATACATCATGTATCGTTACCTAGTGATTAGCATGTAAAACAAACGCTCTATGTGGCTATATATTAATCAGCATAAATAACACCCCAATTGAGAATTATAACCATTGTGCATAGTGCATTTCCTTTTGCTGCACTTTGCCTTTTTATCCAGATGGAAAGTATAACTTTCCCTGGATTGAACGACTAAGGCTTCTACCGGCGTCCTAAAGGACTTGGTACAAGCCAAGTCTTTTCTTATCTATAAATAGTACAGCTTGTTCTAGGTTTCATAATTATAAGGAGTTGAGCGGATGAAAGTCGTACCAGTATACGAAGCGGAAGGTATGGTATTATGCCATGATATTACAGAAATCGTTCCTGGCAAGTCAAAAGGACGGGCATTTAAAAAAGGTCATGTAGTAAAGCGCGAGGACGTACCTAAACTACTGAATTTAGGGAAAGAGCACCTATATGTCTGGGAAGTAAATGAGAATGCCATGCATGAAGATGATGCGGCAATTAGAATCGCCAAGGCCGCTGCCGGCCAAGGCATTACCTTGACAGAGCCAGAGGAAGGCAAGGTTGAACTTAAAGCGAAAATGGCGGGTTTGTTAAAAATTAATACCAGTGCATTAGACAAAATTAACGACATTGATGAAATAGTTCTAGCTACCATACATTCAAATCAGATGGTCAGCGTCGGAGACGTTATTGCCGGCTCCCGTGTTGTCCCGCTGGTAATTAATACTGACAAAATACGTAATGTGGAAAAAATAGGTGAGGCGTTTTTTCCAATCGTGGAGATCAAACCGCTAAGATCGCTAAAGGTAGGAGTTGTTACCACCGGCAGCGAGGTTTATCATGGGCGCATACAAGATAAGTTTGGCCCAGTTATACAGAAAAAAATAACGGAATTAGGCAGTCAAATTTTGCGGCAGATATTTTCTGATGATAATGTTACGATGATTTCTGAGTCCATCCAAACGTTAATCAAAGACGGGGCCGAAATGATTATAACCACCGGGGGGATGTCGGTTGATCCGGATGACGTGACCCCGGCGGGAATTAAAGAGGCTGGTGGCTATGTCATTTCTTATGGAGCACCAGTACTTCCGGGGTCGATGTTTATGCTCGCCCGTATTGGCAACATTCCAGTATTAGGTTTACCCGGTTGCGTGATGTATCACAAAACAACAATATTTGATTTGCTTGTTCCTCGTATTTTAGCAGGAGAAGAAATTACTCGGAAAGACATAACTCGCCTGGCCCATGGGGGATTCTGTTTCAATTGTGATTCGTGCCAATACCCTCATTGTACTTTTGGTAAGGGCAGTTAGGTGATGAATAGTCAGTTTTTATTTCATCTATTAGTGTATAGAGCAACCAATGTTGGAAAAAACTAAATAGGTCTTTAAGGGACTCGATATCCAAAAAGGAGGACGAAACGTGCGAAAAAGATAGTTAGCGGATTTCTGGGAGCACCAACTCCTTTGAAATATAAAAACATAATAATAAAAAGAGGTTAAAGGAGAGAACAATATGCAGAAGAAAATACTGAAGATCAATGGTGTTGCTAGAACACTGATTGTTGATCCAGATCGTTCATTGGCTGAAGTGCTCCGCGGACAGTTAATGATGACCGGTTGCAAGGTTGGCTGTAAGCAAGCACAATGTGGAGCCTGTTCAATTATTATGGATGGTCGCGTAGTATTGTCTTGCGTGTTAAAAATGAAAAAAGTGCCTGATGAGGCTTGCATTACGACAATTGAGGGGATTGGCACTCCGGAAAATCTGCATCCACTGCAAGTTGCCTGGATGGCTTATGGCTGTGCACAATGCGGATTTTGCAGTCCTGGATTTATCTTATCAGCAAAAGTGCTGTTAGACGAAAATACTAATCCTACTAGAGAAGATGTACGGGCTTGGTTCCAGAAACACAAAAATGCTTGCCGTTGCACTGGCTACAAACCGTTAGTCGATGCTGTAATGGCTGCCGCTCAAGTAATTCGTGGCGAAATACGTAAAGAAGACTTGATATACAAACCTGTGGGCAACAAGATATATGGCACTACTTATATTCGCCCATCAGCTCTCCAAAAAGTTACTGGTACATGGGATTTCGGTGCCGATGTTGCGCTCCAAATGCCTGAAGGAACGTTACGGTTGGCTTTAGTACAGGCCGAAGTTTCGCATGCCAATATTAAAGGTATTGATACGTCTGCGGCTGAAAAAATGCCTGGCGTTTATAAAGTTGTTACCCACAAAGATGTCAAGGGTAAAAACCGTATTACTGGTCTTATTACCTTCCCGACCAATAAAGGTGATGGCTGGGATCGTCCTATCCTGTGCGATGAAAAAGTATTCCAATTCGGTGACGCTATTGCCATAGTTGCCGCTGATACCGAAGAACATGCCAGAGCGGCAGCTAAGGCCGTCAAGGTTGATCTTGAAATACTGCCAGCTTACATGAACGGGTGGGCTGCTATGGCGCAAGATGCCATTGAGATTCACCCTGGTACTCCTAACATCTACTTTGAACAAGGCGTTGTGAAAGGCGAAGAAACCAAACCTATTATGGATCGCGCTGATGTTGTCACAGCAGAAGTTGAGACTTACTGCAGCCGTCAACCGCATTTGCCACTGGAGACTGACTGCGGAAGCGCATACATGGATGAGGAAGGCCGTCTGACCATTCACTCCAAGAGTATCGCATTGCACCTGCATCATGCCATGATCGTCGCTGGTATCGGCATTGAACCAGAAAAATTACGTCTTGTTGCCAATCCGACTGGCGCAACTTTCGGTTACAAATTCAGCCCGACCAACGAAGCATTGCTGGGCGTTGCCTGCCTCGCTTGCGACGGCAAGCCTGTTTCCCTTGTATTTAATATGTTCCAGCAAATTACCTATACCGGTAAACGTTCGCCTGCTCTTGTGAAGACTAAGCTTGCTGCAGATAAAACAGGTAAACTGCTGGCAATGGAAACCGCATGGTGGCTCGACCATGGGCCGTACAGCGAATTCGGTGACCTTAATACCGTGCGTCAAGGTCAGTTTACTGGCGCTGGTTATAATATCCCTAACATTCGTGGTAAAGGCCAAACCGTGTGCACAAATCATGCTTGGGGCTCAGCCTTTCGTGCTTACGGCTCGCCGAAAGCGTTCTTATCTTCAGAAATATGCATAGACGAATTGGCCGAAAAACTCGGCATGGATCCATTTGATCTCCGCTATAAGAATATTTACCGTCCTGGCTCTACTACTCCTACTGGCCAAGTACCGGAAGTATTCTGCTTTGAAGAAATGTTCGACAAACTCCGTCCGTTATATGAAGAAGCCAAACAGCGTTGTAAAGAACTCTCAACCCCTGAAAAGAAACGCGGCGTTGGTCTGGCACTTGGTGTCTATGGTTGCGGCCTTGACGGTCCTGACGGCTCACATGCGTGGGCAGAACTCAACAAAGACGGCACTGTAACCATCGGTAACTCATGGCAAGACCATGGTCAAGGCGCAGATCTTGCTACTTTGACTCATGCTCATGAAACTCTCCGTCAGATAGGCATCACACCTGACCAAATCAAGCTTGTCATGAATGACATGGCCTTTACGCCTGCCAGCGGTCCTTCCGGCGGTAGCCGTCAAAACGTAATGACTGGTAACGCCACAAGAGTTGCTGCTGAAATGCTAGTCAACGCTATGAAAAAATCAGACGGCACTTTCCGCACCTATGCTGAAATGGTAGCCGAAAACATTCCGCTTCACTATGATGGTTCTTGGGCTGCATCCATGTGTACCGACTGTAGTCCTGAAACTTGTCAAGGTAACCCGTTCTGCATTTACATGTACGCAGTATTTATGCCTGAAGTTGAAGTTGATATGAAGACCTTTAAGGCTAAAGTGGTTAGATTTACAACCGTTAATGATATCGGTACGCTTACCAACAAGACAACTTGTGACGGCCAAATCTATGGCGCTTTAGCGCAAGGTATCGGCCTTGCTCTTACCGAGGACTTCGATGACCTCAAGAAACACACCAGTTTGGCGGGTTGTGGTCTGCCGATGATTGATGATGTTCCAGATGAAATGGAACTCATTTACAATATTACTCCGCGTGAAAATGGACCGTACGGCTCTGCCGGCGTAGGCGAAGGCCCACTGACTGCTCCACATCCAGCTATCCTTAACGCTATCTACAACGCATGCGGTGCTCGTGTTTATTCTGTACCTGCATTGCCTGAAAAAATTAAGGCAGCTTTAGCAGCTAAAAAATAGTTGTAATATAATAATATTTCCAAGGGCGGTTTTCTGAACCGCCCTTTCTTCAATTCTGGTGCGAAACAAATTGGGTAAGTAAAAACTGGTTCACCTGTCTTTCGGAACAAAAACTTCCTCGGATAAGTCGATCAACTATTTCTGATACTAACATTGGTCGACTGTTAACGACCGATATAAAAGAAGGGGAGGAACCAGACATGAAAAAAAACAAACAAAAAACAGACCATGATAACTATCATGTTCCCTATGATGTTCACGGTACTGATTGCTCATCGATAGGTGGAACTTCACCGGAAATGACTGCATTAACTGAAATGACAATGTATTCTAATACTCCTCCTGCATCCAATATAATGACTAGTAAATAGGGCTCTGGTGCAAAAAATCAAAAAGTCCTAAGATGCCCTGTGTTTTCAGCAGAATAGTAAGCTGAGATACCCATGATATTATTAAAGAACTCAACTTCAGAAAGGGGCTGTCGCATTAGTGATATAAATTTATCGCTGGCGACAGTTCTTTTTTTTCTTGATGTAGAAAACATATAATAATAAACCATATATCGGTTTGGAAGATAGCTGATTTGCCAAGCAGACAGGGGTGCGTACTGGATAAAATCACACATTAATGGAATACTACCCTAAAGGCTAGAAGGTAGGATGTGGAAGGGTTGGCGAATTCTCTCACTAAAATTATTTCATCCCTCAAGAATTTACTAATATACGAGCCACCGAGTATCCCAACACCGTTTGTTCTCGAGGAAAAACAATCGGAAAATGAATCAGAAAAACCAGCTGAATCATCCGCCCTGACCGAATCGGCCGATGAACTGAATCAACTTCTTCGGTTTGCACAGCATCTTGAAGCAACTATCGAACAGGCGAAAAGCGCAATTAGCCAGGAACCAACTCCTGACAAGATAGATTCAATATTGCAGCAAATTAAGGTATTAGAAGCGCAAAAGGCGGAGCTTTCTCCTATTCTACTCGCTTATAATAGCGGAGAAAACACGGAGTCAAGGAACATCAGCGCAAGCCTGGAGGAAAATTCCCTTATTATAAAGAAAATATTTCAAGTTTCTGATAACGAAGATATTATTATCAGAGATTTTTTCATTCCTACAAACCCGCCGCGCAAAGCAATGTTGGTATTTACACAGGGGCTGGTCGACAACAAAGATATCACTTCCTCAATACTGATGCCGCTTTTTGCCGTGAAAGAGCTGAGCGGTGACATCCTTGAATTTCTCATTACCAAACATTTGTCTAGTAATCAAGCAAAACAGGTTAAGGATTTTCAAGCGATTGTTAAAGGAATCAACGGCGGCGATACCGCGTTATTTGTCGACGGAGCCAACGGAGCCATCTTGCTCTTTACGAAAGGATTCGAACATAGAGCAATCGGACGGCCGCAGTTAGAACAAACAATCCGCGGCAGCCAGTCGGCCTTTACCGAGACCTTGAGGACAAACATCACGTTAGTAAGGCTAACCCTTCGTTCGCCGGATTTGGTCACTAAAATGATTACCCTCGGAAAGCGCAGCCGGATAGACTGTGCGGTAATGTATTTACAATCGGTCGCCAATCCTGACCTAGTTGCGGAAGTAAAGAGACGGCTCAGCAACATTAGTACAGATAATATTACTGCTGGTATGTTAGAGCAGTTCATCGAGGATCATCCAGGAATTCCTTTTCCTCAGATTCTTTCCACTGAACGGCCTGATCGCGTCTCTTCCCACTTATCAGAGGGCAGGATTGCTGTATTAGTGGATGGCGACCCCTTCGCCCTTGTCGTTCCTATCTCTCTATTTACTCTTTTTGGTTCGCCGGAAGATTTTGCCCTAAAGCTGCCCTCAGGTACGTTTATGCGTGCTTTGCGATATTTGTCAGCCTTTGTCGCAGTAATTCTCCCGGCGTTTTACCTGGCGATAACCTATTATCATCAGGAAGCAGTACCTACTGATCTTATACTCGCTATTGCCGGGGCACGAGAGAGGATACCATTTCCTGCTATTGCTGAAGTGCTATTTATCGAGGTTTCCTTTGAGTTTATCCGCGAGGCAGGCACAAGAATACCTGGGTTACTGGGACAAACTCTAGGGATCGTCGGCGGCATTATATTGGGGCAGGCTGTAGTAGCCGCTAGTCTCATCAGCCCGGTTACCGTCGTTGTCGTAGCCATCACCGCCATAGCTTCGTTCTCTATTCCTGACTTTAGAATGGGGATGGCCGTGCGGCAGATACGCTTCCTCTTTATCATTGCTGGTGCCACGCTCGGATTAATCGGGGTGGCCAGCGGTCTTTTTGTAGTCCTCGGAGTTCTCAGCTCGATGAAATCTTTTGGCGTACCCTACTTATCGCCGATAGCACCTAAAACAACTCCAGGACTCGATACAATGGTCCGAGGCCCTGTCTATCGCCAGGAGCAGCGTCCTGATGAACTGAATACACAGGACCAGAGTCGACAACCTCCGATAAGTCGCAAATGGGAGAAGCAACGGACGGAAGGAGGGAATGTGACAGATGAGTTATCAACCCGGTAAGATGGGGGTTGCCGCAGGAACGGCAATTGTCTTCACGACAACATTTACTTCCTTTTTTCTGTCGGTGTGGTCAGTGTTCACTGACCAGGCGGCTACCGCTGCCTGGTTAGTCCCTTCAATTAATGCCGTATGCTTCCTCTCGCTGTTTTGGATCGTTCTTTATGTCATGCAGCGTGTTCCCGGCGACTTATACGAAGTAGCGGAGCGACTGCTGGGCAAGACAGGGGCAAGGCTAATCACGTTATACTTTATCACCACATTTTTCATTGATGCGGTGTTAACGCTGCGGCAATTTGCGGAAAATACACTATTAACCGCTATACCAAGTTTGGATATTTCACTGGTTGCCGGCTGGTACGTGCTGATTGCCTCTTTTTATGTTTATCTAGGAATTGAGCCGATAGCTCGAGCCGCGTATATCGTTTTGCCGGTTGGACTAACCGCATTAACTCTTTTACTCCTAGGGCTTTACACCAAATTTCATCTATATAACCTCCGGCCCTGGCTGGGCGATGGTCTTGGGGTTTTGCTCAAGTCGGGGGTTCCGTCATCCGGTTTCTACCTTCATACGTTTATCTTAGCCATACTGGCACCCGCTTTTCAAAATCTCAGAACGATTAGAACGGCAGCTCTACTAGGGATAGGCTTGACTACGATTTTTCGTACCCTAACTTTAATCATGTATATGGGAATCTTTAGCGTGGAAGTAGGTAGGGAAAAGGTGCTGCCCTTCTATGAGATGGCGCGACTTATTTATCTAAGCCGTTATCTACAACGTGTGGAAGCATTTTATATTATACTCTGGGTCATTTTGGGATTAGCTACTATTGCCATTGACCTTTATATGGCAAACTACCTTCTCACCCGCTTGTTTAATCTTCAGTCTATGCGCCCGCTGATTTTACCACTGGCGATAATTGCGGCGCAGCTAGCCTTAATTCCTGCGGACATTGCCACTGCCATCGAGCTAAATGTTAAAGCAGATACAATTTATTTTGCTGCTGGCGTATTGGTTGTGCCGGTTGTTTTATTGATGGCTAACCTTATAAAAGGAAAAAGAAAGGCTAAATCATGCGCTACAAATTAATGGTCGTAGCCATCTTTGTTGGTCTTTCCATCCTTCTGGCGGGTTGCCGTTGGTCCCAAGAGACAGATGATGTAGCCTTCATTACCGCTATTGGTGTAGATAAGGCGGAAGGGGAAAAAATCAAAGTAACTTTTCAGGTCGTCATTCCTCGGGCAGTGAGCAGCTTACAAGGCATTGGTCAGGAAATTCAAGGCGGCCCGACGATGATTAGTAGTATTGTAGCTCCCAATATTACAGAAGCGCGTAATCTTCTCGCTACCAGTATGTCCCGAACTCCTAACCTATCTCATGTACAGGCGCTCCTTATCGGTGAAGAAGTAGCCCGGAGTGGAACCGGCGACATAGTTAGCTCAATTATGCGTTTTCGGGAATATCGCGGCGGCATGTTTATGGTGGTTGTGCGGGGAAAGAGTGAGGACTTTTTGACGTCGACTAAACCCAAGCTGGAATTGCTGCCATCGAAATTCTTCGAGGCATTTGGCAAGAGTTCAGAACAAGTTGGCTATTATTTACGGGTTGAGGTGCATGACTTGTACCTCCGGCTGAAAAATCCAGGTGGTTCAGCGTATGCAACCTATGTTGGCATCAACCCGCTTACAGGCGAAGATACGCCTTTAGACACAAAGATGCCTAATGACAAGGCCAAAGGCTATCTACCTAAGGATATTCCCCGAGCTGGAACGGAGAACCCCACAGAGTTTGCCGGCACAGTCGTTTTTAACGGGGATAAAATGGTCGGAGCGATAGATACCAGTGAAACACGGATACTTGCTATGCTGCATAATGACCTGCCGCGCGGTGTTTTCACTTTAGACGATCCCCTGGAACCACAGCATGAGGTAAGCCTAAATATGCGCAATGGAAGCAGCCCTAAAATTGATGTTGATTTGATAGACGGACGAGAAGTAATAAAGATAAACGTGTTTTTAGAAGGGGAAATAACCGGCATTCCGAGTGGCATCAACTATGAAAAACCGGAGTATCGCGAACTGTTAGAAGCGGCAATATCAGACGTGGTTACGCAGGAAATCCAAGGTTTGATCCGGCATACGCAGGAATTAGGCAGCGATGTGGTCGGGTTTGGTTATGAGCTGCGTTCACATTTTGCCACTTACCGCGAACTTAGAGAGACAAACTTAGCAGAGCTGTATAAAACCGCTAGTGTTGACGTCAAGGTAACCACGAAACTTCGCCGCACAGGGTTAATGTGGAAAACATCACCTTATGCACTTACAGCTACTTCTGAATAAAGGACGGATAGGAATGAATTATGTCTATGTAATCGCGGCCGTGTTAGCGAGTGGTTATGCTTTTACCTATGCGTTGTGGGAAAAGCAGCAAGGAAATATGGTTGGAGCCATCTTTATTTTTTGCTTAGTTATGGCTTGCTTAGGGCTGCCTGTCTATAGAATTATGACAAGCCCGTAGGATTTCTCTTTATACCTGTCAGTGGTGGTTTTTAGTATTCGTTAAGAATTCAAAAAAAGCAGTAAAGCCAGCACTAGATGGTTTTACTGCTTTTAAAACTATTTCAAGTAGATCAGTCAATTGTATTATTGATTGCGACTGCTGCGGCAGCCGTTGATCCGGCAGCCGCGGTAGAAGCCACATCACCTGGTTTGACAACAGTATTCTTAATTGTGTGTAGCTCGTTATCTATTTTCTCCAATAGCATTTCCCGTTCTACAGTTTCAAGCTGAGTAGATGTTTTGGCTAAATCAGAATTGGACTTACTTTGCAGTTGATGTTCATAACCTTGTATTTGCTGTTCAATGGCTTGCGCTTGTTTTTGTTCGCTGTTATTTAAAGGAACCCCTTGAGTATTGCTGAGTTCTTTATGCAATTGGTTTTTTTGCTGGTTGTTTGGCATTGTAATCACCCCCGGTGTTAGTATTCACCGAATTAATTTAAAGTAATCTGGGCTTGCGGGTATCGGAAAGGGTTTTATTACTAAAGAGAGAGCCTAACACCTTGAACTCTTGAATTGCTTTATATTGTGAAATAGAATTAGTTCATTACAACGAAGTTAACCCAGGATTAAAATACTGTCCTCGTCGCGGGGTTGAAATGACTAAGCAATTTTATAAAGCGGAGTTTCTCAAAGTATATACAAAAGTAAGTCAGTATTTTAAACTGGTGCGGACTTACTTTTTTTACTGTTAATGTATCTCGTTATTACTGTTTGTATTGTGGTTCTTGCCGCTCAACCTGCTTTTGTCTCTGCTTTAATGTATCAACAGCACTGTCAAGAGTAGTTGCTAACTGTTCGAAGGTTTGCTTTGCCTGCTGATCCTGAGTCTCTAATGAGAATGTCTTCATAGTGGCGGCTGCATTTTGAACAGTTGCAATGGCTTGAGTCATTTGCGTACCTACAGTCATTTACTTCACCTCCTTATCCTTTCGGTTTACATAGTAAAGAGGCCAAAAATCCAAAAATAATTGCCGCTGAAATCCCGGCACTGGTGATTTTAAAAATACCTGTCAATACGCCAACAAGACCGGTTTTTTCTGCTTCCTGGAGGGCGCCCTTTACCAATTGATTGCCAAAGCTGCTGATAGGAACAGAAGCTCCTGCACCGGCAAACTTAATTAAATCATCATATAGGCCAAAGCCGCCTAATACAGCGCCAGACACTACTAAAGCAACCATTGTATGTGCAGGCGTTAGCTTCAGCCCGTCCATCAGGAGTTGTCCAATTACACATATCGTTCCGCCAACGATAAACGCCAAAACAAATTTTTCCACATAAGCCTCCGTTTTACATTTCTATTGCTACTGCGTGGGCCACACACGGTATGGTTTCTTTTTGCTGGTATGACATGGGGGAGAGCAAAGCGCCTGTGGCTATAACCAGAATTCGGTTCAGCTCCCCCCGGCGCATGCGATTTAAAAGATGCCCGAAGGTAGTTGTAGCAACACAGGCGCAGCCACTGGCGCCTGCGAAAACTGGCTGGTCTTCTTTATAGATT
>Ga0316604_10001708_pt1 | contig 18508 bp, 15 predicted proteins | sample OWC_soil_day20_C_FD_207650 | JGI IMG/M metagenome (GOLD analysis project Ga0316604, IMG submission 207650) | Wetland soil microbial communities from Old Woman Creek delta, Ohio, United States - OWC_soil_day20_CT | ecosystem: Environmental > Terrestrial > Soil > Wetlands | place: USA: Ohio... | reverse complement strand
CAGCTTATTCATGGAAACGCCGCTGCATATCCGGCAAAAAAACGACCGGAAATTGAAGGCCCTTTGCCTTGTGGACCGTCATCAGTTTCACCGTATCACCGGTTTCGCTTTCAATTTGTTCAGCGCTTTCTTCGGCCTGCTGACCGGCCAAGGTTTCAATATATTGCAGAAAGTCATTGAGGGCGGCAAAATCTTCCGAGTGGAACGCCTCTGCTATGTCAATCAACTTATAGATATTCGCATAAACTTGCAAACCCATAAATTCCGTGAGGGCCAATTCTGCATACTGGGTTTCTTCTAGCGCTATTTTTAATAGATCCGCTACTTTTACGAAACCGCATAACCGGCGCAGTTTTCCGATAATCCGGCAAGCCCGGCCGGCCGCCTCCCGCTCTTCTGCTGTCAATTCTTCGTTTCCGGCAGCGTTCTTCAAACCTTGCCAAAGTGTTTTATCCTGCATTTTTAGGCACAACAAGGTCTCATCCGACAACATAAAGAAAGGCGAGCGCAGTACACCGGTTAACGCCGTTTCATTGTAACAATTGTCCACAACCCGCAGTAAATTCAGCATATCGCAAATTTCCTGGCTTTGATAAAACCCCCGTCCGCCCAAAATATAATAGGGAATATGGTTGCGTTGCAAAGCCGCTTCGTAGACGGACATATTCGTACTGGCGGCAAATAAAATTGCGACATCGCAATAAGAAACCGGCCCGCTGCTGGTTCCTTCGCGGATAATACATTCCCGGTCATCCACCATGCTACGGATGCGCTGCGCCACCCCTTCCGCTTGCTTTTCCAACCCTTCGTCTTCCGGGTTGAGGGCTTCTTTGTCGATCACGCGCAGTTCAACGCAAGGAAGGTTCTCAGAACAGCACCGGTGGGCCTGCAAATGTTTAAATTGGATTAAATCATCCTCGGTACCCATCAACTTGGTGAACAGATCATTGAATACCTCCAGCAAGCCGTCCACCGAGCGAAAATTGGTGTCCAAGTCCAGTAATTCTCCTCCGACGGCCACAACATCCCGGCTAACCCGGTCAAACACGCTGACATCCGCTCCCCGGAAACGATAGATGGATTGTTTGGGATCGCCAACCACAAACAACTTTTCCCCCTGCAAAACTTCTGAATCACCGCTGCAAAGCAAATAGACAATCTGGCGCTGAAGGTCATTCGTATCCTGGAATTCATCCACCATAATCTGATGGATACGGCTTTGATATTTCCGGCAAACTTCCGCATTATCGCATAACAGTTTCCATGTACGTTGTTCAAGATCATTGTAAGTCAGCGCATGGAGGCTGTTTTTTCGTTTACCAATCGTTTCGTGAATCTCCGTTAAATACTGGTGCAGAGCCGGTAATAACTCCAATGCCTTACGCGTTAATACAAGCTGCCGCAGCTCGTCAAGCAAGCTGCGAAGGCAGATCACGATGTCCTTATCTTTGGAACGGGTTTGGAGACAACCGAGATAGTTTTCTACTCTGCGCGCCGCTTCCACATGTTCTTCACCGCCGCTGCCATAACAGTTGATTGCTTCCGCTATTTCAAACCAATTTTCACGAATCTTATCTACTGCCAAAGAATGTGCAGTCTTCTTCGCAGTACCTGCATGAAACGAAAGCAACTCCTGGCAAACATTCTTTAGCTCCTCTTTCATTGCTCCTTCCCGCTCCAGGGTCTGCCGGTACGGAGCCAGTAGACTGGTTAAATCCAGTTGACCCATGGCAAGCGGGAGTTCACATTTTTTATACAAAGCGACGAACGACCCTGACAAGCTTTTCTTGCCGTACGCATACGCTAAACGGTCCAGCCATTCCGCATCAGCTTTTACCGCTTTTTGCAACACGGACTGGACTGCCTCCTTCAGCAGCAGATCAGACTGCACCTCATCCAATATACTGAAATTCGGGTCTAGCACCGCCTCCACGGGATTTTCCCGTAAAATCCGGCCACACAAACTATGGATCGTAGAAATCGGCGCATATTCAAGCTGCTGTTTTGTTTTCTCCCAAAAAGCCCGTTCGGCATCATCGCCGGAAGCACGCAGCAAATCCTTAATCTGGTTTCGGATGCGCTCTTTCATTTCTTTCGCGGCCTTATTGGTAAACGTAACTGCAAAAATGTTTTCACAGCTTGATTTTTTTTGACCTAAAAGATGAATATACCGTTCTACCAGCACTCGGGTTTTCCCAGATCCGGCCCCGGCGGCAAGAGCAATATTTCCTGTGCCGGTAATCGCCGCTTGTTGTACAGGTGTATAATTATTCATTGTTTTGTTCCTCCTGGCGCTTCGCTTCCATCCGGTATTTGTCATAACGGCAAATACCTATGGCAGGGCAATAATCCGGACAGGCCTTTGCCGGCAAAACCGGAAAATAACCTTGGAGGATCTGGTTGGCGTATTGTACAGCATAAGAGATAACAGCAGCTTGCAATTCGCTCCACTCTTGCTCCGCCAGATCGCCGTTTCGTTTCCGTTTGCGAAACGCCAGGCCGGCGCTCAGATCCGCCTTCCACATTCCGCCGTCTTTCTTGCAGCCTTCAATCGAATAATAACCGCCGCCGGCGGTTTTCTTGCCGGTTTTTTCGCCCAGTTGCCGTTCAACAGCCCAAATATACAAGCCGATCTGGAGATCCAGCCCTGTTTTCAACTCGCCAAAACCCGGACACCGGTTCCGTTTATAATCAGTAACTACATACATATCATTACACAGGTCGATCCGGTCAATTTTACCGCGTACCGCCACCCGCCCGTTATCATTTGTCAATTCCAAAGGACCGAAATCCCATTCCAAATGATGCGGCTTGCCCACGGCGCCTTCCGTTGCCTGCTCGCCTAATTCAAAAAGCAACCACCGGTTTAACACCTGGATAAAATGATGCTGGTCATACTTCCATAAATCGCCGCAAACCAGTTTCCCTTGCTCAATCATCCGCCGATAGGCTGTCTGGAATAAATCCGCCAACTCCTGCTGATACACCGTAAGCTGTCCCGGATTCAGCAGTTGGTCACGATGCAGCTGCATGAATTCTGCCAAAACAGCATGGTAAATCGTCCCCGCTATGTCCAGCCCAACCTCTTCGTCTTGTTCCTCCCAGCCATCCAGTTTCAGCAAATAACGGGCAAAATAAGCAAACGGACATTGTGCATACGTTTCCAACGCCGAAATGCTGAAAGTTCCTTTCGCCTCCGCCAGTTGGCGGCAGGCGGCAATTAATTCCGGCTTTGCCAGTAAACCATCGTATGCCGAAAAAGCAGGACCGGAGCGAAGCTGCAGTACTGCTAACCGCCGCTTAAATTCCTCATCCAAACACCGATGCCAGACATACTGCACGACGTTCTTCGGAACACCGGGGCGGACAGCAAAATGCTCCATCAGCGTTTTAGCAACCAATTCATGCCGGCTGCCGATTTTTTGGTAGTCGGCGATAAACCATTCATTCAGGTCAAACCGCTGGTACGATACACTGCCGGCAGAAAACAAGCCCAACGCTTCGTCGATATACGGCGACGCCAAGCGGCTTGGATCTTCCAAACAGCTAAGGATCAAGCGTTCATCCGCCATTGATACGGCAATCGCGAAATAAAGGTCCTCCCGGGCCCTTTGCAGCCGATCGGTATCCATAACCACTCCCACATCCGACAATTGGCGGCGCTCGGTTTCGTTGTACAGCCAATTTTCCCGCTGATGCTGCGGAAACTCGCCCTCCGCCAAGCCAAGCACAAAAACAACCGGGAAACGGACACCGCGAACGGCAGCCGGGCTTACAACCTGTACGCCGGCCGAATCCCGCTGTTCTAAGCGGACTTTCCGCCCGGCAACGGCCTGCTGGAAGAAGCGGGAAAAGTCGGCAAGTGAAATCACTTCTTGTTCTTTGCCCAGCAACTCGAAGCCGTGGACCAAATCATCGAGAGCGTTCTCGATTTCCTCCACGGACTGCAATTCCGCCTTGAGCAACGCCAGGGTCAAAACTCCCGTCCGATACAGCTTACCGATATTTTCAGGAATTGACAAATGTCGTATCAGCGTGTTCACAGATGCGACCAAATCAGCACAGGTGCCTTTTTTTGGCACACCCGCCGCCAAATTCCGCAACCTCATAAATTGATCGGCATAACCGGTTTGGGACTGATCAGGAAAAGCCTCCTGTATGCTTCTCAGCCAATCCATCCAATTACGGATCACTTTAGTTAAGAGGGCATACTCCAGAAGATCGGCATCCAACCCCAAACAGATTTCAGCCAACGGCGACTTCAACAGGTTTTTCACCGTATGCCGCTCTCCATCATTCATCTGCGCGGAAAAACAATTGAGAATAAATTGGACTAACGGACGGCCAATTACCGGTTCGTCCCACGACATGCTGACCGGAACCCCTACCCGGGCAAACGCGGCTCGTAAATCTCCGTAGCCCGTTGTATCGCGGACCACGACGGCAATATCCTGCGGCCGGTATTGTCCGGTTTGCAAAACCAATTTGATTTGGTTGGTGATTTCGCTGATTTCTTTGGCCTGCCGCGGACTGTTGAGAACCGCGATGCTGTCATCTGCCGCGATAGCCGGTATCGGTTCGGAAAAAAGGTGCTTGCGGATATAGTCCAATACACCATCCCGGTCTTCCGCTTGATGATATTCAGCGGCAAAACCGCTGCCAATCAAGGTATCCACCGTATCTTGCACCACTGCATATAATCGGGGGCGGCTTTTTTCGTATAACAAGGCGACATCAACCGCCATTTTGCGGCTTAATTGCAATAAGACTTTAATTTGCAACGGTGTAAGAATATAAAATTCGCTGACATACAGATGCCGGTACGGCAAGGTGAATGTTTCTGCCGTCAAAGCGCCGGCCGCCAAAAGGTATATTTCTTCCAGATCCGCAAGCCCAAGCGCGGATAAGGCCTGCTGATAGGCTGCATAAATTAAGGATACCTCCTGGTCTTTTCCGGTCATCCCCTTCGCCTCAACTGCATGGCGAAACTCCTGTGGTGAAGTACCGGAACGCTTTATTTCGCCCAACAAATCAGTTACCGTGCTGATATACCCCGGAAAACCGGCTATTTTGCTAAAATATGGTAATTGGTCATTTTCCGCCAAACCGGCTAGAATATGTCCGACCAGCATTTCCTGCGTCAACCGGTCGATTCTTTCTCGACGAATCCCAGCCTGACGCAAAAGATCGACGACCAGCTCGTCAAACGACAATAATTTCAATTGCTCATGGCCAATACAACGGGAAGCCATCTTTTCCCGGACTTGGTTCAACAAAAAAGAACTCGGCAATAAAAATACCGAATTTTGATAATCAAGAATAAATTCGTCCCGTTTGCTGCCCCCTAATGGCAAACAGTGTAACTTCAACATCACAGCGCCCCCTGCCTAAAGTCCCTTAAACATACTATATTAAACTCCAGACCTCTTTGATCCTCCCAAGAAGAAAAATAACCCCTGCCGGCCAATTAGCAGCCGGACAGAGGTATGCATTTACACATAGTTTTACGATAACATTTTTACCATGGCGATCTCGTCACAATTCGGAAATTTTGCACAGTTGATGCATTCTTTCCACAATTTATGCGGCAGGCTTTCTTTCGGCTGTTCGACAAACCCCAGCTTGGCAAAAAAACCCGGCTGATAGGTTAAAGCATACAACGTCGTAACACCGATTTCCCGCGCCTCTTCCGTCAGTTTTTCAACGATCATCCTGCCGATACCGGTCCTGGCTACTGAAGGCGCAATTGCCAACGCCCGCACTTCCCCCAGTTCATTCCAGCACAAGTGCAAGGCACCCACACCGACAATGACCCCGTTGTCTTCCGCCAGTGTAAATTCCCGCAGGCTTTCGTACAAAATATTTCTTGACCGTGCCAGCATCAAACCTTTATCCGCATAATCATTAATCAGGTGATATATTGCTTCCACATCGCTGAATCGGGCTTTGCGAAGGATCATATTCATCACTCCCATCGTCATGAATAATTATAACACGATATAAATAATTATACAATGTCATGTTGTTCTTTTTCCAACGAAAATCCATATTGGGCAGCACTTGGACACAATTCATTTACCGGACACTCGAAACATAACGGTTTTCTGGCCTTGCAAATTTTCCGGCCATGCCAAATCAACCAATGATGCGCGGCACCCCATTTTTCTTTTGGAATAAGCTGCATTAATTCATCTTCCACAAGCCGGACTGTATTTCCTGCCGCCAGTTGCAATCGGTTAGCAACACGGAACACATGTGTATCTACAGCAATTGCCGGAATATCAAACAGTTGGCTAAGAACGACATTCGCAGTTTTCCGGCCAACCCCCGGTAAGCGGATCAGTTCTTCGAACGTTGCCGGGACCAATCCGCCATGATCCTTGACCAAGTGATGGCAAGCTGCCAAAATATTGCGGGCTTTACTATGATAAAGTCCGCAATCCCGGATCAACGTTTCCAATTGGTCCTGGGTTAAGGCCAGCATTTTCTCCGCGGATCCATAGGCCGGAAATAATCGCGGGGTAATCATGTTCACCCGCGTATCTGTACATTGTGCCGATAAAATAACAGCAATCAACAATTCAAAGGGGCTCGAATAAACAAGCCCCGTCGTTGTACCTTCATATTCTTTTTCCAGAACATGCAGTATTTTTTCTTTCATAGCTGTAGTCAACATCATTGACAATTCTCCAAAGCGGTTCCGATCAGCTTATTTTTAATCAGGCGTTTCACAGTTTCGCAATAGCAAATAGTTAGTTCGTTAAGCTGCGCACCGGCGCAGGGATCCGTCCGCCGCGGGCAATAAATGCGTCCGGCCGGAAGGAATTGACTTTCATGATCGGGCTATAGCCGAGCAACCCGCCAAATTCAACCTGGTCGCCGACTTTTTTGCCCGGTACCGGAATAATCCGGACTGCGGTTGTCTTGTTATTGATCATACCAATTGCTGCTTCATCGGCAATAATCCCGGAAATGGTCGCTGCCGAAGTATCGCCCGGTACAGCAATCATATCCAAACCTACAGAACAGACACACGTCATCGCTTCTAATTTTTCCAAACTCAAACTGCCGCACTCCACTGCAGCGATCATACCGGCATCCTCACTAACAGGAATGAAGGCGCCGCTTAAGCCGCCGACAAAGGAGGAAGCCATCAAGCCGCCTTTCTTAACGGCATCGTTTAACAACGCCAGCGCAGCCGTCGTACCAGGCGCTCCACAACTTTCCAAACCCATTTCTTCCAAAATATGCGCAACGCTGTCTCCAACCGCCGGAGTCGGTGCTAAAGAAAGATCAATGATGCCAAACGGAACTCCCAATCGCCGCGAAGCTTCCTGGGCTACCAATTGGCCAACACGGGTGATCTTAAAAGCAGTCCGTTTGATCATTTCAGCCACTACGCCGAAATCTTTTCCTTTTACATCTTCCAGCGCCCGTTTTACAACGCCGGGGCCGCTTACGCCCACGTTAATCGCCGTTTCTGCCTCGCCAACCCCATGGAAAGCACCGGCCATAAACGGGTTATCTTCCGGAACATTGGCAAACACCACAAGTTTGGCGCAGCCGATGGCATCCCTATCGGCAGTTAATTCCGCAATCCGTTTGATCGTTTCGCCCATCTCGCGGACACAGTCCATATTAATGCCGGCTTTCGTTGAAGCCAGGTTCACTGAAGAGCAGACCCGGTCTGTTTTTGCCAACGCTTCAGGCAGCGAAGCAATTAAAATCCGGTCTCCTTTCGTATACCCCTTTTCTACCAGCGCGCTAAAGCCGCCAAGAAAGTTCACTCCTACCGTCTTAGCCGCCCGATCGAGCGCCTCGGCAACCGGAACATAACTATCGGTACGGCAGCTTTCGGCCGCAATCGCTATTGGAGTTACGGAGATCCGCTTATTGATGATCGGCACACCAAATTCCGCTTCGATATCTTCCCCGACACGCACCAATTTTTCAGCCGTTTTCGTAATTTTGTCATATATATTCTGACAGAAAACAGTTGTATCTGGATTAGCGCAATCCCGAAGGCTAATCCCCATGGTAATGGTTCTGACATCCAGTTTGTTTTCTTCAATCATCCGGTTTGTTTCTAAAATATCTTGGATTGTCGACATAATGTCCTCCTTATTTCACACTGCTCCCATTAAATTCTATGCATAATTTCAAAAATTTCTTCATGCTGTACCTTGATTTCCAAACCCATCTCACGGCCTTTTTCGCCGAGGATCTGTTGCAATTCTTTCAGACTGATCATGGAATTGGCCATATCGGCAATCATGACCATGTTAAAAAAACCTTCCACAATATTTTGGTTAATATTTAAGATATTAATTTTGTTATCCGCCAACACATTACTCGCCATAGCGATGATACCAACCCGGTCCTGACCGACGATTGTTATTACAACTTTCATAAGATCACGCTCCATTGAAAAATATTAACTTATACAAGGATTATTCAGATATCATACCATATCCAGAGTATAAAACCAAGACTGATTTATGCATTTTCTGTTTGCAAATTCTGGCTCCGCTTCGACCCCTCCTTCGTTGACACTGTACTAATAATTTGATACGATTTGCTCAGGAAAATAAGTTGAAGGCAGGGAAAAATACCATGATCACTTCGGAAGACATTACCCGTATCAACGAGTTGGCCCGCAAAAGCCGGGAATGCGGATTAACAGCAGACGAATTAACCGAACAAGCTTTGCTCCGCCGCCGCTACATCGACCATATAAAAGCGCAGGTAAAAAGCCAGCTTGACATGGTTAAAATAGTAGATGACAGCCATCCCCATGACTGCAGTTGCGGATGTCACCACGACGAAGATGACTTATCATAAACAAGATAAACCGATAACCCAGCAGACAAGCAACCATGGGTTTTGTTCGATGGTGCTGTTAACGTTGGGTCATTTTATCAGTGATTTTTACAATAATTTTTTACCGGGCTTGCTGCCGGCAATCATTGCAGGGCTCGGAATGTCACTAACGACAAGCGGGCTTCTTGTAATGGTTTATGCTATCACGTCGAGCATTACCCAGCCATTTTTGGGTTATTACATGGATAAAAACGGCTACTCCTGGCTTATTTTATTCACTTTTCCGGCCAGTGCGCTCTTCATTTGCACAACAAGCCTGGTACCAAACATTCCGGTCCTTTTCGTGTTTGTCATTCTGGCCGGAATTGGCTCCGCTCTTTTTCACCCGCTTGGATCAAGCATGATGGGGAAAATTACGCCGTTGGCCCATAAAGGTATTGCTATTGCCTTATTCATCGGCGGAGGCAATGTTGGGTTCGCGATTGCTCCGGCTGTTGTTATTTATTTCATTTTTCAATATGGCCTTGATAGCCTGCCATGGCTGGTTATCCCGGCTTTTGCCTTAACAATTGCTTATTATGTGAAAAATATTCACCGTATTCCTATTGCTGGCCCCTACAATCAAACGAATGCACCCACCCCTGTTTGGTATAAATCTCGCAGCATCATTAAATTAAATGCCGTTATGGGACTGCGTTCCTGGGCTCATGTAGCAATTCCGACATTCTTGCCGGTCTGGATTGGCCAACAAGGACAACCTCCCACTCTCGCCGCAAATATGATTACAGTCTTTCTCGTTGGCGGCGCCATCGGCAGTGTAATCGGCGGATACCTCGGCGATCGCTTTGGCCGCAAAAATACAATTCTTTGGTCGCTGTTCCTATGTGTACCGGCGTTATTCCTCTTTCTGAACAGCAGCGTAACCGTTCCCAGCGCCTCGATTCTACTGTTTATCAGCGGTGCGACGTTGCTGAGCGCTATGCCGTCTTCGGTTGTTTGGGCGCAAGAAATGATGCCGGACAATGCTGCAATGGCTTCTGGCATGATGATGGGCTTTGCCTACGGTTTGGGTGGGCTGGGAACAGCTATTACCGGCGCAATGGCTGACCTAACCGGATTACATTTCGCTTTCCTTTTTTTACTAGTCCCCCTTGTATTCTCGATTCCTTTAACCTATAGTATTCCGCAAAAATAAATTAGACGATTTTGTGGTAGATCCGGAGTGGTTTGTTAAAACTCCGGATCTTTTTATATGCTTTCACAATCCCAATCCAATTTGAATTATCTGCTGATCAGTACTATAATAAAAACAAGTATGTAAATATTACCACTTTCCATCTTGGAGGCGATTGCAATGTCTTCTTTGGCGCAAATCAAGGATGTCGTGCAACAATTCGCAGAAGCTTTCAGCGCAACATTAAAAGTCAATGTAGAAGTCTTTGACCAAATCGAAAGGATTGCCGGTACCGGAACCGCCAAACAATTGATCGGCTGGCCGCTGCTGCCGACCGGCATTGTCAAAAAACGGATTTACCAGGATGGATTAAAAAAATTTATCTTTGACAATCCTGGCCATGATATTTCCTGTCAGCCTTGTCCACGGCGCAATTGCTGCCATTATAAAAAGGCAGTTCATGCAGCTTTAGAATATAATAACGAGATCATCGGCATCATTGGTATAGTAGCCGAAAACGACGAACAAGAAAAATTAATTGAATACAATAATTATTCCATGCTGAACCTTGTGGACAAAATAGCGAATTTAATTACGGCCAAAGTGGAAGAACATCAAACATTAAAGAAAGTGAAAACCTACGCCGAACTTATGCATGTGGCAACAAACGCGATCGATAAGGGTATGCTTATCCTTGACAACGAACTTCGAATTATCGATGTCAAGGATTATTTGATCCAAAAATTGCTGCTGCAGCGAAAATTTATATTGCATCAGCATATACGTACCGTATTACCATCATTAATCCTTTGCAATAATGGTTCGACGCAGTTGAATACTGAACAACAGGAAATTGTTTATTCTGTCAACAACAAACATATTTATCTTCTTTGCACGTTGAAACCCATTAATATTAACAATGAATTGACCGGCTGCCTTTGTTTAATCGAGGACCATAAAGACACCACGGAACGCGCATATGCCACGGTTACAAAACAGCAGCCGATTTATTTAAGCGATATTATTGGTTTGGATGAGCAATTCAATAACTTTAAAAATACCGTCAAAAACGTTTCTTTAAATGATTCTACCGTATTACTTACTGGAGAAACCGGTACCGGCAAGGAACTGTTCGCACGCGCCATCCATTCGGAAAGTTCCAGAAACAACGGTCCTTTTGTTACAATTAATTGCGGCGGCATTCCGGAAACATTATTAGAAAGCGAATTATTCGGGTATGAAAAAGGGGCTTTTACCGGGGCAAACAGCGTGGGGAAACACGGAAAAATATTTATGGCCAATAAAGGTACACTTTTCCTCGATGAAATTGAAGCTCTGCCTCTCTATCTCCAGCCAAAACTGCTGCGAGTAATTGAAAGCAAAGAGATCGAAAGAATTGGCGGGGTTAGAACTATTCCGGTTGATGTCCGATTCGTGGCTGCGACAAATGTCAAATTAGATGAAATGGTAGCGAAGAAAGAATTTCGAGAAGATTTATTTTACCGGCTCAATGTTGTCGCCCTGTTTATCCCGCCTTTACGGAACCGAAAGACGGATATTCTCGTATTGACTGAACACTTCATCAATAAATTTACCGCTAAATTTTAAAAAAATATTATCGGCTTAAGCGACCCTGTAAAACATGTTTTTTGCACCTATCATTGGCCTGGCAATGTCCGGGAACTGCAAAATGCAATTGAGTACGCAATCAATATGGAGCAAAGCCATTACATTACAATTGAAAACCTTCCGGTGCAATTGAAAAATACGCAAAAAGAAGTTCCTGCACATACATTGCATGGCCTGGAACGCGACAACCTTAAGCGTGCCTTGGATCGATTTGGTTGGACAGAGGCTGGAAAAATAGAAGCGGCTAACTATTTAGGGATCAGCCGTTCAACCATCTACCGCAAAATAAAAAAATTGAATTTGTAAGTCAACGGCTGCCACAATGAAACCAACGTTATTTTGCCCGATTAAAGATCGAACAGATAACGTTGGTTTTTTATACTATTTTTCTCTTATTTCATGTCAATGTGACATGTCATTTCATATCACATTGACATGAAATGACATGAAATGACATGAATTTATTAACTCGAAATCCTGATTAGGAATTTATTTTTCTTTTCAATCCTCACTAACAATGGACTTGCCTGTATTTTTTTTGAAAATTCACTAATTTGGCACATGATATGCAGTACTGAAAAGTAATTGCTTTTATTCTCTTGCGGTGAACCATAAATTAAATCAACAGGAGGAGAAAAATTATGCCATTGAAAACAAAAGAACAGTATCAAGAAAGTATCCGAAATCGTAAACCGATGAACGTTTGGTTTCTAGGCGAAAAAGTGGAAGATGTAACCACTTTTCCCCCTCTTGCCGCCAGTTTTGCAGCTGTATCCAAGGTATATGAATTAACCAGCGACCCCAGTTGGAAAGACATGCTGACAACAAAGTCCCATCTTACCGGTGAAACTGTCAGTATCTATAATGCGCCACTACAATCGGCCGAAGAAGCCAACAATAAAACTCGGGCCGCGCGTGCGTTAGCGGAGGTTATCGGTTGCTGTACCCATCGATGCACGGGTTCGGAAGGCTTTGCCGGGTTGGGTCCCTGCACCTATGATATGGATCATGATTTAGGAACAAACTATTTTAAACGGTTTACGAATTTTATGAAATATGTGCAAGAGAATGATTACAGCTGCACTGTAACTGTTACCGACGTGAAAGGCTTGCGCACTCTTCCGCCGCACAAACAGCCTAATCGTGATATGTACGTTCATATCGATGAATATCGGAAGGATGGCATTGTTATCAGCGGCTATAAAGCAAATCAAACCGGAATTTTATTCGCCCACGAAGTAATTATTGTTCCGACAACCGCCATGAAGCCGGAAGACAAGGATTTTGCTGTTGCTTGTGCAATACCTGCTGATGCTCCGGGGATTACTTATGTGTTGGGGCGCACCCCGCAAGACAGGCGTTTCTTTGAGGTAGGCAAGGATATCGAAGGTATTGACCTTGGGAAAATGTACGCTGACCACCAAGCACTTGCGTATTTTGATCACGTTTTTGTTCCAAACGAAAGAGTGTTTTTATGCGGTGAAACCGAATACGTCGGCCGCTTGCTGAATTACTTTACAGCCGTACACCGGTTAACCGCCGGCGGTTGCAAAGCCGGTGGCTGTTCCGCTTTAGCGGGTGCAACCAGTCTAATTTCGGAGATGATTGGCGTTAATAAGGCTGGACATATCAAAGAAAAATTGGCAGAAATGGCTATGACAGCAGAAACCTGCTATGGCCTGTCCTTAGCTGCAGGCACCGAAGGATTCAAACATCCTAGCGGCTTTTGGGTCCCCAATCCTTTGTTGGCCCATACAACAAAATTTACTTGCACATTAATTCCTTTTAATGCCGTTCGCACGGCCCGTGAGATTATTGCCGGAACCGGTGAAACAGCCTGTTCTGAATTGGATATGCGCAATCCAACAATCGGCAAAATCGTCCAAGATGCGTTTAATCCGGGCAACCCCGCATATGATGCTTTCGACCGCTTAAGAGCCACCCGTTTTGTCGAGCATATGGTTCGTGGATCTAACTGGACAGCTATGGCCTTGCATGGCGGCGGAAACTCGGAAGCAGCTCGAATGATGGCCCTGAGATTTACAGATTGGAAACATTTGCAAGACATGGTCAAAGTCGCTACCGGGATTGAAAAAAACCCCACCATTTGTAAAGACGTATTGGATTCCATCGGCAGACGCGCCGGAAGAATCGATACCACATTGGATCTTCCCAATATGAATGATGTCGTCAAAGAAGCTACGAAAATAATTTCCGAAAAAAGAGAATTGGTTGGATCCGAAAAAAAATAGGAAAATCCCCCCATACCACGAAATGATTTTATTGTCGATCATTAGTGGGTCTGTCTTGGTGTCGCGTTCCTCTTTATCCAAAACAATGCAGCGAACCGGTTTTAATCTAAAAAACCGGTTCGCTGCATTGTTTTTACATAATTTGATTCTTATTTCACCGTTGCTATTATGCTTCTAATATCGATTGGTTTTGTCAACATGCCGTTTTGCTTCAAAAACTCCTGTGTTTTTTCCAAATCAACGATATCGCTTTCTTTGATCGTGGGATCGAAATCATATAAGCCGTACATCGTTTTCACCTGTTCCACCGAAAGACCCGTTTCCTCCGCTGTCATTTTATACACTTCATCCGGATGTTCCTTCATATATTGCAAGCTTGCTGCATGAACATTCATGTACCGTTTTACCAAATCCGGATGCTTCGTCAAAAAATCTTCCCGCACGGCGATGACAATTGTCGCATCCAGCAGACCTTCACCGGTAGTGACGATATGCGCCCCTGCCGCCACGGCTTGTGATACTGCCGGTCCTGCAACCAGCGCTGCTGCCACGTTCCCGTTCAGCATTGCCGTGACAGCGGGGGGGATGCCCATGTTGACAAAAGCAACGTCATCCGCTTTCAACCCTGCTTTCGCCTCGGCCGCCAACAACAACTGGTGAAGAATCGTCCCTTTCGGCCCGGCTACCTGTTTTCCTTTCAGGTCAGCAACCGTTTGGATGGCTGGATCTTTAGCCATGAGGGTAAATGCTTTCGGCGCGCGGCTGTACATGCCAATCACTTTGAGTTTTACCCCGTTTGACGCTGCCAGTATGGCCGAAGTTCCACCTAACGCATTGGAAAAATCCAAAGAACCTGCCGCCATCGCTTCCGTCATTTTGGGTCCTTCTGTAATCTCCGGAAAAACGACTTTGATATTATCTTTGCCGAATTCCTTTTCAAACAAAGTTTGCTTTTTTTCCACGATGGACGGAACATTCAGCGGTAATTTTACATAGGAGATAGTAATGGTATCCACTTTTGGTGCAGGTTGTTCCTTTTTATTTTGCCCGCCGCAGCCTGCAACGATCATCACTGTCAATAAAATTGGCACAAGAAACTTCCCAATCATTTTCACAGCTTTCAACTCCTTTTTCGTTGTTTAGAAAACCTAATCGCTCATAATCATATTCATAATATCCTCACGCAAAAGAAAGAACGCACGGTCTGTTATCACCCGCGGATAATCGAGTGGGATCGCCACTTCCCGGATAACCCGGCCGGCATCCAGAACTACCGTTTTTTGACCTAAAAAAACGGCTTCATCCACATCATGGGTAACAAAAACGATGGTCTTGCGCTGCTGTTGAAAAAGTTCCACCATTTCTTTTTGCAGGTTGCGGCGGGTAAATGCATCCAACGCGCCCAGCGGTTCATCCATTAAGATCAAGTCCGGATCATAACACAACGTCCTGCCGAGCGCAGTCCTTTGCGCCATGCCGCCGGAAATCTGGCGTGGGTACGCATCTTTGAACCGTTTCAAGCCAAGTAAAGAAAGAAAGTGGTCTACTGTCGCCTTCACTTTTTGTTTATCCGGTTCATGAATAAGCGCCATCGCCATATTTTGTTCCACTGTCAGCCACGGCATTAGACGCGGCTCCTGAAAAACCATGCTGATTCTCTGTTCGGATCGGCGTTTCACGCAACCGTCTGCCGTGAAGGTAATCGTCCCGGACGTCAGCGGTTCTAATCCGCAGATCAACCGCAACAAGGTGCTTTTCCCGCAGCCGCTCTTGCCGACGACTGTAACAAAGCTGCCATCAGCAATCGACAGGTTGATATCCGCCAACGCATACACCGGATTTCCTTTGATGTAATAGATTTTCGCCGCTTCCCGAATTTCAACCCCGGCCATAGTCCACCTGCCTGTCCTCCCACGGCATCAGATAATCCGTAAGTTTTAAAAATCCATAGTCAATGCAGTAGCCAAACAGGCCAATCGTAAGGATGCCGACAAAGATAATATCCGGCCGGGAAATTTGTTCCGCATCAATAATCATATACCCAATACCGGACGATGCGGCAATCAGTTCGGCGCCGATCAACGACCGCCAACTGTATCCCAGTCCAAGGCGCATCCCCAGAATAACCGACGGCAAGGCAGACGGAAGAATAATCCGCCGGAACCGGTCCACGGCAGTGAATTCAAACACCTGGCCAACTTCCAACAGTTTTTTGTCACACCCCAACACCCCGTTGAGAGTGTTTAAAAAAACTGGGAAAAAAGTTGCCAGCATAATAATAGCAATTTTGGGCGGCTCACCGATGCCAAACCACAAAATCAACAAAGGGACGCAAGCTAACGGCGGAACATGCCGGATAAAATCCAAAACCGGATCAAAATAATCATTCCATTTTTGATTCATGCCAAGCAGCACTGCCAATGGAAAGGCTAGAAGAAATGTCAGACTAAAACCAAGCAAAACACGGTATAAACTGATGCCGATATGTTTCAGCAACAGTCCGTTTTCAATCAACTGCCCCATGGTACCGGCAATCGTAACCGGCGAAGGCAAAAGATAACTATTAAAAAACCCTTGTATCGAGACATACAGCCATAGCAGCAATATCAATACGGGAATTGCCAGCCCTTTAATCAGTTTCATAGTTCCTCCTGGAAAAACATTGCCGCAACAACAAAGTGTATGCAGTAAAATCATTATATCACTCCCAAATTTTGTTGGTCAATGGAATTAATTCTTGCAACCGGGCAGGAAATATCAGCCATATAAAAGAAATAACGGCTTAGATACTATCTGCAAGCAGGAGGATTATTCTTTGAATTGGAAAAAACTGTTTATTATCGTTTTGTTGCTGATGATCGGCAGTTCGTTAACCGCCGGCTGCCTGACCGCGCAAAAATCAACCAAGAACGTCTTGCGCTACTCGGCCGGCGCCGAACCGCAGACCTTGGATCCGCGAAAATCGACCGGCCTGCCGGAAGCGAATATTGAAGCGCAAATATTTGAGGGTCTTACGACAATCGGCCCGAATAACCAGCCAATCCCGGCCGTCGCCGAATCCTGGACCGTCTCGGAAGACAGACTGCATTACCGGTTTTTCTTACGAAAAAATGCCCGTTGGTCAAACGGCGATCCAGTAACCGCCGCTGATTTCGAATATGCTTGGAAATCAGCGTTAAACCCCTCCCTAGCCAGCGAATATGCCTATCAATTGTACTATCTGAAAAATGGCGAAGCCTACAATAAAGGGCTGGCTGCCGAAGGCCAGGTAGGCGTCAGGGCAATCGACCCATATATCTTGGAAGTTCATTTAGAACAGCCAACCGCCTATTTTTTATCGCTGGCGGCTTTTCACACTTACTATCCGGTTCACTCCCAAACGGTTCAAAACAACGACCGCTGGGCGACGGAACCGAAAACCTTGATCGGCAACGGCCCCTTCAAAATTACCAACTGGATCCATAACAGCAAAATCGAATTCAGCCGCAATGATTTTTATTGGGATGCGGCGCATGTGAAAATGAAGGGCTTGGAATTCATCCTTACGGAAAGCAGCGCCGCGGAATTATCCATGTTTGAGAACGGCCAGATTGACATGGGAGAAAACATTCCGGTTTCCGAATATCCCCGATTGATCAATAAGGGATTTTTGAAAATCAATCCCTTTTTAGGAACCTATTTTTTCTGTTTCAATACAACCAAACCTCCTCTGGATGATCCGAAAGTCCGCAAAGCGCTGTCTCTGGCCATCAACCGGGAAGCGTTGATCCAACACGTAACCAAGGGCGAACAAAAACCAGCCTTGGCCTGGGTTCCTTATGGCTTGGCCGATGCAGAGGCAGCGGCCGATTTCCGGATCGTTGGCGGCAACTATCTGCAGGACAATGATATCGCTGCAGCCCGCCGCCTGCTGGCTGAGGCCGGCTATCCGGACGGTCGCGGCTTGCCTCCTATCACGCTTCTTTATAATACGAACGAAATGCATAAAGCCATCGCCGAAGCGGTGCAGGAAATGTGGAAAAAGAATTTAGGTGTTACCGTCACGTTAACCAACCAGGAGTGGAAAGTCTTCCTGAATTCCCGTCACAAAGGCGATTACCAAATCGCCCGCCACGGCTGGATCGGTGATTACGCCGACCCAATGACGTTCATCGACATGTTTATGTCTGACAGCGGCAACAACGACGCCCAGTACAGGAACCCCGACTATGACCGGTTGGTAAGAGCCGCCAAATTAGCTTCCGATCCAGCCGTTCGAATGCAAACCATGCACGCCGCCGAGCAAATGTTGTTTGATGACGCGGTAATCGCCCCGGTATACTTTTACACCCGCCCGCTGTTGATTCGTCCAACTATAAAAGGCGTTCTGCACTCCGTTCTTGGAGTTGTCTATTTCAAAGAAGCGTATATTGAACAATAACGGAAGGAGTCGTGTTCATGCTTCCTTATCTTCTGCGCCGCCTGGTATCGATGCTGCTTGTGTTATTCGCCATCGTTACCGCCACATTTATTCTGATGCACTCTATTCCGGGCGGTCCCTTTACCACGGAAAAAAATCTGCCGGAAGCCATTCAAAAAAACATGGAAGAACGGTATCACCTCAACGATCCGTTATGGAAGCAATACACCGATT
>Ga0316604_10001707_pt1 | contig 18521 bp, 21 predicted proteins | sample OWC_soil_day20_C_FD_207650 | JGI IMG/M metagenome (GOLD analysis project Ga0316604, IMG submission 207650) | Wetland soil microbial communities from Old Woman Creek delta, Ohio, United States - OWC_soil_day20_CT | ecosystem: Environmental > Terrestrial > Soil > Wetlands | place: USA: Ohio... | reverse complement strand
CGCCTGTACGGTCGCCAAAATCTCGCTCGACAAGATCATCCGCGAACTGATCCCGTTCGTGCTGGTGATCCTGTGCTGCCTGCTGATCATCACCTACGTGCCGCAAGTTTCGCTGTTCCTGCGCGACCTGGTCTATGCAAAGTAAAAAAATACTATTTTGGCCGCTTCAGAAGTTTGCGCTATACGCTTGAATTATTTTCCCTCTGACGCCTAGTCGTAGTCTCTCCCCGACGGGTACGCCACCTGACGGTAGTCGCTTGGGTTCTTGCTGGTGACTTTCTTGAAGCTCTTGTAAAAATTGCTCATCGAGTTGAAGCCGGTATCCATCGCAATATCGACTATTTTCTGGTTCGTGGTAAGGATGAGCCGCTGCGCTTCATAGACGCGGAGCATGGTGATAAAGGTGCTGATGTTGATCCCGCATTTCTTCTTGAATAGAGAAATCGCGTAATTTGGATGAAGTCCGGCCGCTTCCGCGATCAAGTCTACGTCTATGGAGTTTCGGAAATTGACGGTGATGTAATCGTACATACTCTTAAAGGCATTCTTGTCCTTAAGAACTAGAGCCTTTGGCTGCGAGGGAAGGAGCGAGTCGGCCGATGCCCCCCGCGGATGGAAGCGGCGAAGCCGTGCTTCGAGCGACATCAGCAGAGTTCGCCGCACATCAGGCTCCGAACTCGCCGCTTCCCGCTTCCATACGGGAAATGCAGCCAAATCGATCGCGCGCAATTCCTGATCCGCTTCGACGAGGACCTTTCCGTTCATTACATCGCGCAGGATCGAAGGTGAAAGATCGAAAGACAGGAAGGCCTCCGGAGGAACTGACAACCAGTATTGGAGGCTCTGTTCTTCGATATGCATGAGCTGATGAGGAATCGCGCCCCAGAACAAGACCGTTTGTTCGGGCTGAATCTCGATAATCTGCGCTCCGAATCGAACCGTCGCGGGAGTCCGGTTGGGAAAGAAGATCACTTCGATCTCGTTGTGCCGATGCAAATTGTCGTACGAACAGACATTCAAGACATCGCAGAAGAGTCCAAACTTTAGATCGACAATGTTTTTTGCGGCCATGGCCTTAGGATAGTGAACAATGAACCGATCTTCGCGGAGGCTCCTTTGGTCACAGAGCCTTACTATCGTTGGCATTGTGACACAGTCACGAAGCGACGACATAACGATATCGACTCCTTGACCGACAGCTTTCCGACACCTGCGAATCACAGAATCACCCCCCAACAAGCGGCTTATTGAGAGGCGGAGCGGGACAGGATACGCTTCTGCGATTCTATGCATCGCTCGGAATCCATCGCCGATAGCGTTCAGTAAAGTGCAAAATCAATTCACAGAGAAGAGGAAAACATGGAAACCAGAATCGCGATAGTGACGGGTGGCGCACGAGGAATAGGGAGGGCGGTTATTACCGCCTTCGCCGCTCAAGGCATCGTGTCGGTGGTCGCTGATCTCGACCTTGAGGTCGCCGAAAAGGCGGCTAAAGAAATCCGAGAGTCCGGTGCTGAAGCGGTCGCGATCAAGGTCGATGTCTCGAGGATCGAGCAGATCGATCAGCTTGTCGCAGAAACAATGGCGCGCTACGGCAGGCTCGACATCCTGGTCAACAACGCGGGGATCCTAAGCAATACTCCATATGATGTGATCACCGAAAGCGAGTGGGATCACGTTCTCGATATCAATCTCAAGGGTGTTGTCTTTGCTTCCAGGGCTGCGCTCAAACCGATGATCGAGCGGGGATGGGGGCGGATCATCAACATCTCGTCGCTGGCCGGTCGCAATGGCGGTGTCAGTGTAGGGCCGGCCTACGCCGCCTCCAAGGCGGCGGTGATCGGCCTCACGCGGCACCTGGCGAAAAAAGTCGCGCGCAACGGCATTACCGTGAACGCGGTCGCGCCGGGAACCACTGAGACCGACATCATCAAAGGATTCAACGAAAGCGAAATGGCCGCAATCAACAATGCGATCCCGCTCGGGAGGCTCGGAAAACCTACAGAGATTGCGGAAACGGTAGCGTTCTTGGCCTCTGACTCCGCCGCCTTCATCACCGGGGCGATCCTCGACATCAATGGCGGGATGTACATGGGTTGATCGCCACACCGCAGAGGGCGACCAAGGTCGCCGAACGGTTGGGTTTCTCGGACCCATGTCTAGACAACAGTATCTAAGCTGAAGTTCCGACGATCGGCAACTGGTCGTTCGCCTACCTAGCACAAAGCCACGGAGACCCGCTGCAACCATAGAGGCCTAGTGCAGAATAGTCAGTCTCTCGAACTGTCGAGCCGCATCAGGCGCGCGTAGAGATCCTGCTTTGCGCGTATTTTTTGCGTCGTGATCACCGCACCGTCCAAGTCAACAAAACCGGAAAACCGTCAGTAAAAGACGCGAGCCCAGGCCTATTTGCAATCGCCGCGCAGCGTGGCAACCCGCTCATACAGACGGTCCGGCGTCGCCGCCTCTGGCGTGATCGCCTCGCCGACGACCAGCGCGATCTTCAAAAAGGGCCGCAGCGTCGACGTCCAGCTCATCGCCGTGCCGTCCTTGCGGCTGAAGAAGCTGCCCCACAATCCGCGCAGCGCCATCGGCACCACCGGTGCCGGCGTTCGTGCGACGATCCGCTGGACTCCCTGATGGAAAGGACTCATTTCTCCGTCACGAGTCATGCCGCCCTCGGGAAAGAGGCAAACCAGGTCGCCGTCGGTTAGTGCCCGCTCGACCTCGTCGAAGGCCGCCTCGGTCAGCGCCGAGCTTTCCCCGGCTGGCGCGATCGGAATCGTTCGCAGGTGGCGCACGAAGAAGCCGATCAGCGGCGTGCTGAAAAGTCGCTGATTGATCACGAAACGGATTGGTCGGCGGGTTGCAGCGGCGATCACCAGCGGGTCGACCAGGCTCACGTGGTTGCAGACCAGCACTGCCGGCCCCTCGTGCGGAATATGCTCGAGTCCCTGCGGATCGAGGCGGTAGATCGAGTGCACCAGCAACCAGGCGATGAAACGCAGCAAGAACTCGGGAACCAGACGGTAGATGTAAATCGCGACCAGCGCGTTGCCCAGCGCGGCGATACCAAACAGCCGCGGGATCGACAGTCCGTTGCCGAGCAGGCCGGCGGCGACCAGCGCGCCGACGACCATGAACAGCGCGTTGAGGATGTTGTTGGCGGCGATGATCCGCGCGCGGTGCTCGGGCGCGCTGCGCAGCTGAATCAGCACGTAGAGCGGGACGATGAAGAAGCCACCGAACAGGCCGAGGCCAAAGAGGTCGAAAAGCACTCGCCAGGTCGATGGCACGCCGAGCAGACTGGCGATCGCCAGCGGCACGGCGGCCGGCAGGCTGGCAGGAGAAGCGAAGACCAGATCGAGGCCGAACAGCGTCAGGCCGATCGAACCGAAGGGAACCAGACCGATCTCGACGTGTTTGCCCGAGAGCTTCTCGCAGAGCATCGACCCCAGGCCGATACCGACGGTGAAGATGGCGAGCAGCAGGGTGACCGACGTCTCGTCGCCGCCCAGGACGTTTTTCGCGTAAACGGGGAACTGCGCGAGAAAGAGCGCACCGTAGAGCCAGAACCACGAGATGCCGAGAATCGACAGGAAGACCGTGCGGTTCTGGCGCGCAAAACCGATGTTGCGCCAGGTCTCCGAAAAGGGATTGAGGTTGACCGAAAGCTCGGGTGCCGGCGCCGGCGCCGCCGGAATTGCGCGGCTGGCGAGATAACCGGCAGCGGCGACCAGCAGCCCGGCAAAAGCGACCCAACTCGGGTGACCGCCGATTCCGGCGAGCAAGCCGCCGGCCAGCGTGCCGATCAGGATCGCGACGAAGGTGCCGCTCTCGACCAGACCGTTACCGCCAACCAGTTCGTCCTCGGCGAGGTGCTGCGGCAGGATCGCGTACTTGACCGGCCCGAACAACGTCGAGTGCAGGCCGAGCAGAAACAGCGCACCGAGCAGCACGGAAAGGCTGTGCATGAAGAAGCCGAGCGCTGCGATCCCCATGACCAGCATCTCAAGCAGCTTGACCAGGCGAGCCATCCTGGCCTTGTCGAACTTGTCTGCAAGTTGCCCAGCCGTCGCCGAAAAAATAAAAAAGGGCAGGATGAAGATCCCCGCCGCGAGATTGGTCAGGATCTCGGGCGAGAGCGTCGTCCAACTCGCAGCATGAAAGGTCAGCAACACGACCAGCGCATTCTTGAACAGATTGTCGTTGAACGCGCCAAGAAACTGCGTGACGAAGAATGGCGCGAAACGACGCGTCCTGAGCAACGCGAACTGCGAATGTGACGGCGTCAATTGAGGACTCATCGGGCAGCGGCGCGCGCATCAAAATATCGCAGCGCATAGCCGAAAAGGGGCTGGCGGTCGAGAATGTTCATTAAGTCTGCGCAGGAAATGTCGGAATTGGACAAAGGAAAAACGTATGCCGCACAACTGCGCAAATCGACGAACTCACCAGACCGGCGGCGAAGAGGCAATCGGTTTGCGCCGACAGCAGTATCCGCGAAACGGGCTGCTCCGGTCAAACCGAACGCCATCGCTCAGACGCAAGACCCGCCCGAGCGATCCCACGCCATCGGCCGCCGATAAGCGTCACCGACTTCGATGAAATAAGCGCCTACTGGACACGCACAAGACGCCGGGCAATGATGCTCAAGCGCGCATTCGCGTTGTGTCTGATCGGTACGCACCATCGTGTGCTTGATTTCGCAGCGTTCAATCGGATGATATACGAGCTTCATGGCTTGCTCCTTTCCTTGGCCACCGACACACTATAACTATAGTGATAGCCATGGCGGTCTGCCATCCGTAATCACCGCCAAACGCTAACTATACGCACCAGTCTTCCACCTGAAGCCCCCCTCTCAGGCCTTGAGCAGCTCCTCGCGGCTGCCGAGCCAGCGCGCCAAGTGCCGTCTGGCGCACGCCGGATCGTCGCGCAACAGCCGTTCGGCCATGGCGCGCGCCAACTCGACGAGGTCGGCGTCGACTTCGAGATCGGCGTAGCGCAGCAACGGGACGCCCGACTGGCGGCTGCCGACGAACTCGCCGGGACCGCGCAGTTGCAGGTCCTGGCGAGCGATCTCGAAACCGTCGGTATTTTCGAAGATGATCTTGAGCCGCGCGCGCGCCGTCTCCGAGAGCGGCCGGGCAAAGAGCAGCACGCACACCGAATCATGGACGCCGCGCCCGACGCGGCCGCGCAGCTGGTGCAGCTGCGAGAGGCCGAAACGTTCGGCGTGCTCGATTACCATCAGGCTGGCGTTGGGCACATCGACGCCGACCTCGATCACCGTCGTGGCGACCAGCACGTCGATTTCGCCGGCAGCGAAAGCGGCCATCGCCGCAGCCTTTTCGTCGGATTTGAGACGCCCGTGCACCAGGCCGATGCGCAGCTCGTCGAGCTCAATGCACAGCGCGGCGTGCGTATCGATCGCAGTCTGCAACTGCAGCGTTTCCGATTCCTCGATCAACGGGCAGACCCAGTAGGCCTGGCGGCCGCTGGCGACGGCGCCACGTACGCGCGCGATGACCTCGTCGCGCCGCGCGTCGGAAACCAGTTTGGTGGTGATCGGCTGGCGGCCCGGCGGCAGTTCATCGAGCACCGAGACGTCGAGGTCGGCGTAATAGCTCATCGCCAGCGTGCGCGGGATCGGCGTCGCCGACATCATGAGCTGGTGCGGATTACCTCCCTTGCGGCGCAGTTCGAGCCGCTGCGCGACGCCGAAACGGTGCTGCTCGTCGACGATCGCCAGACCCAGCCGCGCGAAATCGACGCCTTCCTGAATCAGCGCATGGGTGCCGACGATCAGTTGTGCGCTGCTCGCCGCCTGCGCCAGCATCGCTTTCTTGGCGGCCTTTTTGAGGCTGCCCGAGAGCCAGGCGACCTCGACGCCGAGCGGTTCGAGCCAGGCGCGCAGCTTGAGGTAATGCTGTTCGGCAAGAATTTCAGTTGGAGCCATGAACGCCGCCTGCCAGCCCGCCTCGATCGCCTGACACGCGGCGAGCGCGGCGACGATCGTCTTGCCGCTGCCAACGTCGCCCTGTAGCAGGCGTTGCATCGGATACGGCTGCGCCAAATCGGCGGCGAGCTCAGCACGCACCCGCTGTTGCGCGCCGGTCAAAGCAAAGGGCAGCGACGCCAACAGTTGTCCGGCAAGCTTTCCTGAGACCTTGAGCCGCGGCGCGCCCTTCTGCCGGCGCGCGAGGTAGGCACTGCGCAACGAGAGCTGCTGCGCCAGCACCTCGTCGAATTTGATTCGTCGCCAGGCCGGGTGGGTACGCAGCTGCAGCGCAGCTTCCGGGGCGCCGGGCGGCGGCGCGTGCAACAGCTGTACGGCGTCGGCGAACGGCGGCAGATCGTGGTCGCGGCACCACTCGCTGTCGAGCAGTTCGGAAAGGTCGGCGTTGGCCAGCGCCGGCCGGATCAGTTTGCGCAGCGCGTTCTGCGAAATTCCCGCGGTGGTCGGATAGATCGGCGTCAGCGATTGCGCCAGAGATTCGGCGGCGGCGACGACGCGGTAGCGCGGATGGACCATTTCGGCGCCGAGAAAACCGTGGCGGATTTCGCCGAAGATACGCAGTTTGCGCCCCTCGTCGCGCGCCTTCTCGAACTGCTTCAACTGGCTGCCGTAGAAATTGAGGAAGCGCAACACCAGCTCGCCGCTCGCGTCGCTGACTCGCGCCACCAGTTGTCGGCGTGGGCGGTACTGGACCGAGACGTCGAGCACCTCGCCTTCGACCTGTAGCGCTACGCCGCCGACCGCCTCGGCGATCGGCGTGAGCAGCGTTTCGTCCTCGTAACGGAGCGGCAGATGCAGCACGAGATCATCGCCACGCGTCAGTCCCAGCTTGCGCAGCCGGGCGACAACCGCCGGCGGCGCGACAATCTCGTCGGCAGCGGGCATTGCTATTTGGTCAGCACCATGACGCCGTCGGCCTCGACCAGTCCGCCGCGCGGCAACGCCGCGACGCCGAGCGCGGCGCGCGCCGGAAAGGGTTCTGAAAAATAAGTGGCCATCGCTTCGTTGACCTTGGCGAAATTGGCAAGGTCGGTGAGGTAGACGTTGAGCTTGACGATGTCGGCGAGCGAACCGCCGGCCGCTTCGACCACCGCCTTGAGGTTCTCGAAAACGCGGATCACCTGCGCGTCGATACCATCGACCAGTTGCATGGTCGCCGGATCAAGGCCGAGCTGACCCGAGAGATAGACGGTATCGCCGACGCGGACGGCCTGCGAGTAGGTGCCGATGGCGGCTGGCGCCTTGGCCGAAGAAATGATCGTTTTGCTCATCGCGCTGTCTCATTAAGTTGAAAAATACAATTGAAACACAACGGACGCGACGAACACGACGAAAGCAAAATCTTTATTGCTTCTCGTTGTGAACGTTGTGCTCTTTGTGGTGAACGTTTTTGTCGGAAACCTGAATGACTTCACCAATCATCGCCACGCTGGAAAAACTGCTCGGCGGGCCGCGCGACGGCGCGCTGCTGCGCTATTCGCTCGGCAACGAGTGGCTCAAGGCCGGCGATCCGGCGCGAGCGGCCGGGTATTTTCGCGCCGCAGTCGAACGCGGTCCAAAGTATTCGGCGGCGTGGAAGCTGCTGGGCAAGGCGCTCGCCGAAGGTGGCGAGGTGCCAGCGGCGCTCGCCGCTTACGAGCGCGGAATCGTTGCCGCACAGACCCGCGGCGACGTCCAGGCGGCCAAGGAGATGGCGGTGTTCGCCAGAAGGCTGCGTAAGCTCCCAAGAACCAGCGGCTAGCGCTTGGCCTTGGGCGGCGGCAGCATCACCGCGTCGATCCCCATCGCCTTCATTTTCTGGCGAACTTCTTCGGCCTCGGCGCGACTCTTGAACGGGCCGACCTGCACCCGCGCCTCGATCGACGACGGGATGCCTTCGAGAATCAGCCTGGCGTTGAGCTCTTCGGCGCGGCGCGGATCGGAGAAGACGCCGGCCTGCAAGGCATAGCCCGAGAACAAGCGCGGCGGCGCAGCGGCGACCGGCGACTCACCGCGCGGCGACGCAGCGGTCACGGCGGCAGCCGGTCTGGTGGATTGACTTGCCGCAGGACGACCAAGGGCTTGGCCAGCCGGCTGCGCCGCGCGCGGCAAGGCCGGTTGCGCGGCGACCGCAGGACGCGGCGGCGGCTCAGCGCGCGCGGCCGACTTGTCGACCGGCGGCGCGCTCGATTCGGGCGCCGAGGCTTCCTTGCTCGCCGCCTTCGCCGCTTCGGGCGCGGGCTCGGCCGGCGTCACCGGCTGGGTGATCATCTTCTTGGCCACCGGCACCGGCTCGGTAAATTGCGGCGCGCTCGGTTCGGGCTCGCTTGGCGTACTCAGGCGATCGAAGAGCGCCAAAGCGCCGAGCAGGCCGATGATCATCAAACCCGCAACGCCCATCCGCCAGGCCAGCTTACGCTTGATCTCGGACGGGTCGGCTGCTGCGTCGTTGTTATTGTTCTGGCTTGTCGCCATGGGGTCCCCCTGCCTGTACTGTCAATTTCCGTCGTGGCGATTGCGCACCAGCGCGACCACCAACTCGGCCTCGGCACGCGCGATGCCGCAGTGCTCTGAAATGCTCAGAGCATCATACCCCTGGATCGCCATCTGCATTGCATCGCTGTAGAGCGGCGAGACATTCTGGGTGACCTGAGCCTGCGTCTGCTCGCGCCGCTGCTCCTCGCGCAACACCAGCACTTCGGCACGCAAGCCGCCGATTTCCTTGCGCAGTTGCGTCACTTCGCGCTCCAGCGCATCGATCCGCTGCTGGCCTGGAATTTCCTCTGGCGGCTCGTTCCAGGGGAAGGCGAATTCTGACGGCGCCGAGAGCAACTCCGGAGCTGCGGCAGGCTGCGCAACGTCCGGCGGCGACTGCTCGGCAGCGTAGGCCGCCAACGCCGACTTGGCCGCCAACTGCTCGGGAACGCTCAGATCCATTTTCCCCTGCTTGATGCGACGCAGGCGCAAGAAAACGACGACAACATAAAGTGCGAGCAGCGCAACAACCGCGATCAGCGTCTCGCGCCAAGTCAAATTGGCCAGTAGATCAAAATCCATCGGTCGCCTGCGTCATGGGGTCTGGGCCGTATTATGCCAGACACTCCGGCACGCTTTGCCCTTGCTGCGAAATGAAGCAGCGCAAAGATCCGAAAAACGCTCGCACCGAGCACTTTTTGAATCAGAAGGCCAGCGAGTACTGTCCGCCAAGAACCCAGATATTGCCGGTGTATTCGCCGCTAACGGTGCCGCGACCCGCCGCGCTCTGGTTATTATCGACCTGACTATCCTTGATGAAGATGTAGCTCACTCCCAGATCGAGCTTCGCGGCCTTGTCGACGGCCCATTGGCTACCGAAGGACAGCCAAATGCGGTCGTTGTCGGGCAGCGATACCAGTCGCGTGCTGGCGCCTTTGACCGGCGTTTGATCGTAAGCGATACCAAACCTGAGCTTCCAGTCACTGCTGTATTGGTAGTTGCCACCCAACGCAACGCGCCAGGTATCGCGAAAGTCGGTGTCGAGAGTCTGCGCCAGAGTACCGGTACTGCGCATAATGTCGACTTTCGGAATCGAACTCCAGCCGGTCCATGACACGTCGCCGAGCATTTCCCATTTTTCGCTGAGTTTTTGCGCGACGCTCATGATGAAGGTATCGGGAATCTTGAGATCGGCGCTGGCGCCGACGGTCCCCGCTCCGCCGCCATTGACATTGAGCGTCCCGCTGGTGTGATACTGGATTGCTGAACGGTACGAGACGCCGACCTTGGTCAACGGCGACAGCGTGAATAAGGCACCGACATTCCAGCCCCAGGCGTCGTCATTCAGATCCAGCTTGATCGGAGTCACCGAACCGGCTGGCGTGACCGCCGCCTGACGTTCGTAATTCGCCTCAAGGCGCTGCCAATTGGCGCCGGCGCCAAGCGAAACCTGGTCATTGAGGCGATACGCGATCGATGGATTGACGTTGTAGGTCTTGACCTCGAACATGGTAGACTGCGCGGCGCCGACCCACGGGTTGTCATATTCGGTCTTCAGGCCGAACGGTGCGCCAAAACCGACGCCGACGTAGACATCCTTGTTGAGCGCCAACGACAGGTAACCGTTCGGAACAAGCGCCCAGCCGCCGGCATCGCCGCCGTCGCCGGCCGAATTGAAGACACCGACCCGCGACCCCTGATCGTGAAATTTGAAACTGGGGCCTGGCGCCGCAATCCCGGCAGTGACTTCACGATCCTGCAGTTGCGTCATTCCCGCTGGATTGTAATAAACGGTACTGGCGTTATCGGTCGCCGCAGCCGAACCGGCGTAGGCATTGCCGATGCCGCTGGCGTTCTGCTCCAGCAACTGAAAACCGGATGCGCTGGCCGCGCCGGAGAAAGCGAGCAGCACTATCGGAGACAACTTCGTCGAATTATTTCGCGCCATCACAACCCTCTTCTGAAGTGTTTATTGTATTGTCGCGAGAGAGAATCCCCTTGCCTTCGGATAACCGGCACGATTCTAGAGTGCCGGTCGGAAAAACGGTCTACTCTTTTTGACTCGGCAGCTCGCGCTTGGCGCCCTGTTGGTTTATCGCCACATAGCTCAGCGTCGCTTCGGTGACTTTGACGGTAAATGGCTGCTCCGGATTGCGTTCGGCAAAGACCTTGACGTTGACCTTGATCGAGGTCCGGCCCGAAGCGATGACTTCGGCGAAGAAGCTCACGACGTCGCCGACCGAAACCGGCTGGTTGAAGACGAAGGAATCGACCGCCACCGTCGCCACCCGGCCACGCGCGCGGACCATGGCGACGGTCGCTCCGGCGATATCGACTTGCGACATGATCCAACCGCCGAAAATGTCGCCGTATTGATTGGCGTCAGCGGGCATCGGCATGACGCGCAACGCAGGTTGTTTGTTGGGCAGGACGGCGATGTGTTCGCTCATGGCTGAAGCTCGTTTCTTGAAAAAATCCGGAGGGCCGGCGCGGCGCAAAGCTAGAACCATGACTCGCTCCGGCATCGGCCAGATCATCGTTGGACGACTACGCATTGGTCAACAATTTGTTGCCTTCGTTCTACGGCGAGCGCTTGATCAGCCGAGTAATCGGCTCGCGCGCTCCCGACAATACTTTTTGCTGGGTGCGCGCACGACAAAGCGGCATACTCGTCGGTAACCACCTTGGGACGCTACAAACATGCGCCGTTCTTCCCGAAGCCCCTCCCCTTTGCGGCCCGCCCCGCATGTCTGGCGGACGCTCAACAGTCTTGCGCCCTACCTGTGGCAGTACAAATGGCGCGTACTGCTCGCCGTATCGTGCCTGATCACGGCGAAACTCGCCAATGTCGCAGTCCCTATCGTCTTCAAGTCGATGATCGACGATCTGACCGGCAACACGGCAAAGCTCGCCTTGCCGGTCCTACTGCTTGCCCTGTACGGCGCACTGCGCTTTTCAAACTCATTGTTCACTGAACTGCGCGAGATCATTTTCGCTCGCGTCACGCAGCAGGCGGTACGCCGTATCGCGCTTGAGGTTTTTCGCCATCTGCACGCGCTGTCGTTGCGCTTTCATCTCGAGCGCCAGACCGGCGGCGTATCGCGCGACATCGAGCGCGGCAGCCGTTCGATTTCCAGTCTGATCAGCTACACGCTGTACTCGATTCTGCCGACGCTGGTCGAGATCACGCTGGTGCTGGGCATTCTGTTCGCCAAGTACGACGGCGGCTTTGTCGTCATCACGCTGCTCTCGCTGTCGGCCTACATTGTGTTCACGATCAAGGTCAGCCACTGGCGAATCGGCCTGCGGCGGCTGGTCAACGATACCGACTCGGCGGCCAACTCACAGGCCATCGACAGTCTGCTCAACTATGAGACGGTCAAGTATTTCAACAACGAAGCGTACGAGGCAGCGCGCTACGACTCCCACATGCGCCGCTGGGAGGACGCCGCGACGCGCAGCCAGATCTCGCTGTCGTGGCTTAATCTCGGCCAGCAGTCGATCATTGCGCTCGGCGTCACGGCGATGATGTGGCGCGCCGCAGCGGGCGTCGTAGACGGGCGGATGACGATCGGCGACCTAGTGCTGGTCAATGCCTTTCTGATCCAGCTCTACATGCCGCTAAGCTTTCTCGGCGTGGTCTACCGCGAGATCCGCCAATCGCTCGCCGACATCGAGCGAATGTTCGAATTGCTGGCGGTTCATCGCGAAATTGCCGACGCGCCGGATGCCTGTACTCTGGGCGGTAATTCGGTCGAGGTGCGCTTTGAATCAGTCGAGTTCTCCTACGAGCCGAAGCGCCAGATCCTGTTCGGCGTGAACTTCACGATTCCCGCCGGGGATACCGTTGCCGTCGTCGGCGAGTCAGGCTCGGGGAAGTCGACGCTGGCGCGCCTGCTCTATCGCTTTTACGACATCGACAGCGGCCGGATCAGCATCAATGGCCACGATCTGCGGCAGATCACGCAAGCAAGCCTGCGCGCCGCGATCGCCATCGTTCCGCAGGACACCGTGCTGTTCAACGACAGCATCTATTACAACATCCAGTACGGTCGCCCCGAGGCGACTCGCGAAGAGGTCCTGGCGGCAGCGCAGGCGGCGCAACTCGCTGAATTCATCGAGCTTCTGCCCGACGGCTATGAAACGCGTGTCGGCGAGCGCGGACTCAAGCTCTCTGGCGGGGAGAAGCAGCGTGTCGCCATCGCACGTGCGCTGCTCAAGAATCCACCGCTGCTGATTTTCGACGAAGCGACGTCGGCGCTCGATTCGAAAACCGAAAAGGCGATCCAGGCTAGTCTCGACAACGCGGCGCGGGGCCGGACTACCTTGGTCATTGCCCACCGGCTGTCGACCATCATGAACGCCGATGAGATTCTGGTCATGGATGGCGGACGCATCGTCGAACGCGGCTCGCACGCGACGCTGCTCGAAGCCAAAGGCCGCTATGCGCAGATGTGGGCGCTGCAACAGCAGGAAGAGGATCAACAGGACGAGTTGATGACCGTGTTGAACGCCAGCAGCAAGTTGTTCAAATAGAAAAAGCCAGGCGTCGCCTGGCTTTTTTTGTGCAACGAGAACGCGTAGCTTACGCGGCTTCGGCTTCGACCTCGGCAGCGACTTCCGGCTGATCGAGCAGTTCGACAAAAGCCATCGGTGCGTTGTCACCATTGCGGAAACCACACTTGAGGATACGCAGGTAACCCCCATTACGCGCTGCGTAACGTGGTCCGATTTCGTCAAACAGCTTGACGACGATTTCACGATCGCGCAGCCGGTCGAACGCCAGACGGCGATTGGCCAAGCTCGGCTTTTTGCCCAGCGTGATGATCGGCTCGACAACGCGACGCAATTCCTTGGCTTTGGGCAAGGTCGTCTTGATCGTCTCGTGACGAAGCAGCGAAACGGTCATGTTGCGCAGCATCGCCAGACGGTGCGAACTGGTGCGATTGAGTTTACGGAGACCTAAACGGTGACGCATATCTATTCCTTCCTATTCTTGTCCGGGCAGCTTATTTATCAAGCCCGGCCGGAGGCCAGTTCTCGAGCTTCATACCCAGCGTCAGGCCACGCGCGGCCAGCACTTCCTTGATTTCATTGAGCGATTTGCGGCCGAGATTCGGAGTCTTGAGCAGTTCGTTTTCGGTGCGCTGAATCAGATCGCCGATGTAGTAGATATTCTCAGCCTTGAGGCAGTTCGCCGAACGCACCGTCAACTCCAAGTCATCGACCGGACGCAACAGCAACGGATCGACCTGCACCGACTTCATGTGCTCGACCGGCAACGCCGTCCCTTCCAGGTCGGCGAACACCGACAGCTGTTCCATCAGGATGCGCGCCGCGGTACGAATCGCTTCTTCCGGCTCGATCACCCCGTTGGTTTCAATCTCCATGATCAGCTTATCCAGATCGGTACGCTGTTCAACACGCGCACTCTCAACGAAATAGCTGACCCGCCGAACCGGACTGAACGATGCATCAAGAACCAATTTACCGATGCTCTTGCTACCGTCGGCGAGTTGGCGAAGATTGCCCGGAACATAACCGCGCGCCTTCTCGACCTTCAACTCCATGGCCAGCTTGCCACCAGCCGAGATATGGGCGATCACGTGATCTGGGTTAATGATCTCGATATCGTGAGAAACCACGATATCACCGGCGCGAACCACGCCTTCGCCTTCCTTGCTCAATTGCAGAACGGCTTCTTCACGATTGTGCAGTTTGAACACAACGCCTTTGAGGTTCAAAAGGATATCAACGACATCCTCCTGCACTCCATCGATCGTCGAGTATTCGTGAAGTACGCCGTCTATGCTCACCTCGGTGGCGGCACAACCCGGCATTGACGAAAGAAGGATGCGACGCAATGCATTGCCCAAGGTGTGACCGTAACCCCGTTCAAAGGGCTCCATCACGACCTTGGCGTGCACTGGCGACAAACTCTGTACATCAATGATTCGCGGTTTCAATAGTCCACTGCTATGCATGTCTTGTCCTTTGCCTGATTCAGCCAAGCGGAGCCGCGCTTACTTCGAATAAAGTTCGATGACCAGGCTTTCGTTGATCGTCGACGACAATTCGCTGCGCTCCGGACGAGCCTTGTAGGTACCCTTGGCTTCCTTGGCATCCACTTGAACCCACTCCGGAAAACCACGCGATTCGGCGGCGGCAAGAGAAGCCTTGACGCGCAATTGACTCTTCGCCTTTTCGGCGACTTCCACGACATCACCCGGCTTGACCTGGAACGACGGAATGTTCACGCGACGTCCATTGACCATCACACCGTTGTGGCGCGTGAGCTGACGCGACTCGGAACGCGAGGCGGCAAAACCCATGCGGTGGACAACCGTGTCCAGACGCGATTCAAGCAACTGCAGCAGAACTTCGCCGGTCACGCCCTTGCGACGGTCAGCTTCCTTATAAACCTTGCGGAATTGACCTTCGAGCACGCCGTAGATGCGACGGATCTTCTGCTTCTCACGCAGGTGCACACCATAGTCGGACAAGCGCTGTCCGGACTTCTGGCCGTGCTGACCGGGCGCATACGAGCGGCGCTCGATAGCACACTTGTCGGTAAAGCACTTTTCACCCTTGAGGAACAACTTTTCGCCTTCGCGGCGGCACTGACGGCACTTCGGATCGAGATTACGAGCCACTTTTCTTTCTCCTTAAATCCGACGCTTTTTAGGCGGACGGCAGCCGTTGTGCGGAATCGGTGTGACGTCAGTGATCGACGTGATTTTCATCCCGAGCGCGTTCAATGCGCGAACCGAAGACTCGCGGCCGGGACCAGGTCCCTTGATGCGAACTTCCAGATTCTTGACACCGCATTCAACGGCCAACTTGCCAGCGGCCTCAGCAGCAACTTGCGCGGCAAACGGGGTGCTTTTGCGCGAGCCCTTGAAACCGGCTCCACCCGAAGTTGCCCACGACAAGGCGTTACCCTGACGGTCGGTGATCGTAATGATCGTGTTATTGAACGAAGCGTGAATGTGGGCAATGCCCTCAGCCACGTTCTTCTTGACTTTTTTGCGGACTTTCGTCGCAGGTTTGGCCATGATCAGGTCCCCTTATTTCTTGCCAGCAATGGCTTTGCGCGGACCTTTGCGTGTGCGCGCATTGGTGCGCGTACGCTGACCACGACAGGGCAAGCCCTTGCGATGACGAAGACCACGATAGCATCCGAGGTCCATCAGACGTTTGATGCTCATTGTCACTTCACGACGCAGATCGCCCTCGACGGTGAATTTACCGACTTGATCGCGCAAACGATCCATCTCGGCTTCCGTCAGGTCTTTCATTTTCGTGGAACGTACAACCCCGACAGCATCACAAATTTTTTGTGCGCGGCTGCGACCAATACCGTAAATCGCGGTTAGCGCGATCTCGGCGTGCTGGTGGTTGGGTATATTTACCCCTGCGATGCGGGCCATCGATTCACCCCAAATATTCGAAACTTACAATTAATTCATCAACCGACTGGTCACTCGCCGAAGCGAATCCTGGTCGATCAGCCCTGACGCTGCTTGTGACGCGGATCAGTACAGATCACACGCACAATGCCGTGGCGTCGAATGATTTTACAGTTGCGGCAGATCTTCTTTACAGATGCCAGCACTTTCATGGATAACTCCTAATTTCCCGGCATCAGGCGCAGCCTGCCTTTTGCCGAATTGCATTTACTACGTAGAGATTCTTTATTTGGCGCGGAAAACGATCCGCGCACGACTCAGGTCATATGGGGTCAGTTGAACCGTCACCTTGTCTCCCGGGAGAATGCGGATGTAGTGCATGCGCATTTTTCCAGAAATGAAGCCAAGTACTACGTGACCGTTTTCGAGCTTCACCCTGAACGTTGCATTGGGCAGGTTCTCGACGACCTCGCCCTGCATTTCAATCAAGTCTTCCTTTGCCATCCTATTTAGCCGTAAATCCGGAGCCCTTGAAATTTGCTTTCTTCAAGAGCCCCTCGTACTGGTGCGACATGGCATAAGCCTGAACTTGAGTCATAAAATCCATAGTCACGACGACGATAATCAACAGCGAGGTTCCACCGAAGTAGAACGGAACGTTCCACTTGAGGATCAGGAACTCGGGCAACAGACAGACGATCGTGATGTAACCCGCGCCAACCAGCGTCAGTCGCATCAGAATCTTGTCAATGTAGCGTGCGGTCTGCTCGCCCGGACGAATCCCCGGAACGAACGCGCCGCTCTTCTTGAGGTTGTCCGCGGTTTCCTTTGAATTGAAAACCAGCGCCGTATAGAAGAAACAGAAGAAAATGATCGCCGCAGCGTACAGCATCACGTAGATCGGCTGCCCCGGCGACACGGCACCGGCAAGATCCTTGAGCCAGCGCATCGAATCACCGGCGCTGAACCAGCCAGCGATCGTTGCCGGAAACAGGATGATCGACGAAGCGAAGATCGGCGGGATGACGCCCGACATATTCAGCTTCAGTGGCAGATGCGAACTCTGTCCGCCGTAAATCTTGTTACCGACCTGACGTTTGGCGTAATTGACCAAGATCTTGCGCTGACCGCGTTCGACAAACACCACGAAAGCAGTGACCAAACCAACCAAGACGGTGATGAACAGTGCCGAAATCGGATGCATGGCACCGGTACGCACCAGTTCAAGCAAGCCGGCGATTGCATTCGGCAGCCCTGCTGCAATACCCGCGAAAATAATGATCGAAATCCCGTTACCCAGACCGCGTTCGGTAATCTGCTCGCCCAGCCACATCAGGAACATCGTCCCGGTCAGCAGAGTCGTCACCGTCACGAAGCGGAACATCATTCCCGGATCGGGAACTAGGCCCGGCTGCGACTCGACCGCAATCGCGATACCGATGCCCTGGAACAAGGCGAGCAGCACCGTGCCGTAACGCGTGTATTGCGTGATCTTGCGCCGTCCGGCCTCGCCTTCCTTCTTGAGCGCCTCAAGTTGTGGACTGGCGTGCGTCATCAACTGCATGATGATCGACGACGAGATATACGGCATGATGCCGAGCGCGAAGATCGTGAAGCGCTTGAGCGCGCCACCCGAGAACATATTGAACATTCCCAGGATGCCGCCCTGCTGCTTGCTGAACAGATCGCTCAGAACCTGCGGATCGATTCCCGGAACCGGGATATGCGTCCCGATGCGATAAACAATCAACGCGCCGAGCAGGAACAGAAGCCGGCGTTTGAGATCGCCGTACTTTCCGCCCTTGCTGACTTGACCTGGATTAGTTGCCAAAAAACGTCACCGTCTTCGAATCGTAATTAAGCAACGCTGCCGCCGGCTGCTTCAATCGCAGCCTTGGCACCCTTGGTGGCACCAACCCCTTTGAGGGTCACTTTGCGCGTAATCTCGCCTGACAGAACCACCTTGGCCGACAGCGCGTGCTGTGAAACCAGATTGGCCTGAATCAGCGTCAGCAGATCGATTTCATCGACCGGCAGATCGTTGATTTCGGAAAGACGGACTTCGACATTGCGAGCGTTGGTCAGCGAAACGAAACCACGCTTCGGCAAACGACGCTGCAAAGGCATCTGACCGCCTTCGAAACCGACCTTGTGAAAACCGCCGGCGCGTGACTTCTGACCTTTGTGCCCACGGCCGCAGGTCTTGCCCAGGCCGGAGCCAATGCCGCGACCAACGCGACGCTTGGCATGCGTAGAACCGTCAGCAGGCTGAATCGTATTGAGTTTCATCTTAGCCCTCACATTTCAGAAGGTATGAAACCTTGTTAATCATTCCGCGAACCGCCGGGGTGTCTTCCAACTCCGAGCTACTGTTCAGACGGCGTAGGCCCAAACCACGAACCGTCGCACGATGCGACTGCTTGGTGCCGATGAGGCTCTTGACGAGCGTTACCTTGATTTTCTTGTCAGCCATGACTTACCCCAGGAGCTCTTCGACCGACTTGCCGCGCTTGGCCGCGATTTCAGACGGTGTGTTCATCGCCTGCAGGCCATTGATCGTGGCGCGAACGATGTTGTAAGGATTGGTCGAACCGTGTGCCTTGGCCACCACGTTGGTCATTCCCATCACTTCGAAG
>Ga0316604_10001706_pt1 | contig 18530 bp, 14 predicted proteins | sample OWC_soil_day20_C_FD_207650 | JGI IMG/M metagenome (GOLD analysis project Ga0316604, IMG submission 207650) | Wetland soil microbial communities from Old Woman Creek delta, Ohio, United States - OWC_soil_day20_CT | ecosystem: Environmental > Terrestrial > Soil > Wetlands | place: USA: Ohio... | reverse complement strand
TTTGTAACTCATGACGTTTTGGACTTAATTACTATACAAATATAGTAATAACATGAACACTATCAAAATAATATTCGTTCTTTTACTATGATTTAGAAAAAACACAAGTTATGGCGGTCAGCAACCGCCGAATTCCAGATTGTTTCAGAAATAACAAATAATGGCTGTAAATTAGATGCTGAAAAGCTATTTAATCGATTATCTCATTTGAATTCAATATCTTGCTATTGACAACCAGCGTATACAAGGCAATCTGTTCAAACAACTGGATGCGGCTATGGCATTTATGTTCAAGCATCTGTCTTTGTCCGGGGCAACAGACAGTCTGGAGCGGGAAGAACATCTGACTATTCCGTATAAGGCGATAAGAGAAGGGGTTATAAACTCACTGAGCCACCGACTATACCGGACGGCTAGTGGTTCAGTCGGAATCGCTATCTATGACGACCGTTTAGAAATAGAAAATACCGGAGCACTTCCTGCTGATTGGAATATAGAGAAGATGAAGTCCGAGCATCGCTCTGAACCTCAGAATCCGATGATTTCAAGTGTGCTTTACAAAAGGAAATTATTGGAGAATTGGGGACGAGGAATTAGCCTGATGATAGAAGAATGCAAAAAGGCTAACTTACCCGAACCGGAGTTTAAGGTTAACGGTAATTTTGTAGTGGTTACCTTCCGTTATGGCAGTCAAAACCCGACAAGTACCAGACAAGTACCAGACAAGTAGTGTCCCTTATCCAGATAATACAGGAAGGAACCTACTCAGTTAAAGAGATGATGAATATGCTTCAGTTGAAAAACAGAGGAAACTTCTTGAATAATTATCTGAATCCGGCAATACAAACTGGAATGGTAGAGCCTCTTTATCCAGACCAGCCGAAACATCCGCAACAGAAGTACCGTCTTACTTCTAAAGGAAAAGCAGAAAAGAGTAAAATATGAATTTTGAATCGTTAGCTAATCATATCAGTGCCATTCAAGACACACTGCAAGCACAAGCTGCACATTCTGTAAATCTTGCATTAACCTCCCGTAATTGGTTAATGGGGTATTATATTGTTGAGTTTGAACAGCATGGCGAAGACCGTGCCGCCTATGGTGAGCAACTCTTGAAAAAGTTGGAAAAACAGTTGAATACCAAAGGATTGAACGAACGTCGATTTCGTGAGTTCCGGCGATTATATATTGTTTATCCACAGCTAAAAGAAGAGGTTTTAGGCTATGTTATGTCGGGCTCTGGAATTCGGCGGTCAGCAACCGCCGAATTCCAGATTGTTTCAGAAATAACAAATAATGACTGGACATTAGCTGCTGAAAAGCTATTTAACAAATTATCTTCCACTCATCTGAGTTTTCTTAATAAAACCATGTGTAGCAATAACTAATGTATCTATCGTCAGAATAACTATTCTCCTTTTTCGTGTTTTTCCACTATCTCGGCATTTAGTTCTTTGGATAATCCCCTTAATTCGCAAACCAATTTATAAACCGTGGTACATGGGTTATATTTGGCATATTGCTGTCCGCCATTAGCTGTATTCAATGCCTCTGACCATTTGATCGCATTCGTTTCGCTACCGTATTCCTGAAGTGACTTATACATTCCGGCATCATTTTTTTTGTACTTAAAATTACCGGCTTTACCTGTCTTGAGTTTTATCTGAGCGTTTATCTGAGTTTCTAAAGTTTTTTGATACTCTTCACGTTTCATCCCTGTGTTACGGTAGACAAAGTGCAGCAAGTACCAAAGTTCAAATGCCTCATTACTCCAAGCACTTTTAATTCCTTCTTTGTCCGCATCCAGTATTGCCTTATTAAATTTGACATCTGGAAAGCTATCTTTGTCAAACACAATCCATATACGATCGAATTTCAGAGAAGAAGTATCTCTGATTTTAATAGCCTTTTCTAAAACTTTAGTTGTAGATATACCTCCTCCATCAAATTGAAGGTCAAACACAATATTACTAGCCATCTTTGGGAATGATTTAAAGTAATTGGGTTCTGTTTTCTCTCCTTCGCATACTATCAGAAAAAACGCTTTTAATTCCCGCACGCCAACCCGGCTTTGATCTGTTTTGGCAAAATTACTTTGAAGAGAACTATTTATTTCAATCTTTTTTGCCATACTTATAATCCATTTATGTAAGGTATTGCACCGTAACGACCCCGGATGTAATTCTTTTCAAGATTACTGTCATTACGTACTTTACTACCATCGGGTAACCGAAACTCCACCAGGCTATATAAGTCTGTTTGTTCGAATTCATCTTTCTCAGTAAACCAAACCTGATCCCTTCGGAATAAATCGGCACTCAACAGATTGGTATCGTGAGTAGCAAACAACAACTGTGAATTATTCGGATTTGTCTCTTTATTATTGAATAAACGAACCAACTGTATGGTTAGTAAAGGATGAAGCTTAGCATCTAATTCATCTATAATCAGCATTCTCCCACTGAGCAAAGAATCAAAAACAGGTCCTGCTAAATCAATAATCTTCTTAGTTCCTTCCGATTCGTTTCTTTCTGTGTCAAACGCAACTGAATCAACGATGATACCCTGTGAGTCATATTTATTATGCATCGTTTTAATCGACAGTATTTTTTTACCCGTAAGATCTTTACTGAACTTACTTTTTAAAGTATCCGGCAAATCAAGAGGTAATTCCGACATGCTGAATTCTGACTCTTTTACCAGTATTTCCTGAAACCCAAGTTTTAGTTTGTGAAACAATGATAAGGCTTGTTCACAGCCATCTTTTTTATCGTGTAGCATACGTATGGTAAGGCCATGATAATCCTGATGTGCCAATCCGGAAATCACATTGTAATTACGAAACCAGTCTATTATTTGCTTAGATATTTCACCTCCCAACTGAGCTACAAGCGAAACAAATAACCGATTATCATTGGTTGCTTCTTCCTTTCCTTTTCCTTCTTCGAATATATTGGCAACACCTATACCCTCAGCTGTTCTGATAAAAAGGGCTGTCTCTTTCTTTATAGCTTTAGGCTTCACAAAGAGCCATTCATTTACAATATTTTCTAACGTATATTCGAAACCGTATCGGTAGGTTTTGCCAGCTATCAGAAACTCTGCTTCGAAATGGGTAGGGGCATGTTCCGATTGCTCCGAAAGCAAAAATGGAGAATAATCCAACGGATCTTTATCATTCAGCTTTACAGAGTTCAGAAGCACATTCCGCATTCTGTCCAACGCTTTTATTAGATTACTTTTTCCACTTGAATTTGCGCCATAAACTACCGCCGAACGCAATAATTTATAATTATCAGCAGTAAACACGTTATCAAGGTCAGATATAGCAGCAGCCTTAAAACTCAATGTTCGTTTTGTATTGAAGGAAAGAAAATTTCCTACTGTAAATCCTATAAGCATATTCCCTGTTTTTAAAAGGTTCTATTTTCGCAAAGATATTACTTTCCGAACAATCAAATACTCATATATGAGATTATTTCTCATAAATACATAAATTAAAGGCATAAAAGCGATAATTATTTGAACTATCGATAACATTTCTCAAAACGACGAAAACCTACTCAGTTAAAGAGATGATGAGTATGCTTCAGTTGAAAGACAGGAAAAGCGAAATAAGAGTGAATGATAGAGATATTCCTTCATACATATTTCAACTAACATTTTTAGTTCTTTTTCGCTCATAATATTCTTTCTTTAGTTTTAATGCCTTATCTATTTCTCTATATAGATCGCACAGAACTAAGATCAAGAAACGACTCTTTTGACAATCAACGCACCATCATTCTGATACTCATCACCGGACTGCTGAAGTAAAAAGCCATAAATGAGACACAACTCACCTGCAAATTAGTTGTTCTATAAGAACATTAGCATTATATTTGCACAATAGTCGTGTAATACAAAAGCGGAATAGTCGTGTAATGCATCCATACAAACTCAACCTATATACGCTTGCCGAAGCTATTATTGTGGCGACACCTGTTATGTATAAAAATGATGCGCTGACGATGCGGACAGTTCTTGCAATGCTTGGCGATAGCTCCGAGATCAGGTTTATATCCGCAACTCGATGCACACTCCGCTTAACCCTGATGCGCTTCGTGATGCCATGACTGCCTTGTTTGAACTTCTCAAGGAAGAGCAAGAAGCCTGCGTTAGAGCGGTGTTAGGGCATTTTGCTTTTACCTACATTCATCCATATATGGACGGAAACGGTCGTGTAGGTCGATTTTTAATGAATACGATGTTAGCATCGGATGGCTACGATTGGGTGATTATCCCGGTCGAAAGGCGAGATGAATACATGGCTGCTCTCGAAAGAGCGAGTATTAGTAGCGACATAGTACCTTTCACGAGATTTCTATCGAGTATTTAGTTTAAAACGAGCTATTGTATAAGCCCCTCTTTCCCAAAGAAATACCTACGAATGAGGGAAGGCGTTTGCGCATGTAACTATTGTTCTCGATCCGCTTAAAGCAGATTTATAGCTGATAATTCTTTAGTCAAAGACCGAATACCTTCCTGTGCAACCGCTGTAATGCACCAACAATGCGGACAGCTCTTGAAATGCTTCGTAATAGCTCCAAATTTTCGATTAATTTACAGCGAGTAGAAGATATAAGTTCACCGCGGTTAATTAACTAGTTCACCGCGGTGAACTAGTTAGTTAACCAAACCCCTCTCACAAGGCCTGTAGGGGCGGTCATTAATATCAACACAAAGCAACCTTACCTAAGTCGCCGATCTCCAGTTTAGCACTAATCCCCATTGCCTTGAATAATCTTATCACGGTGGCAAAGGTTAGATTCTTGCCATTCTCTATTCTGGATATTTGGGCTTTCTGCACGCCTACCAACTTACCTAAATCCTCTTGGGTTAAGTTCTGAGCTTGCCTCGCTTTCTTAATAGCCTCACCGATGAGAAACATCTCTAACTTTCAACGTACCCCCTTCTCTATTTCCTTTAGCAGACTCGTCCCACACATTTTTGCCTGATCCGCTTCCTGTTCGTCAGGCCGAGAGTTTGCCACCGGCTTCCTTCAGATTCCACTTCGCAATGGACACCTTGCCTTAAGCTCGTCACCGGACTGCTGAAGTAAGAAGCAAAGTTAAGCAGGGGAATATCTCCTAAAAAGGAAATAAGAAGGCAGAGACCTATTTGTTTATCAGTGCAAATACTAACGTTTTTGTTACGATTTTATTTGCATGATAATAACGAAAACGTTATCTTTGCCCCTGTAAAGTAAAAGCTCTTTGAAATTATGAAGTATTCTGAGTTGATTGCAGCATTAATCGCTGCCGGATGCTACATTGCAAGACACGGAGCCAACCATGATATATGGTATAGCCCTGATAATTTATATACTCTCTCAGAAGCTTTTACTTTAAAATTAAAAAGTAGGATTATGAAAGCAACTGTAGTGATTGAAAAGGCTAAAGACGGTACTTTTTCCTGTTATATGGAAGATGCTGACCGTTTTGATTTCGCTCTATTCGGTAGTGGTGAAACGGCTGAAGAAGCGAAAAACGATCTATTGACTGCATACGGCGAAATCAAAGAAATGAATGCCGAAGAGGGCAAAGAAACTCCAGAACTGGGTTTTGAATGGAAATACGATCTGCAGTCATTCTTTGATTACTTTAGTGTAATTAATGTCTCCAAATTGGCAGATAAAGCCGGAATTAACGCTTCTCAATTGAGACAATATCGTAGTGGCTTATCTAAAGCCAGCCAAAAACAATACGATAAGTTGGAAGAATGCGTGCATGAAATAGGAAAAGAACTAATAACCGCAAGGTTTTAGGATATGTGTGTCGTGAGACACAGTTTTTACTTTACAAAGAAAAGCCCCGGTTACTGTCTCATGTAATCGGGACTTGTCTTTTATTCAGGTTATTAGTTATTGATACCGTGAATGTATATTCTCCAGTCTTTTCGGGTGCAGTTTCTAGAACAAGCCCCCATTGTATTCAATACCTTCGCTTCCAATAACAATAGAAACTCCCATGCCCTCCATTATTTCGATTAATTTATAGCAAGAAGTTCAGTTGATCCAGTATATCTACAAACCCCTACCAGAAGTCCTGTAGCAGCGATTATGACGATCAATAAACATCCGAAAATACGGAACAGCTACATGAGCAATAATAGATGTAATTGCTCAAAAAGACTTCGACGTTAAAACAAGAAGGCGGCGTACTTCACAATACACCACCTTCACCAGTCGCTCAAATTCGCATGAATATCTATCGTCATTCCAAATATACTCGCTAATATCTTTTCTTAATAGAGCCTCTCCGCAGCTTACGCCTAAACCACGGAGGGCACATTTACCTAAAACTAAGTAGTGAAAAAGAAAACATATCAAAAAATATTAGCGAATAATATATTTGTAAAACAAATCATATTGAATGATTCATTTTAGAATTTTCATATTTAAGAAAACCACTGTAAAAGACCGGAACGAGTTGATTTTCCTTTATTTTATAAACACTAACAAAAGCACCTCCTAATCAATCCCTAAAGGATAGCCTTGGAGGAAAATTTTTAATGCCGCCTTTATACTATTTATTCCCAAGGTATCCCAAAGGCTAAAAGAAACCTAAATAAAGATGCTTGTTTCTTCACTTGACTAGTGGCACACTTATTGGTCGATTTCCAACCATTAGTTGCATCAAACGAAGTAGTACCAAACTGAATAGCTCCATAATTAGTTCCTTTAGTATGGTTAGACAACAACGTTCCCGTTGCAACATCTGTAATATCTGAATTAAAAACAACCTGAGAAGTATTTGTCGGGAAGAATTGATTCAAATCCAATTCAAAATAGGGACTAAGTTTTCCTTCTTCTAGAACAACAGATACGCCGGTAGATGTATAGGTCACCCGATCAACTGTTGCATAAATATCTACTTTCACAGAGCTTCCCCATCCTGCTATCCCTTTGTAAAAGAGGCGAACTTTAACATGATGAGCTGTTGATGGATCATCCTCCGATGGAGAGATCACAACAGGAGACTCCGGAAGTTGAACAAGATCTACAACGTTGTCTCCTTCTTGCAGTGTTACTGCTTGCTCCAATTCCGGTGTTGTCTCATTATTTTTAAACACCCGCAATATTCCCGATGTCTTACCCCGTATGTAGCTAGATACCGATCCAACGCTATCATTATCTAAAGTATATTTATAGCTAATACTTGCATCGGCTTGCCATAGCATCTTTACCTTAAAGAGCGAATAGCCTTTATTAACGTATACATCTTCGTTATTATCACACCCTACCAATAAAAACAAAAAACAAAAAAATAGTATAAATGAATGTATATTCTTCATCTTAAATTAGTTTTATAGAAAATATGTACATTTCTTGATGTTATTAAAACTTATAACCTATTGAGAAAGAAAGGTTAACCCCTCTTTTTATCCGGCTCAAAACCCAATCACCGGCATTATAATTCATACCTAAAGCGGTGCGATCTTCATAATCCTTCACATCCGGTTGTCCCACATCTGCTCCATTTTGATAGCCACAATTGCGATAGACTATCGCATCTTGATTGAGCAAATCACTTGCATTAAACTTAAACTCGAGTCGTTCTTTCATAAAACGTGCGGATAGTTGCAAATCGAGCACATCACGTGGGGCTTCGTACTGGTCAAATTTTTCTTTTTCACCCGCCATTACCAATTTTCTTCCGGAACGTCCGTAATTAAGAGCCGCCCCTACAATCTTACCTTGATAGGTAAGCCCTGCATTCACCGTATAGGGTGCCAACCCCTGAAGTGGACGGCTACGGTCTTGCGCCTCAATATCCTCGTGGGCACCAGTACTTTTTGCCATCAGTTCATTATAATTATAAGTTACGTCTCCTTTTATTAAAGTAGCATTTCCACTTACATAAATGTTTCTAAAAAATGTACCGGCTCCAATAAATCCGAGTGATTTACGAACATTGAACTCTATCCCCTTTACAGTAGCATCATCCAGATTAAATGCAAACATATCAAAACTCTGTTGGGAAGCAGCCTCCATAGCAACCATCTCAACCGGATCTTTAAACTTCTTATAGAATCCGCTTACAGAAATAACCTCACCGGCACGTGGATACCATTCAAGACGTAAATCTAAATTATCAGTTCGTGACTGCTTTAATGCACCCAGCCCAACCACGGTAACACGATCATCCACATTATAATATTGAGTAGGAGTCATTTCCCGAAAATCTGGTCGGGCAATGGTACGGCTATAAGCCAGACGGGCATTTATTTCATTCGTGATGTTGTATACAAACGTAGCGGCAGGTAACCAATCTTTTTTCTCTACAGCAATAAGGCTATCTCTTAATTGGTAACCGCTTCCACCCTCATAGCTATGATACTTGGTATGCACTTCTGTTTTAGCATCTTCCATGCGGAAACCGGTTGTAAAGTGCAATTTGCGAAAGAAAGAAAATTCACCCATCAGATAAGCGGCATGAATGGTTTGTTTGCCGTCATAAAAATCAATACCGTCACTTTTTCCGGCTTGTATATATTCCAATCGTCCGTTTGAAAAGTTTACAGGAGCAAAATAATCTTCTATAGAAGGCCCTTCAGATGCATCCCCATGTGCTCTGAGATACTGTTGCTCAAAATCCGAAGAACGAAACGTGCCCATATAACCGGCCTTGAGTCGTTGAGGATTACCAGCCACCACAAATGGGTGTTCCAGATTACCACCAATGGTTTTCTTGGTCTCTTTTAAATCACTATACATAATGTTCCCATCATTCAGATTAACCCCGCTGAATAAGGTAGCCGACCTCCAATCAATGAAAAAGTCATCACCGGATTGAGCCATCACCGCTCCACGTGCATAGCGATCGTCCGGATTGGTGCGCCTCACTTTGTTATAAGAACCATTCCAGGTAAAGATCAGATTCTTATTGAATAAATGATGTTCGCCATCCAACTGGGTTTGTATCAAACTGGAAATCAAAGGAACGCTATATTGTTCGTAAAAATGATCAGTGGCTGCATACGAAGTATAGTATCCATAAATATACCGTTCCATATTGGTATGCGTGAAGCGATTGTTGTACAGATTGCGCCATGTGATGCGATGATTTGGCATCTCCCACCCTACATTAGCCACCGCACCGGTAGAGGTAACAAACTTGTAGCGATGAGAAGTTTTGTAGATGCTGTCGCGCGTTATCATGTGCGCCTCCTTTATTTCGTCCGTGGTTTGCTCGTTACGATAAGTTACAGCCGCCACAAAGCCCAACTTTTGATTGTTACCTAAATCGAGCGGGAGTCCCCAGGTCAGGCTATAATTTTGCATTGGAGAAGCGGTCTGCTTCTTGAAACCGTAGCTGTTCATTTGAGATGCATTCTGGATATTCTGCTTTCTTGTTTCTTCATCCTTCCCCACATACCATTGACGTTTGTCTTTTTCGCCTAACAACCAGTCGGAGCCATAACGTTTGGCGCTCAGGAAATCTTTGCCCGTGCTTTGCGTGTTCATACCCGTACCCAGAGTAACAGTAAAGAAACTTTTTTGAGGCACGGAAAGCGTTTGCACTTCTACCAAGCCACCGATAAACTCTCCCGGAAGATCAGGGGTAAAGGTCTTGGAGATCGTTACATTATCTATCAGGTTAGAAGGAATGACATCGAAAGCGAAATTACGACGGTTGGGTTCTGTAGAAGGAAGCGTGGCACCGTTGAGCTGCACATTATTATACCTTTCGCCCATACCGCGAATGGTTACATATTTACCATTGTCAATGGTTACGCCACTTACTCTTTTGAGCACTTGCGCCACATTATTATCGCTGGTTTTCTTTATCAGGTCAGCACTCACACCGTCGCTCATGGCGGCCATCGTCTTCTGCTTGGCATAGAGTCCTTTGGCAGAGGCATCGTTATATTCGGCTGTCACCACCACTTCGCCCAGCTCTTCGCTGGCTTCCTTCATCACAAGGTCTAGTTCAGTGGTGCGGGCAGGGTTAATCTTCACTTCGGTTATCTTCAGGGTCTCAAAAGATACATAGCTGGCTTCCACAGTCACTGTGCCCACAGGGACAGCTTTCAGGGAGTATTTGCCTTCAATGTTGGTCACGGTGCCCAGCTGTGTGTTGGGGATGCGTACCGTGGCGCCTACAAGAGGTTCCCCTTTCTGGCCGAGGATAAACCCCGAAAGGTTACCCGTGCCGGTAGACTTTGTTTTTTTCTTGTTGTCATCTTCGGCCTTCTTGCGAACAATGGCATAAGAGCTCTCGGAATACTTTACGTAAGATAATTCTGTAGCCTTAAGACTTGACTCAAGCATCTCTTCCACTGTCTTGTCACCGGCTTCCAGAGGAGGCACAGAGATGTTCCTCACCATGGCCTCATCAAAAGAAATCTTCAGCTTTTTGAGCTGCTCTATTTTCTGTATCCGTTTAATAAGTGTCTCTTTAGGGAAATTCGTGACACTACCCACAATCTTGGGAGCTGCATTCAGTGATGATAAAAGTAAGAAACTCATCATCAACAACATGCAACATCTACACATTAGCGTTTTTTGTCTTTGTTCCATTTTTACGACTTTAAAATTAATCTAAATCTTTAATTATTAATCACTTATCTTTCAACTACTTGTTTTGCAAAAGGCAACAGTTCCCCTATTCTTCTCTGTTGTGAGAAAAATCCTTTACTATTAAGCGAACTGCTAAAATTTCAGGTTACTTATATCATTGAATCACCGGTAGAGCTCTATCCGGTTCCCTTTCGTGCTGTATTCCATTCCGTAAATGTCGCACATCTGGCGAAGCAGTGCCTTCGCCCCCTCCTTGTGCGAATACTTGCCGCAAAGCTTTATCTCATTCAGGGCATCTCCCCTCACCGAAAGCTCCACACCGTAGTATTGCTTCATTTTCAACTTAATCTCTTCCAAGCCGGCCATGTTAAGCACCAGTGTAGTGCCGTCTATCCATCCACCTGCATTCTGCCACTCCAGACTATCCGTCCGGCACGAATGTGTTTTTGTGTTCAGCGTTAACTGTCGGTTGCGTGTGAGCACGGCCAATGTTCCGTCTTTCACCGTTGACACCTCCACCCTGCCATCCCTTACAGACACCACATTCGTTTGCGTGCCCGGGTAAGCCTTCACGTTGAACGAAGTACCCTTCACCGTGGTGGTAATCTCATCTCCATGCACCAAGAAAGGTTTTTCGGGGTTCTTGGCCACTTCAAAGAAAGCCTCACCCACAAGCCACACCTCACGATTCTTCACATTAAATTTCTTTTTATCATAATGAAGCTTGCTGCCCACATTGAGATGCACCACACTACCATCCGGCAATGTTTCAGCAACCATAGCGGCATCGGCCACAATCTCCATATTGAGCGGTATACCCGCCTGCGTAGTGTTATATACAAGTAGCGAACCGATGCCTATCAGCACCACGATCATGGCGGCAACCGCATAGCGGGGAAAATGCATCACCTTGAGGCTTCTTCGTCTGCGCTTATCATCCAGTTCCTTCTGAAGACTGCTCCAGACCCTCTCCCCTGCCTCCGTGGCATCTGCATCCGTCGCCTCTTCGCCCTCATGCGCCACAATGCCCTCCACCATTTGCCTATCATGGTCAGCAAGCGGTTCACCACTCAGATAGCGGTTCAGCAGGTCGTGAAAAGCATCCAGTTCCCTTTGTTCTTCCTGGGTTCTCACCCGTTCATCCTTCTTTGTATTCTCAGTCTTCATACGCTACGAATCATTTTAAAGCGCCACATTATTAGGGCCTCTATATACTAAGGCGATTTTAGGAGGCACGTTGCACGAATAACTTAGTTAATAGATGTTATTTATGAAAAGAATTTATTTGTTACAAGATTAAAACACAAATGAAACATCTTCTTAATATCATTGTTAGAAATTCGCACCGATAAAAGATTATTATGAGAACAGATAATCAGCTGCTCACAGACTTTCTTCATCATTCCGACGAAAAGGCTTTTGAGGAATTCTATAACAGACACCAGAAAAGTATGTATAGAAAGGCACTTCATTTCTTGAAAGACAAGGATGAGGCGCAAGACTTTTTGCAAGATTTCTGGTTTAAGATAATCGCCCATCCCGAACGCATCAACGTTGTGAAGGAAGAGTCCGTGCTCGGTTATCTGAGTGCCATGCTGGTGCACGACCTTTACGATTATTTCCGAAAGAAGAAGTTGGATACCGTATGTTTGGATGACACCCTGCTGAACGATCTGCAACAGAGCGGAGACTATCACGTGAATTCAGTAGAAAACGACGTGAACATGAATGAGTTCAGGGAAAAGCGTGAATCCATTATCCGTGCGTTGCCCGAAAGCGATCGGCAAATCTACACCTTGTATGATAAGCATCACCTGGAGATACCCGAGATAGCCAAGCAGTACTCCCTGAACAAGAATACCACCCGAAACCGCATTGCAGGCATTTCACGCTACATCGAGTCAAAATTGAAACTGCTTTATACTTCTATATAAAAAAGAAGGCAGCGTACTTCACAATGCACCACCCTCACCAGTTGTCTGAATTCACATGAGTATCTATCGTCATGTATCGGATAATACTCGCTAATATCTTTTCTTAAAAAGCCTCTCCGTAGCTTACGCCTAAACCACGGAGGGCACATTTACCTAAAACTAAGTAGTGAAAAAGAAAACATATCAAAAAAATATTAGCGAATAATATAGTTAGTTTTAAACGACTACAAACAATTTCAAATTTTCTTACTTTAAGTGAAACTATTTAACATTCATTACCAAGGGGTACATAACGCAGCTACTGGCGTAATAAGAACACCACCATCCGTACCCAATCGGGTAGTTGCAAATTTATATATACCTCGACTAACACTTATGTAAGCATCCATATTTATTGCAGAATCTACTATTTTCACGCCAGGCTCACCATTGGTCAAATCTATAACATCTTGACATAAGCCACCATTGCCAACAACATTCCAGTCTATTGTCTGATAAGCCGATAATTGCCCAACTTCCATTTCTACTGAACCCAATTCTGTGAAATTCGTCCATTCATAAATAATAACTTTTATGCGCTCTACCCCAGGAAGTGCATCTGAAGTGTAAAAAAAACGTAATTTCGTATATTGATTAGATTCAGGAGCAGGTTCGCTATCCTCAGGTATTAAAAGGAATTCGGTATCAGACAATTGCATTACATTTATTAAACCATTGGCAACGATAGTCACATCTTGGCTAAAGACTGCAACTTCTACCCCTTCTTTATATATCTTTAAAACACCAGTATGTTTATCTTCTTTCTTTATATAGTCCAAGCCATTATTTATTTGAACATCATTAAAATAAACTTTATACTGAGACTCTTTATCTTTTTGAAAGACAAGATTAAGAGTAAAAGAATCGTAAGTGTTTTCATCATAAATATCAATTGATTGACCAGCCAATTTTATCAGTTGAATAACTTCACCAGAGCTCACCGTTATTTCTTTCGATAATTCAGGAGTATCGCTTCCCTTTTTGTAGACTTCAAGTGTACCAGTAGGATCATCTCTATCTGCAGCTACTCCTCCTGTCTTAGATACTTCATTTCCATTAAAAACAACTTCGTAATTATCATAGGCATCTGTAGGATAAACAAAGGAAACAGTAAATGAGATATGTCCACTATACACACCTTCGCCGTTAGTATCGCAAGCAGTTATTAAAAACAAACAAACAAACAAAAGTAAATATATACAATTTTTCATCTAAATATCATTATTTGTAGAAACCGTGCAATATACAATAATATTGCACGGCAAAATTTCAATTTCAAAACTAAAATTTCACAAGAACTCTATTATTTCACCCAACTATCAGCTAACCAGCTATCTCCACGTCCAGTAGCAATAGCTCCTTTATAAGATGTTGAACTAAAGAAAGTTGTATCAAGACCTGTAAAATCAGTTCCTGTTAGAGCTGGATCAGCATTAGGTTTCAAAGCAGTTGTACTCTTATATCCACCCCAAGGAGTAGTTAAGCCAATAGCAGCAACACTTGCAGCTACTGTAATTGATGTACCTGTAGGAGTAGTTCCTGTATAAGCACTAGTAACTCCGTTTATTACATTGTATCCAAATGTATAATCAGTAGATGCACTCTGAAGCTCTATTGCGTATGGGAAACCATAGATGATACTATTCTTCAATGTAAAACCGCAATTGCGACGGAAATGCGCACCATCTTTTAAATAACCGCTAACACCACCACCAGCAACTGCACCATTGGACGTTCCTACGATTGTGAGATTACTCAAATATGGATGAGTTTTAGGAGTAGCAGATGTTGCAGAACCATCATTATCACATTCTATTCCGTTAGGATTTGAAGAATAAGATAAAGAAGCATCGATAGTAGCTACGGCAAACTGAATTTTACCTGTATAACCGAAGTCAAAATCAAATGAATCGTCATCATTGGCAGTTGCAACAAGATATTTTGCATTTACTGTGCCACCAAAGAATTCGAAAGCATCATCTGCTCCGTGGTATGCCTGACAATGATCAACTGTAGTACCTGAACCAACACCACCAAAAGTAAAGGCGTTCAATTCATTAGCATCTGCAATAGCAGCTCCGGCATATTCTACGCGTACATACTTCAATGTACCTGAATTGTCTGTATCAGTGCTGCCACCATAAGTAACATCTACTCCGGAAGGAACAACAGAGCCGCTAATACCTTCAATCGTACCAGCATTTCCTTGATTTACAGTAGCCTGACCAAGAAGTACAAGACCTCCCCAGCCACCTTTGGTACCATTTTGAGCTGTCATCACAATTGTAGAATCAGCTTTGCCTTCAGCCATTATCTTACCACCTTTAGTAATAATCAATGCAGATGCTAATTCCGGATCAGAATTGTACATACCTTCAATGCGAGTTCCCGGTTTAACAGTCAAAGTAGCACCACTCTTCACATAAGTTTTGCCTGTAAGTACATACGTTATATTTGCATACAACGTTTTGTCAGCACTTATAATTTCGGGCAAATTCTCAGTAGTACGAGTTGAAACACTAGCAGGTGCATCACCAGCATCTTCAGAACAGGATGTTAATCCTAAGCCACACACTAAACATGTAGTCAAAGCTACAGCAATCAAGAAACGATTTTTTTTCATTTTTTTTCTTTAATTTAAAATTTAATAAAATAGGAAATAAGCACAAAATGTATTATAATACAATCTCTTTATTTTTATAGTTATCAAAAATTATAGCTTATCGAGAACGAGTAACTCGTTCCTCTCTTTATCTTGCTACGAATCACATCTTTATCTTTGTTATAACCCATATCATCCGTATAATCCTCTCCATGACCATCACTATTGATGTAGATGATACTAGCTTGGTTTAAGATGTCGCTGGCATTCGCCTTAACTTCCAGTTCTTTCCACGGACGAACGGATAATTGAAGATCGAGTATATGCCGAGGTGCTTCATATTCATCATTCCATTCCTTAGGGGCTGCTTGCACCAGTTTACGGCCGGTAGTGGCATAGTTTACAGCAGCACCCAGCAGTTTTCCCGAATAATTCAATCCGGCATTCACCATATAGGGAGCCATACCCTGCAAGGGACGATTACGATTAGCTGCCATACTGGCTGCTACATCAGGATCGAGGCCTGAAGCAAGATTGATCAAACGTTGCAAATCGTAAGTAACATCTCCTTTCAACAAGGTGGCATTGGCATTCAGATAAATATCTTTCAAGAAACTCGCCGGAGCAATGAAAGCAAAAGATTTACGCAAATTAAACTCCAAACCCTTCATCGTAGATTTATCTAAATTAAAAGAAAAAGAGGTAAAATTACCGGCACTACTAGGGTCATAACTAAGCAATTCTATAGGATCTTTAAATTTCTTATAAAAAGCACTTATCGAAACAACCTCACCAGCCGAAGGATACCATTCTAAGCGTAAGTCTACATTATCTGTATAAGTAGTTTTCAATGCCCCCATACCATCCACCAATATCCTATCATTGACATTGTAATAACGAAAGGGAGTGAGTTCGCGAAAGTCAGGACGAGCCAATGTTTTGCCATAAGCGGCACGCAAATTTATAGAAGAGGTAATATTCCAAACAGCTGTTACAGCAGGAAGATAGTCTGTATAATTGCGAACAACAGCAGAATCTACTGCAACAGAATTCTTTTTAAAATAAGTATTAACATTCATCTTAGTCTTCTCCATACGTACACCACCGGTAAGATGAAACTGCTTCAAGAAAGTAAATTCTCCCATAAGGTAAGCTCCATGTATCTTTTGATCTCCTTTGTAATAATCTACTTTATCCGCCTTTTCGCCAGCCATTTGATACACAATATAACCTTTCGCAAAATTATCGGGAGCATACGTCTCGGGAAGAGTGAGGCCATCTAGCATCGACATACTAATTGTCCCGTTTAAGCCACGCCCCATCGTAAGATATTGCTGATGATAATCGGCATCACGAAAAGTACCCCAATACCCGGCTTTTAAACCTTGCTTATTTCCTGCAACCAGAAAAGGAAAAGTTAAGTTAGCACCTACGTTTTTTTTCGTTTCTGACAAATCACCATACATAATAAAACCACTTCCTTTACTAGGTACCCCATCGCTAATTCTAGTTGTATGCCAGTCCACCACAGGTTTCCCATTGGACAATAAGGTAGGTATGTATGAACCTTCCTCATCTACAGTGTACGAAACAGTTCCCTGTGCCAATCGATCATCATGCGATTCACGAGTAAGCTTATTATAATCTCCAAACCAAGAAAAGATAAATTTATCATTGAACAATTTATGCTCACCTTCGAGACGGGTTTGCCAAAGAATATTCCGCAACGGACTACTGTAATGCTCCAAATATAATCTACTGCCTCCTTTATCTTCTACCATACGATCAATGTTGCTCTGCGTAAAGCGATTGTTGAACATATTGCTCCACGTAATCTTATGACCGGGACGCTCCCAACCGATATTGGCCAACACACCTATGGTAGTGGCAAATTTATAATCATGGGCATCTACCGCCTTTTGACCCGATGTACGATAATTAGCTTCCACAACCGTTTCCGTATTCTCTTCATGCCGATAAGTAGCAGCAGCAACGACACCTAACGTATTGCGATTACCCAAATCAAAAGGCTTACCTATACTCAGAGCATAGTTCTGGGTCGGTGCACCGGTATATTTACTAAGTCCCCAATGGTTGGGTATTTTGGCATTCATAGCATAAGCCTTTTCAGCATCTTCCGTTTTTAATGAGCCATTGCTCCAATAACCGGCATAAGTATCATTAACCCAATCACGTCCAAACCAGTCACGTGCGCTGTTATTACCTAAAAAATAATCACTCTTAAAGCGCTTACCACTCATAAAGGTTTTACCGGTACTGTTGGTATTGAAGCCCGAACCGATACTGAGTGAAAGAAGGCGTTCCTTTGGAATAGAAAGAGTACTTACATTCACCATACCGCCGGTAAATTCACCCTGCATATCGGGAGTAAAGGTTTTGGTTATAGTCACATTTTCCACCAAATTACTCGGGATAATGTCGAAAGCAAAGTTACGACGGTTAGGCTCGGTACTAGGCAATGCCGTTCCGTTGAGCTGAACGTTGTTATACCTTTCGCTCATACCACGCACCGTAACATATTTATTATCCTGAATGGTTACGCCACTTACTCTTTTAAGTACTTGCGCCACATTGTTATCGCTGGTTTTCTTAATCAGGTCGGAACTCACACCGTCACTCATGGCGGCCATCGTCTTCTGCTTGGCATAGAGCCCTTTAGCAGAGGCATCGCTATATTCAGCTGTCACCACCACTTCACCCAGCTCTTCGCTGGCTTCCTTCATCACAAGGTCTAGTTCAGTGGTGCGGGCAGGATTAATCTTCACTTCGGTTATCTTCAGGGTTTCAAAAGAGACATAACTGGCTTCCACAGTTACTGTGCCCACAGGGACAGCTTTCAGGGAGTATTTGCCTTCAACGTTGGTAACAGTGCCCAGTTGTGTGTTGGGGATACGTACCGTGGCGCCTATAATGGGTTCGCCTTTCTCATCGAGGATAAACCCCGAAAGGTTACCCGTGCCGGTGGACTTTGTTTTTTTCTTGTTGTCATCTTCGGCTGAGCGATAGATGATGTAAGAATTGTTGGTGTATTTAAAGGTATAACCGGTGGTGTTCAGGCTGCCGGCAAGTATCTGCTCTAAATTGTAATTGTTGGCTGCCAAAGCAGGAACAACAATGTTACCTACTTGTGCAGCATCGAATGTAATTGTCTTGTCGGTTATCTCTGCCAGCTGCTTGATACGTGCAGAGAGCTTTTCTTGAGGAAATGTTCGTTTAATAAGTTGTGCGTGGATGCATAAAGGACTCCACAACAGCAGTGCCAAAAGAAACACTGCAAAGCGCAAATTCGTTCGTTTACTACTACTACTTTTCATCACGTTTAATCGTTAATTTAATCTTATTTATTAATACTCTCATGTTGTTCTATTCA
>Ga0316604_10001704_pt1 | contig 18540 bp, 8 predicted proteins | sample OWC_soil_day20_C_FD_207650 | JGI IMG/M metagenome (GOLD analysis project Ga0316604, IMG submission 207650) | Wetland soil microbial communities from Old Woman Creek delta, Ohio, United States - OWC_soil_day20_CT | ecosystem: Environmental > Terrestrial > Soil > Wetlands | place: USA: Ohio... | reverse complement strand
TTCAAGAATTAGACTGGGAACAATATCGCAATAAAAATGTCGCCATCATCTGTTCTGCAGATGCTGTAGTTCCATTTTGGGGCTACATGCTCGTCATGACCTACCTGGAACCCATCGCACACTATGCAGCCTTTGGTTCTAAAGAAGAAATCTTCAAAACCCAGTTCATGAAGCGCCTCAATGCAATTGACATGACCGCTTACGAAGACAAACGTGTGGTTGTGAAAGGTTGTGGAGATAAAGGCGCCGGCGAAGCCGCTTATGTGGAAATCACCCGTTTGCTGCGCCCGGTGGCAAAAAGCATCATGTACGGAGAACCTTGTTCCACCGTACCGATCTTCAAAAAGAAATAATCAGAACCATCCTCTTTTTCTGAAGAAAATGATCATGCCCACCAGCATGAAGATCATAGATCCTAATACGATAAAGTACCCGTTGTGGGTATGCAGCTCCGGCATGTACTCAAAGTTCATCCCGTAGATACCTGCTACCAAAGTTAATGGCGCCATCAGTGTCGTCACCACCGCCAGTACCTTCATGATCTCATTCATCTTCAGGTTGATCTGGGTATGATATTGTTCCTGTACGTTCAGGAGTGCTTCACGGTAGTTTTCCGCCAGATCGTTGGCCTGTATGATATGATCATACACGTCCTTAAAATATTTCATAGTCCGCTCATCCAGCAGCGGACTTTCGCATTTCATAAACCCATTGATCAGGTCCCGTACCGGTGAGATCGCTCTTTTAAATAACAATAGCTCCCTGCGCAGGTAATTGATCCGCGCCAGTGTGCGGGTATTAGGTTGATGCTGCACCAGATCTTCCATCAGCTCTATACGGTCACCTAGTTTATCAAGAATAAGGAAGTAGCTATCCACAATCACATCGAGCAGGTTATAACATAGATAATCTGCCCCTGCGCTGCGGATCCGCGAATTTTCTATCCGTAGTTTTTCTCTTACATGATCGAATACATCTCTGGTCGCTTCTTCCTGGAAGGAAATGACATAATTTTTTCCTAGTACAATGCTCACCTGTTCATATTCTATAGTTGCAGTCTCTACATTGTAATACGCCATCGGCAGTAAGGCAAACAGGTGTTGCCCTATCTCATCCATCTTGGCCCGCTGTCCGACGCTCATAATATCTTCTTCCAGCAGCAGGTGAATGCCGATTTTTGTACAGATCTCATGCACCGTTTCCTTGTTGATTCCATCTACATTGATCCAGGTTGCTTCTGGTGTATCAATGTATTTGAAAATCGTGCGATGATCCTCCCCTGAGCTCTCTGTGAAATGAACCGGAGTGTAATCAAAAATTGTTACTTTCTCACATCTTCCCGGCGGGCGTGAAGTAGGGCCTGTCACTGGGTTATAGTTCATAATCCGTTGTTTCCTCACCTTGAATGGGTTCAGTACATCCGGAATCGGAATGGGTATGATGGACTTCGACTTACGCATGTTATAAATTTAAACAAAAAAGCGCTTTGCTATGTAGCAAAGCGCTTCTAAAGATATGGCCTTTCATTTGCAAAAGGTACTGCAGGTGAACGTTCCACCAGCAGCAAAAGATTGGTTATTAAGATAGGATATGGAGACTAGGTATTATAATACTTCCGCTTCCGTAAAACTTACGGAACAACAAAGACGTTAGTACCAGAAATAGGGAATTACAAATAAAGAATGGGTAAAAATTAAGTCAGTTTCAAACACATCCCATGACACTCACTTCCATTTTGTTGTGATGGTATTTCTCGTCATTCTCAGAAGGTATATGGTTCACACTGATTGTCCTGCAAATAACACTACTGTCATAAGAATTCCAAAAAAAATAGAATAAATACTACAAAAATGTAAGAAAAATGAGTAACGATACCTGCATTGAGTAAAAATGTGGACAATCCAAATGGGGAAATCATCTGTTAAAATACCCGCTGGTAGTGGATGACTAAAAGGAAGGTTTTTTGTACTGGCATAATCAGCACTTAAACACCATCATTTTTAAAACATGAATTATGGAAAACAAGCTGAGTAATAAGAAAGTGGCCATCCTGGTGGCAGATGGTTTTGAAGAAGTAGAATTTACCAAGCCCATGGAGGCATTAAAAGATGCTGGTGCGGAAGTAGACGTTGTATCCCTCCACGATGGAGAAGTAAAAGCGTGGGCTGAAAAAGACTGGGGTAAAAGCTATCCCGTTACGCTGACAGTAAGCAATGCCAATGCGAAAGATTATGATGCCCTGGTATTACCAGGCGGTGTGATGAATCCTGATCATTTACGTGAGAATCAGGATGCCGTAAACTTTGTAAGCGGCTTTTTTGATGATAGCAAGCCAATAGCTGCTATCTGCCATGGTCCGTGGACGTTGATTGAAACAGGTGAGTTAAAAGGAAGAAGGGTTACCTCCTATCCTTCTTTAAAGACGGATTTGGTAAACGCTGGCGCCAACTGGGTGGATGAGGAGGTTGTAGTAGATAATGGACTGGTTACCAGTCGTAACCCACATGATCTGCCTGCTTTTTGCAGGAAAATGGTGGAAGAGATTGGAGAAGGTGTTCACGCCTGAGCAGGCATGTAAAGTGAATGTGGGCAGTACAGGAGGGATTCCTCTTTGTTACTGCCCACATTTTTTTATTTCTTCTTTTTATATTTTATTTCTACTGGCGCCATTCCGGTACTAATCATGCCCAGCTTCTTTGCGGCTTTCTTTGAAAGGTCTATCACTCTTCCCTCAACAAAGGGGCCTCTGTCTGTGATGGTTACCTTTACAGAGCGGCCGTTGGCGATATTCACCACTTTTACTTTTGTACCAAATGGTAAGGTACGGTGTGCGGCGGTCATTTTGTTCTGATGAAAAATACTGCCACTGGCGGTTTTCCTTCCCTCAAATTTGTCAGCATAATAAGATGCTTTTCCGCTCTCGGTAATTTTCCTGCTACAGGAGGAGAATAAAATAAGCATCGCGCTACACAGCACGAGCATCCATCTTGTGTGTTTCTTTGTAATCATAGGCATGCCGCTAAGTTAAACCAATTAGAAAGGATAACCGATCGCAATATTCAGGATCAGATTCTCTTTGCGCCAGTCCGGATCTCCAAATTTGATATCTTTCATGACCCATCGCTCCCCTTCCGGCAACCATGGTTTTCGAAGCGGAAAGGCCAGATCCAGGCGTACTACCAGGATAGATGCATCTACACGTAAACCGGCACCCGCATCTACTGCAATCTGACTAACAAATCTACTGGTGCTGAACTGACTACCCAGTTTTTCCGGTACTTCCTTCTTCAGCCAGATATTACCAGCATCCAGGAATACAGCGGCATTGAAAATGCCGGTGAGATGTGCACGTATTTCAGAGTTATATTCCAACTTCACATCACCTGCTTCATTTGCCAGGTATTTACTGCTGGTATCACGATAGCTACCAGGACCCAGTGTTCTGGCGCGGAAACCTCTTAAACTGCTGCTACCACCTATGAAAAATTGCTTCACAAAAGGCAGGGTGGTAGAATTGCCATATGGCATACCGTAACCGGCAAAGATCCTGTTCACCCAGGTCACTGACCTGTTCAGTTTCCAGTAGTGACGCACATCGGCAGACAAACGGATGAATTGTGCAAATGGACTACCGAAAATGGTCTTCATACCTGTATCATTTCTGGGAATGATCAAACCAGCCAGGTTACCGGAGTAATCGATGTTCCCATTCATGTAGAAGGTATGCACCTTATTCGTAGCCTTGTTATCGTAGGTGATATCGTAGTTACCGCCAAGAATAAATTGTTTCTCAATTGCTGAACGCTGGCTTGGATCATTCAGTAATATACTGTCGTAGCCTGCTGTCGTCTTGGTAGGCAGTACATAGGTGATAGATACCGGAGCCCACTTGTGCTCCAGGAACTGCGTCTTGCGCCAGATGTACTGGAACTGGAAGTTGTAAGCATTCAGGTTATACAGCTGGCTACGGCTATACAGTTCATAACTCACGCTGATGCGGGTGCGGGGTACATAAGGTGTATGTACATTCAGGTTCCAGAATGGCTGATAGAAACGGGGAATCGTCATCGCTGCTTCTGCCTTCAGGTTATATGAGTTACCACCAACCACAGTTGAATTGGTACCCTTGCCTCCCACCTGCCATTCCAGACCACCGGATAATGAGATTTCCAACAGATTAGCATAATGAAGCCAGTTACGGTCTTTGGATGTGATCTTTATTTCGGAACCGGCGAAGTTGTTGGATTTGGATGTACCTCTCAACTCGGCGGACAAGCTACGCCTTGGATAAGGGGTGAGGAAGAAACTGACATTGAGCCTGGAACTGTCTCCCCTCACCTGCCGGAACTGCCCTTTCACAAATTTGAACGTACCCAGGTCAGTGAGACGATGTAGGGTAATGTCATGATTACTCAACCTGTACATACTATCCGGCTTCAGGAATACCATTCTGTCAAATACACTCGGCTTGAATTTTTTGGTAGAATCTATAATACGAATACCGTTATATATTACCGGCGTACCCTTTCGGGAGAGCGAATCCTGGTCCAGTGAATAATTCGGGTACAGCGTGATGTTCTTCATCGTGTACGGTCGCTTTGCCTGTGGAGGAGTTTCGTCTTTTACTTTCAGATAAAGATCAACCATACCATTGTTGGTACTATCAACTTCCACCAGCAGGTGATCGACAGTGAAGTAATAGTAGCCCTGGTCTTTCAGTATATTATTGATTCTCACTCTTTCGGCCTTGATGCTATCCAGCCTGTAAGGGCGGTTGATCTTGAGAGAGGTATGTTTATAAGCAGCAGCAATGGCTTTACCCAGATCACTGCTGTCTGTTTGGTAAGTCACACTCTTAATACGGTAACGATGATTGGGCGTTACGGTGTAAACACCGGATGCTTTTTTACTACCGGAAGTTTTTATTTCAGAAGTGACCAGCGCCTGAAAGAAACCATTATCCACAAGATATTGCTCCAATACATTGGCAGTGTAATCTGCCTTTACAGAACTTAATAACACAGGAGCTTCTCCCAATTTATTGCGTAACAGGTGATTGAGACCTTTTCCTTTTGGTTTTTTACCAAGGTTATATAGATAGAGCCGGATGGGCATACCCAGGAATTTTTTGTTCGGCTTCGGCCTTACACTGCTTTCCAGGCTGGCATTCAGCGTACCATAATCCCTTGGCTTTTTGCCAACCCACTTGACGGAGGTTCCTGTATAAAGGCGATCGCCTTCCGGTACTGACTTAGTAGAACTACACGAATAAAAGCCCATGGCGAACAATGCTGCCAGTATCGGGGAAATTATATGTTTATAGCTTTTAACCATCTTATTTCTTAGTACTGGTTTTCTTCTGGGAACGGAGTTTTTCAGATTGCTTATCTTTTTTCGCCCGCTGGAATATCTCGCGGAAATTATCATAGTCCATGATCAATGCAAAGGCTACACCGGTTTCTACTACCTGCCCTTCGATAACAGTGGTATTGTCCTGACGCTGGTACACCCTTACACGATAACGGCCATCGCGGGTCAGTTTATATTCTACTGATACGTCGCCTACCAGTGTGCTGGGGTTTGCCTGCGATTCACCTTCCAGCATCACATTGGAACCAATGGATACAGAGAGGCGATCATTGAACAGGCTCTTGGAAGCACCTACTTTCAGATTGGTGGTTTGCTGTGCGGAACCGGATGAATAGTCTTCGTCTGATTGCAGGTCGAAGTTGAGGTCTACACCTTTGATCAGGCTACCAGCCAGGTTATTCAGCTGTTGAGAAAGGATCTTGCTCACACTCTGACGAGCCATGTTGCTCACGCCATAGTCGCTGCTACCTTCGCCTGACATCGGATCTTCAGGTATAAAGCTATTCAGCACCAGCAGACCCATTACCTGTTTGTTCAGTTCAGATGGGATCTGGTTAATCTGTTTGATGCGGTTATACACACTACCACTAAATGCATTTTGTTCTGCCTCCGGCATATCCAGTTCGAAGGAGATGTCTGGTTTCAGCAGATTGCCTTTGATATGGAGGTATACATAGAATGGTAATTTCTGTTTGTACTTGTTCCTGTCTGTCTGGGAGAGACTGGTCAGCTGATCCTGTACCAGGTCCGCCGCTTCTGCATTCACGGTATACTTTGCCGTGATATCCAGATCTGCATCGGTAGCGTCTCCGCTAAAGGTAATGGCACTTCCCTTTTCAATGGAGAAAGAGCGTTTGATCAGTTGGTTCAGCGACATTTCGTACTTACCCTCAGAAATTTCGTAACGGCCGGTCAGACTCATTTTGCTACTGGCATCCAGGGTCGCATTGATGCTGGCAGTACCCTTTGCTTCTACATAGTCACCATTCACAGGGTCAATGATGATACGGATGGTAGATTGAGGCGTTATCTCAGCATTGCCTGAGAAGTTGATGCCTTTCAGCTTTGGGTTTTGCAGTTTAGTGCTGTCTACCATTTTCACCAGCGAAGAATCCAGTGGATTGTCCTTGTCTACAAATATGATAACCCCTTCCCTGTTAGCTACCCCCGGTTCTTCGGATGGCAGGGTGACGGTTACATTCGATTTGTCGCGCAGCTTCACATAAGCATCTACTCTTGGCAGATCCAGGTTGCCCCTTACTTTGATACGGGTGTCTACGAAAGCAGGCCCGTAATACATTTGCTGAGGGTCTACCTGTTTACCGAGGATCATGAAGTTGTCTGCGTTGATATTGAGGTTGAAGTTATAATTAGAGTAGTCTTTTGTATTGATACGACCGTCCAGCACTAACTCATTCTGCAGGCTATCTGCTATTACGAATTTGTTGAACTGTACACCTTTTTCATCCAGTATGATGTTCTCATCAGGCATGGTGATATTGGCGCCTACATAGGTGATAGTACCACCAGCATCATTGAAATGCAGGTTCCCGGTTGCTTTAGGCATGTCGGTAGTACCTGTGATTTTGAAGTGGCCATCAGCACTACCATGCATGCGGGTCATATTACCGAAGGTGAATGACTCCAGCGATTTCATGTTCAGCTGGTTGATATCCACAGTGGCATTGATAATAGAGTCGTACGTTCCTTTTACCTGCAGGTCGTTGTCATTGCCTTTGAGATTCATGTCCAGGCTATACTGGTTAGGCTGTGGCGTGTTCACTTCGGCAGTTAGTGTACCCAGGTCAGATGCCCTGAAAGTCAGACTATCGACCGTGAGTTTTGAACTGATCAGCGGCGATTGATCCAGGTTGCGTATAGTGGCCTGCGCATTCAGGAGGCCATTGGCAAGTAAGGTATCGGCAGCCAGCAATGCGGTGATAGTAGAGAGCTTGAAGTTTTTGATATTCGTTTCGAGCGTGGGCAGTTTGCCATTGGCACTACTACTATCAGGTTTTGTCTGGATGGCGATGGACTGGTCATTGTATGATAACTGGATGTGGGCAGTATCCGGGCCACCATTGTGAATGTGGATCCGGTTGTTCTTATCCACCTGCCATTGCTGACGGTTCAGCAGCAGATCTTGTTTCAGTGAAAGTGCCAGCGCATTGTCCGGCAGGAATTCCACGAAGCCGCCTACTTTATATTTCGGATTGCGTTTTATGTCATCCAGCAGCAGGTCCCAGTCTACTTTCCCAGCTGTAGCAGCTGCCGTCAGGGACGTGTGATACAGGGGCATTACTTTATGATGAATATCTGCGAGAGATACCTGTGCCTTGAGGGTGGTATCTAAGATATTGGCATTAATGGCCAGGCTATCTATTAAGATAGAGTCGTAACTCAGCTTAGGCAGGGCGGCATTGAGCACCAGCAGGCTACTGTCAGAATTCAGACGGCCGCTGATGAGCAATGGATATTCCATGCGCAAGGTCGGCGCCATAGCCTGTAAGCTGCGCGGAAAAGTCAAAGAGGCATTCCAAAATAACAGTTGGCCGGTCGGCAGTTGCACTAGCTTAGCACTGTCATAAGGACTTAATGGCTTGTTGATGATTTGTCCGAACGCAGGGCCGATTTTGGTATAATCGATATTACCATTGGCGTTGATAAAACCAAATGGACCTGTGAGGCTCAGGTATTGCTGGTCCTTGTATTCAGCTAATAAAGAAATGGTATCTAATACGAAGACCTGCCCGTTGGTGGCCACCTGCCAGCTGGTGAGGAATGCATTCCCATCCAGGCGGTTGGGAGTAAGGCTGCTGAAATCTACATCCATATTTCCTCTCAGCTCAAATGGATCACTGTACAGGTGTGTGGTATACAGGTCTGCACGTTGTATCTGGGCATTGGCTTTCAGTGACTGGAGGGTCGTATCATTCAGTGTACCATCAGCATTGAAGGTGAGGTTGATACTGGAATCGTTGCTCTGACCTTCAGCATGTAGTTGTTGCTTGTCGATATTGGCTTTGATACTTACATCGTGGTAGGTATACCTGTTATAAGTCGCTTCGTTGATGTGGGCATCTGCTTTTGCAATCATACCCGGGAAGGTGTATCCCTTGCCAGAAGCCATGATGCGGCCACTGATCCAGCCGATGGTGGTATCATAGAGAAAATAACCTGGTTGAACACGGAAAGAGGTGAGGTTGAGGTCATAACTGCTATGGATACTATCGGTGATGTTGATGAGATGGGCGGTCAGACTGGCATTGGCGGCATTACTCTTCAGGTCCAGCTTTGTCTGCATGTCTTTCATGCCACCGAGGAAGCTACCGGTAATGATCATCTGCTCAGGCAGTCGGGGCGTATCCGGCATAGTACCTGGCGGCAGCCAGGAACGCAGGGCCTTATTTCCGGAAAGGATGTAGAGCGAAGGCAGGTTGGCATACAGGTGATCTACATCTGTTACATGGTCTACTTCACCTTTGGCATTGATACGGTTGCCTTTATTGTCAGTAAGATTGAGTGTTTCGATGATCAGTTTGCCCAGGCTGCCTTTGAGGGAAGTAGTGAGGAAGATTTCCTTATCCCACAGTGGTTTCATGGACGGGTTATTACGGCTGTCAGGCACAAAAGGGAGGAACTCACCCAGGGTGATGTGGGTAGAGTCCAGGTTAGCCTGCAACTGTAAAAGGTCGAGATGGTCAGAAATAGAAGACCAGTTTGGGGCATTCAGCACAATCTGTTTGCGCAGGATACTCCGGTTTGTTTCCAGCAGCAGGTTGCGCAGGGCGATGGTAGTTGCTGTGTATAATACATCGAAGTGACCCTGTTTAATCCCAAAACCTGATTTATCCTCCTGTACGGACAATTTGTGCAATACGGCACTGATAGTGTCCGGGTTATAATTGATATTGCCTACGTGAGCCACAAGGTCTTTGAGGAACAGGTGGTTGTAGTCAGGATCTTTTTTACCGGCACCTCTTGGAGCAGGTGCGGTATTATTATCGTACCGCAGGTTGATATGTTCCAGATCCGTTTTGGTGGCCTGCACTCTCCATGTATTTGGAGCAGCGCTGTCAGCAGGAGCGGAAGTATCTTTTGCGATATTCATGGTGACCATGCCGCCTGCGTTCCTGATGGACAGCTCACTTACCTGTATGAATGTGGAGTCCATATCGATGCTGGAATTGAGGAGCTGTAGCTTACCTATTTTCCAGCCAGTGCTCAGGCCACTGCCCTGATCGGCGTACAGGAAGGAGCTATTTTCTATTTCTAATTTTTTGAGAATAAGGTGGAAGGGTGTACTGGTGGTATCCATGGCAGGAGGCGGCGCTGTTGCTGCCAGTACCTTTGGCCGGTAGTCCTGTTTGAAGTAACCCTTGAGTCCATCGATCTTCAACCCACGAACAGCGTATAATCCCTGGTTCACGAGCAGATCATCAGGATCTACATGAAGCTCCTGGAAGGTGACCACGGCGTCCATACCTTCGGGGGCATCTAAATACCGAAGCGATACATGTTTCAGTGTAACGTCTTTGATGAGGAATTGAAGCGTAGTTCCTGTGCCGGTGCTTACAGTGTCCGGGATCGAATCTTTGGTAACGAAAGCGTCTACAATGAACTGGTAGTTGAAGGAAGAGTCTCCGGGGTTACGGTATATATTGGCCGTGACTGAATCCCATTCAAGGCTATTAATTCTCAGCTCATTGTTGAGAAATGCCAACAGATTGTAGCGGACTTTCAGATTTCCGGAGTAGAACAATTCCTGTTTGGAAGTATCTGCTACGTATACATTACGTAGTTCCAGGTACTGCCACCCGCGTACGCGGAGGTAGCCGATACGAACAGTTGTATGCAATTTTTTCCGGAGATATTGTTCTCCCTGCCGACGGATGAAGTCCTGTACAGATTCAAGCTGCAATACAAGAACAGCCATTACCGGTATAATGAGCAGGATTACAATTCCCCATAAGAGCCAACGCCACCATGGCCGGCCGTGATGTTTTTCATCGTTAGTTGCGGGTGCTGTCATTTAAAAGGATTACATAGAAAATACTGAGTTAAAACGCATTAGGCGGACCCTTGTTTAAACATAGAGTGTTAAACAAAATTTGTACCTACAGAAGGGGTTTAATTAAAAAAGCGCTTTTATCGACGATAAAAGCGCTTTTTATGAGTATTTATGGGTGGAATTACCAATTGGGAATATTCCGCTGATTGAATTTCTGGATGTAGTAGACCAGGCGGTCCTTATTTTTAGGATCCTGGTAAAACTCCCTTGTTAAAGCAGTATCGTGTGGGAGGATGAATTTCTTCATATTATATAAGGTCAGGTCGTAGAAGTTGCCGGTGGTGAGGTTGATGACTTTTTTGTTCACAGCAGCAGGCGGGGTATTGCTGAATACCATGCCGCCGGTAGCGGTGTTGGGTGTAGCGGAGGTAATGGCGCGCACCTGGTATAAGCAGTAGTAGCCAACTTCTTCAACTTTTTGAAGGCCATTGTCTCTCACGTAAAGGTTAGTGCCGTCGCAATACCCCCAGTATTTTTTTACTTTATGTTCTTTGCCGGCGCTGTCGATGGCGACCAGTTCCGTAGGGGCAGACATGAGGTAGACCTGGGCGGCGGCGGTTTTCCCTTTTATTACAACATTACCGGTTTCGGAGGGTTCGTTGTTGCGGAACTCTTCGAAGGATTTGTAAATGCCTTTTTTATAGTTGTGGGTGTCGTAGATGGTGTGGCCTATCTGAGCGAAGGCGGTATTGAAAGCTCCTGCCAGAAGGAGGAATAAAAACGTCTTTTTCATGATAAACAAAAATAATCAAAATGCCGGAGCCTTTGACTCTGACATTTTGATTAACTCAAACCTTTCCGCGGCCTTCGGTCGCGGAAAGGTTTGAGTTTTTATAAAAAGAAAAGGCCGGGTAAAGACCCGGCCCGGCTGAAGGTTACAACAAAATCTAAACCTGCTTATGAGAATCTTTAAAACTAATGTGTGTTTGTATCAATCAGCAGGTTAAAAAAAGATACGCACATTCACATCAAGATTATGTGTTTACACTGCCAGTGCGGGTAAAGAAGCGTCTTTGCTTTCCAGGTGGGAAACTCCCATCAGGAACTCATCTACTTTACGTGCACACTCACGGCCTTCGCTGATCGCCCATACCACCAGTGATTGTCCACGGCGCATATCGCCTGCGGCAAACACCTTAGGAATAGAAGTCTGGAACGCCTTCTCCCCTGCTTTCACATTGCCTCTTTCATCTTTTTCAACACCCAGATCGTCAAGCAATCCGGTATGCTGCGGATGCAGGAAGCCCATTGCCAGGAAAGCCAGTTCGCAAGGAATTTCTCTTTCAGAACCAGGTACTTCTGTAAATCCACCCGGACGACCATCTGCGCCCAGGCTCCATTGCAGATCTACCAGTTTCAGGCCTTTCAGGTTACCGTTACTGTCACCTACGAACTCTTTGGTACCGATAGCCCAGTGGCGGTTTGCGCCTTCTTCGTGCGAAGAGGTTGTTTTCAGCACCATTGGATATGTAGGCCATGGCATATAAGGAGTACGTTCTCCCGGTGGCTTAGGCATTAGTTCCAGCTGGGTGATGCTCACAGCCCCATGACGGTTGGATGTACCTACACAGTCAGAGCCGGTATCACCACCACCAATCACTACTACGTTCTTGCCGGTAGCCATAATATCTTCCCCGCTTACAGTGCGGTTGCTTACGCGTTTGTTCTGCTGTTTCAGGAAGTCCATTGCATAGTGCACACCTTTCAGCTGACGGCCAGGAATATTGAGGTCGCGAGGGATGGTGGAACCACCAGCCAGCACGATCGCATTGTATTCACGGAGCAGGTCGTTCACGCTTATGTTCACACCTACGTTGGCATTACACTGGAAGGTGATGCCTTCTTCTTCCATTACTTTCACGCGGCGGTCGATCACCCATTTCTCCAGTTTGAAGTCAGGGATCCCGTAGCGGAGCAGACCTCCGGGAACATCGTCTCTTTCGAACACGGTTACCAGGTGACCAGCGTAGTTTAGCTGAGCGGCAGCAGCCAGGCCGGCAGGACCGGAACCAATTACTGCTACTTTCTTGCCGGTACGTATACGAGGTGTTTTAGCCTGTACCAGTCCTTTGTCGAAAGCGATTTCGATGATGTGGCGTTCGATTTCTTCGATTGCCACAGGAGGTTGATTGATACCCAGTACACATGCACTTTCGCAAGGCGCAGGACAGATACGTCCTGTGAACTCAGGGAAGTTGTTAGTGCTGGTTAAGATTTCATATGCTTCTTTCCAGTCTTTGTGATAGACTGCATCGTTGAATTCAGGAATTACGTTACCCAGCGGGCAACCGCTGTGACAGAAAGGAACACCACAGTTCATGCAGCGCGCAGACTGTTCATTCAGCTTGGTATCTGAAAGTCTTTCTACGAATTCGTTATAGTTCTGGACTCTTTCCCGAGGAGCTATCTTTCCAGGCAGCTCTCTTGTAAATTCCAGGAATCCTGTTGGTTTGCCCATTTTGGTTGTCGTTAGATTGTTAATGTTACTACTTCTCTACCTTCTCCTTTGCGTTGGAAGCTGTCAGCACCGCTTTGTATTCTTTCGGGAATACTTTCACAAAATGACGCAGCTGGTTTTCCCAATCCTTCAGGATGAACTTAGCCACAGTACTGTTTGTGTAAGCGTGGTGCTTGGTGATCAGGTCGTGCAGTGCGGTAACGTCATCCTGATCCAGCGGATCGAGGTCAATCATCTCCTTGTTGCAACGGCCGGCGAAATTGCCTTTCACATCGTATACATAAGCAATGCCACCACTCATACCAGCGCCGAAGTTACGGCCGGTCTCACCAAGGATGACGGCCCTACCACCGGTCATGTATTCGCAACCGTGGTCACCCACGCCTTCGGATACGATGGTAGCGCCTGAGTTACGTACACAGAAACGTTCACCTGCTTTACCACGGATGTAAGCTTCACCGGAGGTGGCGCCATAGAAGGCTACGTTACCAGCGATGATGTTTTCTTCCGCTTTGAAGCCTGCTTCCGCATTTGGATAAAGGACCAGTTTAGCACCGGAGAGACCTTTACCGAAGTAGTCATTTGCCTCACCTTCCAATTCCAGGGTTACACCTTTGGTGTTGAATGCCCCGAAGCTCTGGCCGGCAGAACCAACGAATTTAAAGTGGATCGTATCTTCTGGTAAACCCGGGCCCTGATAACGTTTAGAGATCTCATTGCTCAGGATTGTACCTACGGAACGGTCAGTATTTTTAACATTAAACTGCTGGAATACCCTGGTCTTCTTGTCGAGGGCTGGCTGTGCAGCTTTCAGCAGCTGCCAGTCAATCACTTCGCTGATACCGTGATCCTGTTCTTCAGATTTGAACAGCGCTGTTGTTGCATCAGCTGGTTCTTTGTACAGGATCTGGGATACGTCCAGGTTTTTATATTTCCAGTGGGTGATGTTCTCTCGTACCTGCAGGCAGTCAGACTGACCCACCATTTCATTTACGGTACGGAAGCCCAGTTCAGCCATGATTTCACGGAACTCTTCTACCAGGAATCTGAACAGGTTCACTACGTTTTCAGGATCGCCATTAAAGCGTTTGCGCAGTTCAGGATCCTGTGTTGCCACACCTACAGGGCAGGTGTTCAGGTGACATTTACGCATCATGATACAGCCTTCAGCCACCAGTGCAGCAGTTGCTACACCCCATTCTTCCGCACCCAGCAGGGTTGCGATAGCGATGTCGCGGCCTGTTTTGAGCTGACCATCAGCCTGCACGGTTACACGGCCACGCAGCTTGTTCTTCACCAGTGTCTGGTGAGTTTCAGCCAGACCCAGTTCCCATGGCAGACCAGCATGCTTGATAGAGCTGATCGGAGATGCACCGGTACCGCCGTCGAAACCAGCGATCAGGATCACATCTGCCTTTGCTTTGGCAACACCGGCAGCGATGGTACCAACGCCTGCTTTAGACACCAGTTTTACGCTGATGCGGGCAGCACGGTTGGCATTTTTCAGGTCGAAGATCAGCTGAGCCAGATCCTCGATAGAGTAGATATCGTGGTGGGGAGGCGGAGAGATCAGACCTACACCTGGTGTAGAGTGACGTACTTTCGCGATCCAGTCATCCACTTTATGGCCGGGCAGCTGGCCACCCTCACCGGGTTTAGCACCCTGTGCCATTTTGATCTGTAATTCATCTGCATTGGTCAGATAGTTGCTGGTCACACCGAAACGTGCACTAGCTACCTGCTTGATAGCAGAACGCATGCTGTCCCCGTTAGGCAACTTTTCGAAACGCAGTTCATCTTCACCACCTTCACCAGTATTGCTCTTGGCACCGATACGGTTCATAGCGATGGCCAGTGTAGAGTGGGCTTCGTGAGAGATAGAGCCAAAGCTCATAGCACCTGTTGCGAAGCGTTTGAAAATGCTTTCTGCAGATTCCACTTCATCAAGGGTGATAGACGGACGGTTACGTTTGAAGGCGAAAGTGCTACGCAGGGTAGCTGCTTTCTCGCTCTGGTCGTTTACCGCTTTAGAATATTTCTTGAAGATGCTGTAGTCGCCCATACGGGTTGATAACTGCAGCAGGTGGATAGTGGTTGGGTTGAAGAGGTGGAACTCACCTTTTCTCTTCCACTGGTAGATACCACCTACACCCAGACGGGATACAGGGGTTTCTTTACGGCCGTAACCCATCCAGTGCTTAGCGAGGGTTTCGCGGGCGATCTCGTCGAGGCCCATGCCCTGGATGCGGGATACCGCACCGGTAAAGTATTTATCTACTACCTGACGGTTGATACCTAATATTTCGAATATCTGTGCACCCTGGTAAGATTGCAGGGTGGAGATACCCATTTTGGAGAAGACTTTCAGCAGACCATCGCAGACAGCCTTTACGTAGTTCTTCTTCAGTTTGTCAACATCGTATTCAGTTTCCAGTTTGCCGGTGAGCTTCAGAGCACGGATCGTGCTCAGGGCCAGGTAAGGGTTGATTGCGGTCACCCCAAAACCAAGCAGACAGGCAAAGTGGTGTACTTCCCACACATCGCCGGCTTCTACGATGATACCTACCTGACCACGATATCCTTTGCGGATGAGGTGGTGGTGTACAGCAGATGCAGCGAGGATAGACGGGATAGCGGCATGTTCAGAGTCGATCGCCCTGTCAGAGAGGATGATTACTTCATAACCATCTTCAACAGCATCTACAGCATAGCGGCACAGACGTTGCAGACCTTTCTCCATAGAGCCGGCTTTACCGTCGGCACGGAAGTAAGTTTGCAGGGTCTTCGCCTGGAACAGACCGGTATCAATGCTACGGATCTTTTCCAGCTCATAGTTGCTCAGGATGGGGTGACGCAGGGCCACGCCATGACAGTGCAGAGGATTTTCGTCCAGCAGGTTACCATTGTTACCTACATAGGTAGCCAGTGACATCACCAGTCTTTCGCGGATTGGATCAATAGGTGGGTTGGTCACCTGTGCGAACAGCTGTTTGAAGTAGCTGGTCAGGTGCTGTGGCTGATCGCTCAGCACAGCCAGGGGAGCATCTGTACCCATAGAGCCGATTGGCTCTTTACCATCCAGTGCCATTGGGGCGATGATGGTGTTCAGGTCTTCGGTAGTATAACCGAAGGCTTGCTGGTATTTAAAGATCTGTTCTGGTTCCAGGTGACTGAAAGTAACACGAGGTTCTGGCAGTTCTTCGAGACGGATTTTGTATTTGTTCAGCCATTCGCCGTAAGGTTGCTGAGAGCAGATGTTCTGTTTCAGTTCCTCATCGCCGATGATTCTGCCGGCTTCCATGTCCACGATGAACATTTTACCTGGTTGCAGACGGCCTTTTTCTTTAATATTTTTAGGATCTACGGGCAGTACGCCGGCTTCAGAAGCCATGATTACGCGATCGTCTTTTGTAACAACGAAGCGTGCAGGGCGCAGACCGTTACGGTCCAGGGTACCACCGATGATTTTACCGTCTGTAAAAGAGATACAGGCAGGACCATCCCAGGGCTCCATCATAGAAGCGTGGTATTCATAAAATGCTTTTCTTACCGGATCCATGTCCTCGTTGCCATCCCATGCTTCAGGAATGAGCATCATCATAACATGAGGGAGGGAGCGGCCGGTAAGCAACAGCAGTTCTACAACGTTGTCCAGGCTGGCGGAGTCAGACTGACCTTCTTCGACGATAGGCGACAGCATGTCCATTTCTTCCTGAGAGAAGTATTTGGATACGAAGTCCTTCTCGCCGGCGCGGAGCCAGTTGAGGTTACCTTTCAGAGTATTGATCTCACCATTGTGCGCAATGTAGCGGTAAGGGTGAGCCAGTCTCCAGCTAGGGAAAGTATTGGTAGCGAAACGGGAGTGGATCACTGCGAAAGCAGATACCATCTTCTCGTCGCTCAGGTCAGCATAATAGTGACGTACCTGATAGGTGGTCAGCTGGCCTTTATACACAATCGTTTTAGTAGAGAGGGAGGCAAAGTAAAACAGTGCTTTTTCCTTTGGAACAGTATTCCTAACGGTTTTAGACACATAATTACGGAGCACGAAGAGTTTACGTTCAAACTCGTCATTGTCGGCGATATGATGAGGACAGGCAATAAATACCTGTTCGATTTCAGGTTCTACTGAAAGGGCGCTTTCTCCGATGCCGTCGGGACGAACGGGAACTTTACGATATCCGAGAATATCGAGGCCAAGTTTCTCCGCCGCTCGGGCCAGGATCTCGCGACATTCTTCTCTCCATCGTGGTTCTTTTGGAAAGAAAACCATACCTACACCATATTTACCAAATTCTGGCAGACTAATGCCTATCTTTAGACATTCGTCGTACAAAAACTCGTGCGGGAGCTGGATAAGGATCCCTGCCCCGTCACCGGTGTTTTGTTCACAGCCACATGCACCGCGGTGTTCCATATTTTCCAACATGGTAAGCGCATCCCGGATGATCTGATGCGATTTACGGCCCTTAATGTGGACAGTAAAGCCTGTTCCGCATGCATCATGTTCAAAATCCGGGTGGTACAGTCCTTGCAATTGCTTCACTTCTTGCATTCGTTTAGATTTTTTGACCTTGGCACACACTTCACCCTTTTCAGGGCGCGGTGGAGGTACCGTAATTGTTTCGGGAACGGTATAAAGATACTAAAGGATGCCGGTATTTTTTATTAAAACCTTCTTATAACACTAAAAATTTAGAAAAGATTAAAAAAGTATAGGCATTTGTTAGAATATAATAAGAGTGAGTGGTAAAAGTGTGCTTATTTTACCCTTAGAGGGGTAGATCGTGTTGGAAATTAGTTTAATGTATGTATAGGAAATCCGCACTGGTTGCTATAGCAACCAATAAAATGGGGTTATATAATTATTAAGTGTATGATCCGGACTATACGATAGTCACATTGATCCCCATCTCTTCTACGGCTTTTACAATATGTGCTGAGATGCCACTATCGGTGATAATTTCATCGATATCTTCCAGGCCACATATTTTACCAAACCCTCTTCTGCCGAATTTGGAAGAATCGGCAATGACAATTGTTTTTTGTGCAGCAGTCACCATGCGCTGATTTAACTGTGCTTCCATTAAATTTGTAGTTGTAAGTCCGAATTCAATGTCTATGCCTTCGAGGCCGAGGAACAGTTTACTGCAGGAGAAATCGGCGAGGATGCGTTCGGCATAGTTACCCGTTACGGAAGAAGAACTGTTGCGGACAATGCCTCCCAGTTGTAATACTTCTATTTCCGGATAGCGTAGCAGTTCCTGTGCTACGTTGAGTGCAGGGGTAATGACGGTGAGATGGCCTTTAGGGTGAATGTTCCTGGCCAGGGCCAGGGCGGTTGTGCCAGAGGAAATAATTATCGCGTCATTATGTGCGATGAGGGTAGCCGCAGCTGCACCAATGAGATTCTTCTCATCCCGGCGCAGTTTTTCTTTTTCATTTACAGGCTTGTCATTGATATAAGGATTATTGACTGTAGCGCCGCCGTGCGAACGGAACAGTAAGGCCTTATCTTCCAGTAACTTGAGGTCTTTCCGGATAGTTACTCCAGATACATCAAGCTCTTTGCACAGGTCTATTACATTTACATATCCTTTTTCCGCTAACCGGTCTAATATATATTTATGTCGCTCAGCGA
>Ga0316604_10001703_pt1 | contig 18541 bp, 18 predicted proteins | sample OWC_soil_day20_C_FD_207650 | JGI IMG/M metagenome (GOLD analysis project Ga0316604, IMG submission 207650) | Wetland soil microbial communities from Old Woman Creek delta, Ohio, United States - OWC_soil_day20_CT | ecosystem: Environmental > Terrestrial > Soil > Wetlands | place: USA: Ohio... | reverse complement strand
ACGGCCCTCGGCGGAACCCGCTCGGTGGAGTTGACCTATTTCGACTTACTGCAGCGTGGCCGCGCTCGCACTTCGCCGATGCTGATCGTCATGGCAATGCACAACGCTGCGGCAGCGCATATCGCAATGCGGCTCGGGCTGGGCGGGCCGGCGACGACCACGTCGGTCGCGTGCGCGTCGTCAACCATTGCCATCGGTGAGGCCCTGCGGTTGATCCGCTCGGGTGAAGCGGACGTGGTCGTCGCCGGTGGCTCGGAGGCGCCGCTGACGGCGGGCATTCTGTTGGCGTGGCACGCCATGCGAGTCCTTGCGTCGGGCGATGGCGCCGCTGCGGCCTCGGCCTGCAGGCCGTTCAGTGCGGACCGTGCCGGACTTGTTCTGGGCGAGGGCGGCGCCGCCCTGGTGCTGGAATCGTATGAGCACGCGCAGCAGCGGGGAGCCCGGATCTATGCCGAGCTGGCCGGCTACGGCGCGAGTTGCGATCACCATCATCTCGCGCAGCCACTGGCCGTCGGCCAGATGCGCGCCCTGCGGGCTGCGCTGAACAATGCCGAACTGGTCGCGGACGAACTCGATTACGTCAACGCACACGGGACCGGGACGGTCGAGGGCGATTCGGTCGAGATCGAGGCACTGCACGCGGTATTTGGCGCCCATGCCGAATCTGTTGCGGTCAGCTCGACCAAGTCGATGCTCGGCCACATGCTCGGCGCCACCGGCGCGGTGGAAGCGGTAATCACCGTGCTGGCTCTCGCCCGGCAACAGGTGCCGCCAACTGCACATCTGGACCGGATCGACCCGGCTTGCGCAGGGGTGCGCCATGTCGCCGGCGTCGGCGAGGATCTGCGGATGCGCGCCGCGCTTTCCAGTTCGTTCGCGTTCGGCGGGTCCAATGCCGTGCTCGCATTCCGGCGCCATACGGCGATCCAGTAGACCACCGTTTCCCTCGACTCCACTGACAGCCATGCGAGCCCAGTCGATCGAGCCCCTGGTGTTGCCGCTTGGTAGCGATGCGGTGCCGCCCGAGGAGGTGGGACGTTGGCTGGGCGGGGCGGTTTTTGGCGAGCGCGCAGTCGCGGGCCGGCAACTGGCCCGGCGCATCGGCGAGCGCGCGGCGGCGGCATGCGCCGTGGTCGACATGGTTCCGCTCGTTACGGCCGACGGTTTTGCTGAGCTCTGGCGCGTGTCCGGCGATGGGCCGGTGACGCAGGGACGCCATGGAACGAAGGGCGAGATCACGTGGTCGGCAGACGCGTCTTTGCTTTTCGCGCATCTGACGCTCGACGAGCAGACTTTCGGCGACGGTGCTCACTGCGCGCTGGAGGCAACGGCGCACGCGGCCTACAGCAAGCTCTTCGACCTGTTGCAGCACACCGGATTCGGTCATCCGATCCGGTTCTGGAATTACCTGCCGCGCATCAACGTCGACGAGGACGGTCTGGAGCGCTATCGCCACTTCAACATCGGACGCCATGCCGCTTTCGTCGAGTCGAAGCGACACCCGGAAGCGTCGCCGCCGGCGGCGTGCGCGCTGGGATGCAGCGGCACCGCCCTGACGGTCATGGTGCTGGCCGGGCGAGTCGCGCCGGCAGCGATCGAGAACCCGCGGCAGGTCAGCGCCTTTCGCTACCCGCAGCAGTACGGCCCGCAACCGCCGACGTTCTCACGCGCGGTGCTTTACCGCAACGATGCATTTGCGCTGCTGACGATCTCCGGGACTGCGAGCATTGTTGGGCACGAGACATTGCATATCGGCGATGTCGTTGCGCAGGTTGACGAGTCACTGCGCAATGTTGAGGCGGTGGTCGAGGCGGCCAATCGCGCGGCGGGACAGCCGCTCTTCACCGTGGAAGGCCTGAAGATGAAGGCCTATGTACGCAACGCGGCCGATGCCGCGGCGGTGCGAAGGCAGCTGCAGCTGCGCCTGCCCGCGACGCCGGTTCCGCTGGTGCGGGCCGACATCTGCCGCGCGAACCTCTTGTTCGAGATCGAGGCCGCTGGTAGTGCGATGCTGCGGACGTCGGCATGACGCTCGGGGCCATGCGGCCAGGGCAGACGTGCCGTTGTGCCTGTGGAGCCCCCTGCGCCGACTGGCGGCGCTGAACCATGGCCGCGCTGAACGGCGCGATCGCGCCACCCTCGGGCCTCGAGCGCATCAAGAGGCGGCTGGCTTTGTTCTGGTGCGTCGGCCTGCTGGGGCTGGGCACCTTCCTCTGGACACCTGTGGCAGCGCTGCTACGGCTGGTGCTGCCGCGGCAGCTCGGGCACCGAGTCGGTCGCGACGTGGCCCGCCGATTCTTCGCGTTCTACCTGGCCAACCTGCGCGCCACCGGGTACGCGCGCCTCGACCTCGACGAACTCGCACCCCTCGCGAACCAGCGCGGCATCATCGTCGCCGCCAATCACCCGTCTCTGCTCGACGCGCTGTTGCTGCTGTCGCGACTGCCCGATGGCGTGCCGTTGATGAAGTCGGATCTGGAGCGCAGCGTTTTCTGGGGCGCGCCGGCGCACCTGGCGGGCTACATCAGCAACCGCAATATCATCGAAGCGGTGCGAGTGGCGCGCGAGCGGCTGCATGACGGCGCGCAACTGGTCATTTTCCCCGAAGGGACGCGCACCAGTCCCTGGCCGCTCGGGCCGCTGCGTGGCGCGATTGCGATCATTGCTCAGCGGGCGCAAGCACCAGTGCAGACGGTGATCATCGAAACCGACTCATTGTTTCTCTCGAAGGGATGGCCGCTGTGGAAGGTGCCGCCGCTGCCACTGCACATCCGCGTACGCCTCGGCCGACGCTTCGAGCCGCCACCCGATGCCGGCCGGTTCATGGTTGAACTAAGCGAACACTTCGAGCAGGAACTGGCGCGCGCCGAATTGCGACCGCCGTTGAGTGAGCGTTCCGAATGAACCCGGCCCCGTCGACCAGCCATCTCGTGCTGATCCCCAGCTACAACAGCGGCGCACTGGTGTTGCGCACGGTGCGTGAAGCGCTGGCACAGTGGGCGCCGGTGTGGGTCGTGGTCGACGGCAGCACCGACGGGACTGATGCGCAACTGCAGGCGCTCGCCGTCAACGAACCGCACCTGCGGGTGCTGGTGTTGCCGGTCAATCGTGGCAAAGGCGCGGCCGTGCTGCACGGCCTGCAAAGCGCGCATGGCGAGGGCTACACCCACGCGCTGACGATGGACGCGGACGGCCAGCATCCGGCCAGTCACATCGGTGCTTTCATGGCGGCGTCGCAGCGCGACCCCGAGGCGATGGTGCTCGGTGTGCCACAGTTCGATGCCAGTGCCCCGGCGTTGCGCCGCCGCGGCCGCCGCATCTCGAACTGGTGGGCTAATCTGGAAACGCTCGGCGCGGGCGTCCGGGATTCGCTGTTCGGCTTCCGCGTCTATCCGATTGCACCCCTGATTGATGTCATGCAATCGCGTCGCTGGATGCGCCGCTTCGATTTCGACCCTGAAGCCACTGTGCGCCTTGTCTGGGCCGGTGTGCCGCCGCTGAACCTGCCGGCACCGGTGCGCTACCTCACCGCCGCCGAAGGCGGTGTCTCGCACTTCAACTACCTGCGCGACAACGTGCTGCTGACCGGTATGCACATCCGCCTGATGATCGAGTTCCTCTTGCGCCTGCCGCTGCTGCTGCTGCGGCGTCGCCAACCCCTGGCTGCGAAACCCGAATGAGCACATCCTCGCGCACCGATGACGTGGTGCATGCACCGCATCAGCCGCTGACCGATTACTACCCCGACGAGTCCGCGCGTGCCGGCTTTGTGCGCGGCATGTTCGACAGCACGGCGGGCACCTACGACCGCATCGAGCGCATCCTGGCGTTCGGCAGCGGTGTCTGGTACCGCGGCCAGGCGCTGCGCCGCGCCGGGCTGGCCAAAGGTCAGCGCATCGTCGACGTTGGCATCGGCACCGGACTCGTGGCGCGGGAGGCGGTGAAGATCGTCGGCGCGCCGAACCTGCTGGTCGGTGTCGATCCCAGCCCGGGGATGCTCGAGCGTGCACGCGCCGCGCTGCCTGCTGAAGTGCAGATCGTCGAGGGCACCGCGGAGGCGATCCCGTTTCCCGACGCGAGCTTCGATTTCCTGTCGATGGGCTATGCGCTGCGCCACATCAGTGACCTTGCGGTGGCGTTCCGCGAGTTCCATCGCGTGCTCAGGCCTGGCGGATGCCTTTGCCTGCTCGAGATCACGAAGCCGGAGACTGCGGTGGGGCGTGTGCTGCTCAAGGCCTACATGCGCGGCATCGTGCCGACGCTGGCGCGGCTGGTCGGCGCGGGCGGCGACACCGTGCAACTGTGGCGTTACTACTGGGACACGATCGAGGCCTGTGCACCGCCCGAGCAGGTCGTCGCGACGCTGCGCGCGGCGGGATTCGAGGATGCGCGCCGCTACGTCGACCAGCGGCCGATGCCGATCTTCGCCGAGTTCCAGGCGCGTAAGCCGGGCTGAGCCTTAGGGCAACCTCGACGCCGGCAATATTCACTGTGGGCGTCTCCCCAGGTGGCCAATTCAGTTTGGCCTCTTTAGTGCCGCCTGCAGTATTGCCTTCACCATCCCTTCCGGCGAGACGTCTTCCGCCGTGGAGCCGGGCTGTTCCGCGCTCGCCAGGAGCGCCCCGGTCCGCCCGTCACGTATCTCGACATTGAGCCGCGACATGAACATCCTGTAGCTCAACCAGAGCCAGCGGTCCTGGTACGTCACGATCGCATCCACTGGCGCCGCTGGCTTCGCCTCAACCCCTGTCGTTGCCTGGCAGCCCCATTCGTTCAGTTGCCTAGCGAACAACTTCCCGATGCCTCGCTGGTCCGCGGGCAGCTTCTGCACATAGAACGTCTTGGCCGTGCTCAGGTCTGCGCCCGGCGAATGCGACACGCTCTCTGTGCCGCAGCCGACCGGCAGACAGACGGCCACGACGATCGACCACAGTCGCAGTCCTGACATGCCTAATCCTTCGCTCCACGGTCAACGCCTTTTTAGTCTGTTTCGTTGCGAGAAGGCTTTCTTGTGCTTCGGCAAACTTTTCAGCGGACCGGCAGGTGCGGTTTCGACAGTGCCGCGGCCGCACCGCAATGACGGGTCGGCGTCAGGCTGCCAGCGCTGAGTGCGACGCTGCGACCTTCGAGGAGCAGGCGTTCGCCGGCGCGGATGCTGAATGCATAGAGCACGTGGCTCGCATCGCCGACCAGGCGTTCGGCGCGCACCTCGAAATCGTTCGCGTCGATGTCGTGCCCCTCCGGACGCAGCCGCCAATTCCAGATTGCGTTATGCGGACCGAATTGCGCGGCCGTGTGACTTCGAGCAAAAGAACTGTTGCTCGGGTGTGGAAAGTACTTCCGTCGCTTGCTAGTAGAAACATACAGCCTCAAACCCAAAGACGGGAGGAGCTATGCGTGCCGTTTCAGTATTGGCTGTTGCCGCGATCTTGTCCGGCTGCGCGTCAACTTACACCACGACCCCGATTGCACAAACTGGCGTGAAACTCGTTCCCAGCAAGTCGGTGCTTATCGCAACGCCGGCGAATGGCGTGTACGGAACCGCCGTGTATACAACCTCCGGAAAGATGACGGCCGACGCCGTACGCGCCGCGTTTTCCCGTTACACCGGCACTGCCGCGATCTTGCCTGACTGCAAAGATCTGGCTTGCCTGGAGAAGGCACAAACGCAGCGCTACGACTACTACGTTGTCCCCGAGATTCTGCACTGGGAAGACCGTGCGACCGAGTGGTCTGGAATCCCTGACAAGCTGGAGGTGAAGCTTTCGATATTTGATGGCAACAAGAAGGAGCTTGCCTCAACCATCATCGCCGGCAAGAGCAAGTGGGCAACGTTCGGCGGAGATCACCCTCAGGATTTGCTTCCGGAGCCTTTGAACAAGTACGTCGAATCCTTGTATTGACCGCGGCGCGTTCCACCGCGTGCCCTCGCACGGAGGATTTATCCGGCCGCGCCGAGCGCGACGCTGATGCGGCCTTCGGGAAGCAGGCGCTCGCCGGCGCGGATGCTGAAGGAATAGAGCACATGGCTCGCGTCACCGACCAGGCGTTCAGCGCGAATCGTCAGATCGTCCGCGACGTCATCAAGGCGCACGGCATTCGAGCGCGCGCACTGCGCCGATGTAGCCGGGTCGCGACGCCGGGGCGTCGTCACCACCGAGCAGCGCTTGCAGCGCCATCGCCTGCGCCGCGGCGGGGTGGGCGGCTTGCACCCTCCTCAATGCTGCGGGCGATCACCGTCGCCTGAGTCGAAGGGCTCGCCGCGCGTCAGGACTGCGCTGGGCGGCTGCGCCCATCCGGGTCCTGGATGTAAACGGCCCCGGTCGGCGCCTCGCTCGACGCATTCTTCACGTTGTTGCGACGCCAGAGCCAGGTCTTGAAGGCCTGCGGCCAGATGCCGATGCACGAGGCGTAGTAGATGAACTTGAAGGCCAGCAGGCGCGGCCCCACCGGCGTGCCGCGGAACAGGTCGCCGGCCAGGATGGACAGCAGAGCCTCCTGCATGCGCCACACGTTGCGCGGGTGCATGAAGATCTTGCGGATGGCCGGCGAGGTGATGCGGTAGATGAACCACGAGAACATCTTCGGGCCGTGGATCATCACCTTCTCGAAGCGGCGGAATTGCTTCTCGGCGATCTTGAACTCACCCTTGAGCCAGTGGTCGACCGCGGTGGCGCTCTCGAAGGCGCTGTTCATGGCCAGGTAGACGCCCGACGAGAACATCGGGTCGACGAAGGCAAACGCGTCGCCGACCATCACGAAACGATCGCCGCGGCAGAACTTGGAGTCGTAGGCGTAGTTGCCGGTGCTGGTCGCCGGCTCGATCAGGGTGGCGTCTTTCAGGCGCTCGGCGAGCTTGGGCGCGAGCGCGATGGTCTGCATCAGGAAGTCGCTCAAGCTTGCGCCCTTGCGGTGCTCCTTGAAGTAGCCGGGGTGCGCCACCGCGCCCACGCTGGTGGTGCCGTCGAGCAGCGGGATGAACCAGAACCAGCCGTGGTCGAACCAGTACAGCGTGATGCTGCCTTCCCACTTGCCCGGCGTGCGGCGGGCATTGGCGAAGTGGCCGAACAAGGCGGCGCTGGCGTGCTTGGGATTGCGCTGCTTGGCATTGAACTGATTGGAGAGCAGCGTGTCGCGCCCGCTGGCGTCGACCACAAAGCGTGGCCGCCAGGTCGTCTCGACCCCGTCTTCACCGGCCACCTTGACGATGGAGCGGCCATCACCGGTCTTACCCGCATCCAAGTCGACATGCTTGACGCGCTGGCCTTCGAAGGCGCGTGCGCCCTGCTTGGCCGCGTGGCGGAACAGCAGTTCGTCGAATTGCGAACGCCGCACCTGCACGGCATAGGGGAAAGACTTGTCCATCGCCTCGGCAAACGAGAAGCGGCTGGTGTGCTCGTGCCAGGGCGAGACGAATTCGGCGCCGTGCTTGATGATGCCGATGCGCTCGACCTCGGTGCGCACACCCAGGCGATCGAACAGCGGCATGTTCATCGGCAGCAGCGATTCGCCGATGTGAAAGCGCGGGTGGTGTGCCTTCTCGAACAGCACCACATCGTGGCCTTTCTCGGCCAGAAGCGCCGCCACGGTCGAACCGCCAGGGCCGCCGCCGATGACGACGACGTCGGGTGAGGTACCGGAGAACTGCTGCGCTGCCATGAAGGTCATGTCTTGTTGATTCACTGCGAGAGAAGACTCGAACCTGCCAACGTTTAAGTCTAACGAGTGCGGCCAGCGGCCCTCTCGCCGTGGAAACCCCCATGCAGCTTCGGTTCAGGCGATGCGCGGCACATCGCGCGTGGTCACGAACTCCTCGGCAACGGTGGATGGATGCCCAGCGTGCGGTCGAATACCGCCCTGGTCAGCAGAGCGACTGCTTTCGTCAACTGCTTACGGCTGCGATGGGTCGCGTCTTGCCTTCCGCTCGATAGACTCAATTCGGCCAAGATCGGACGTTCGAGCCCACTTGCTAGTTTTTCCGAAAGCTGCCGAATTGGTCTGGATTGCCAACCGGTAGCGCTTCGCACACAGATGACCGCATCGCGCCGCATCCCGAAGGCCCGAAAGGGCACCCCAGACCTGCTGAGCTGCATCGCCAGTTCGCTTTCTCGATGCGCGTCGGCAAACGGGGCTCTCAGCCGAGGTGCGGGACTGCCATCGCAGGCGACTGCTAGCTCAAAGATGAGCCAACTAGCAGCACAGCAAAACTTACAAGCGCAATTGAAGCAACCTTGGGAACGAGTTGGATGAGCCTATGGTTAAGGATCTTTCTTGCAGCTGCTCCGAAGGCAATCCACGATAACCCGACCGGAATCAGGATGGCGAGGAAGGCAGCGACGTAGTGCTTTGCGTTTGGTTCATCAAGCGGAATGATGACGAGCGCAAAGATGAGCACCTTTGGATTCAATAACGTCGTAATGAAGACGTTAACCCAAGTGACTGTTCCTGTGGTCCGGACGCCGTCTCCCCGCCATAGTTTCAAAGCAATGGCGCAGAGATACGAGGCCACTGCAATGCTCAAGATCGGGCGCGCGTTGGGTATGACTGACACGAACCTGCCGAGCGCCAAGCCGACAGCAAGGATTGCTAGAGAGTAGCCTCCTGCTTCAGCAATCAACAATGGAAGTGAACGACAGAGTCCGACTCTCGCACCGGACGTAAGCAGTAGCGTGTTCGTCGGCCCTGGCGTCGCGAGGACGGCGAAAACAGCGAGGCTAAACGCTAGCGGATCGGTCACACCGAACTCCACCTTGTGCCTGCGCAGTCAGTTGCATAACAAGTAAGGATGCGACGCGATCAGAAGTATTGCATGAATGGTCGGCGGGCGCGCTGGACGGCACAGGGGTTCGCAAACTCATCGAGGCGTACGAGAAATTGCCGTGAGGCTTGCCGCCTCCAGGAGTTGTTGCAACGTCCGCTCTCGGGAGAGCGCGATGTCTGCAACGGATCGAACTGAGACCTTAGGAACTGCCCGAAGGCAGTCGCAGGCTAGGGAATTTGCAGATTCTTTGAGAACGGCGCCAGGCCAGTTCTCGTTGAAGTTGCAAATGCTTCTCTGGGAGGCGTGACTTACGTTTGCAGTTATTCTGAGAACTTACAGCGTTCCCGCTCTTTTATTGAGCTGCGGCAAACCTTGCGCGTCGTGGACCGTCCGTTCGTGCTACGGCCGCGCGTTGAATCGGCGGTTCAGGCAGCAATGCCGAGCGCGACGCTGATGCGGCCTTCGAGAAGCAGGCGCGGTCCGGCGCGGATGCTGAAGGAATAGAGCACATGGCTCGCGTCACCGATCAGGCGTTCGGCGCGGACCGCAAGATCTTCCGCGACGTCATCAAGGCGTGCGGCATGTAGTTCCAGCGCCCGCACTGCGCCGATGTAGCCGGGTCGCGACGCCGCGGCGTCGTCACCACCGAGCAGCGCTCCATGCAGCGCCATTGCCTGCGCCGCGTATTCGATGCCATGCACCGCGGACAACTGGCTGCGCGACCGCAATGGATTGGCCGGATCGCGATGCGAGCGCGCACGGCAGTCAATCGAATTCGCGTCCCAGGCCGCGACCTCGTGCAGCAAACACATGCGGCCGTCGTGCGGAATGCGCGAGGCGATCGCCGCGTGATCGAGCCGCCCCTTCGTCACGCCGGGCACTCCACGTGCACCAGAAGCCGCGGCGGCGCGAGATAGTCCAGCACGATGGTTCCGGCGCGCCGCTGCGCCAACACCGCCAGCAGCGGCAGCGCGCGCGCCGCCGGGTTGCCGGCACGTAGTGTTTCGAGCACGGGGTTCGCGCAGCATTCGACCGTGCCATCGCCCAGGGCGAGGGTGAGCTGCGCAATCGCCCGCGCGCTGCGTTCGGGGACCAGCACCAGCGCGACGGCGAACGCATCCGGTATCGGGCGCTTCGCATGCAGAGGTTCCGGATAGCCAGTGTCGTAGGCGATCAGCATTCGAGGCTCGCGGCTGGCCTGTGCCTGCACGATGGCTTCCAGCAGGCCCGCGGCAAAACTGGCATCGAAGGCGGCCAGGCTCGTTGATGCGGCCATTGCCTGTGCCGCGATGCTCCAGTAGCCGGCCGGTGCGTTGTGCACCGAGTTGTGGAAGCGTGTCGGCGAAATGAAGCGCTCGCTGCTCGCGAGGACCTCGCAGATCGCGTGGCAATTGTCGCCGTCGCCGCCCGAGGCCGAGAACACGGTGGCCAGCGTCGAGGGCGGACGACCCGCCGCTTCGCACGCCGCCGTTGCCGCGGCGAGAGCGACGCGAACAGCCGCACCGGTGCGACGTCGCTCGGCCGCGGGCAAAGCTGGCGGCACGGGCAGCGCACAACGTCCCGGCTCGTAATCGACCTCGCTACGCAACACTGCAGCGGCCTGCGGCCAGTCGGCGAGCCCGGGGCCGACGAGCCCGATGCCCTCGACCCACGCGTTCAGTCTGCCGCGGGTTTCGCTCATGACGACCGGCCCAGCACGAGCGCGCAATTGCTGCCGCCGAAGCCGAACGAGTTGCTCAACACGTGGCGCAACGGTGCTGCTTCCGGCCGCAGCCGATAGCCCGGGAGCAGTTGCGCGTCGATCGTCCGCGTGCCGGCGCTGCCGGGTATCAGTCCGCGCTCAAGCGCGACGGCCGAGATCACCGCTTCGATCGCGCCGGCGGCGCCGAGCGCATGGCCGGTTGCGCCCTTCGTCGAACTGCAGGCGACCGGGCGCCCGAAGACCGCCGACACCGCCAGTGATTCGGCCGCATCGTTGGCCGGCGTCGCGGTGCCGTGCAGGTTGATGTAGTCGATCGCGTCGGGCGCGAGTCGCGCATCCTGCAGCGCGGCTTGCATCGCCATTTTTGCGCCTAGCCCCTGCGGGTGTGGCGCCGACATGTGGTGCGCATCACTCGACTCGCCGACGCCGAGCAGAGCGACGCCGACATCCCCACGCGCTAGCAGCACGAACGCGGCCCCTTCGCCGATCGAGATGCCGTTGCGTTCAGGATCGAACGGCCGGCATGCGGTGGCCGACAGCACTTCGAGCGAGTGAAAACCGTAAAGCGTCGTCAGACACAGGGAGTCGACCCCGCCGACGACGGCGGCATCGATCAACCCGGCGTCGATCATGCGGCGGGCATTACCGAAGACCTTCGCGCCCGACGAGCACGCGGTGCATACGGCCACAGCCGGCCCCGTCAGATCGAAGTACGAGCGCACGAATTCGACGACGGAGAAGCTGTTTTGCGAACGTCGGTAATCGAGCGCGGCGGGCAGTGCGCCGGTGGCCGGGTCACGGTGTCGATAGGCGATTTCAGTCTCGAGGATGCCTCCCGTGCTGGTGCCCAGGAAGACGCCGATGCGCGCAGCGCCATGACGCTCGCGCGCAGCACGCACGGCATCGGCGAATCCGTCCTGTTCGAGCGCGAGCTGCGCCAGCCGGTTGTTGCGGCATTCGAACGCGGCGAGATCGGCGCGCAGCGGCGCGGCGTCGAGTCCCTCGACTTCGGCGACCATCGTGTCGAGCTGCACCGTTTCAAAGCGGCAGGGTGCCAGCGCCGAGCGCTGCTGCGCCAGCGCGTCAGCGAGCGCGTCGACGCCACGGCCTAGACCGGTGACGACGGTATACGAAACGAAGTGCAGCACGAACAGCCGGAGGGGAGGTGAGAGCGGCCCTGCAGGGCAGAGTGGTGGCGATTATCCCGAAATCGAACCTGCGGCGGGGGCGTGGGTCGAGGATGCCTTCCAGCGCGGACCGCGGTCCGCAAGGAACAATCGCCAGAGCGCTCGCCAGGTGGGCCAGTCGTGCGCGCCGTCGACGAGCAGTCGATGTTCCGGCGGCAGCGCTTCGCTCAGCAACTGCTGGCCCTCGGCGAAGCGGTCGTGCCGGCCGTAACCGATGACGATCTCTGGCCTGACGTGCGGACCTTCGCCCAGCCAGCGCCAGACCCGGCGCTCGTCGTCAAACTGGACGCCGCGTTCGCGCGCGGCCCACGCAGCGAGGCCACCTGCGGCGGGAATGTCGCTCCACACTGGACGGAATCCCGGCCACGGCGCAATCGCGAACACGCCATCGATGAGTTCGCGATGCGCCTCGGCGCAGGCCAGTGCCGTCATGCCGCCGAGCGAAATGCCGACGATCCAGACCGGGCCGCTTGCCTCGGCGCTCAGTGGACGAAGTACCTGCTCGCGCAGCAGCGCACCGATGCGATCGGCCGCGTACATGTCGACCGGCACTTCGCTGCGGACGATCGTCGCCGCGACGCCATGCGCGTTCAACTCGTCGAAAAAGCCTTCGCGCAGAAAGTCATCGGCGGTTGAGGCGGCGGCGGGCAGCAGTACCAGCGTCGGCGCGGGCCCGACCGCGGCGGAGCCGACGCGGTCTACGCGGATCGCCAGCCGCTCAGTTTCGTTCATGGTGATACGGCGGCTGTGCGAGCGCGGCCGAGAACAGGAACGCGAGGATGACTCCCGGCGCCACCGTGCTGCCGATCATGCCGAGCACGGGCACGCTGGAAAACGCGAGCACACCGAAAGTCAGCACGGTGGTGGCGGCAGCCACCGCGACCGACACCACCATGCGCGTCGCTTCCGATGCCGTGGAATGGGGGTCCGGCCGGCTGCGCCGGTCGAAAAGCAGCGAGTAGTTGGAGCCGACCGCGAGCACCAGCAGCAGGCCGACGAGGTGCAGCAGTGTCAGTTGCACGCCGGCCGCGATCAATCCGCCGACGACGCAGAGCACTGCGGCCGCGAGCGGCAGCACGACGCGCGCCAGCCGCGACACGCTGCGCAGGCTCGCGGCCAGCAACAGCATGATCGCGATGGCCGCCCCGCCGGCGAGCCACGCCGCCTCGTGCAGGTAATCGGCGTACATCGTGTCGGTCGCCGCCTTCATGTCGAGCAGCAGCGGCGGTCGTCCGCCGGCATCGACGCCGGCCAGCGTCGTCCGCAGGGCTGCGACGTCGATCGTGTGGGACGGTGGGGCATGCAACGGCAGCAGTGCCAGCCACGCGGGTTCGCCTGCGGCCGGGGCCTCGCGCTCGACCAGGAGCGACTGCAAGGCGAGCGCGAGCGAAGTGCCGGCCAGCGACTCGGGCGCCAGCAGCGGGGCCTGACGCGCGTGCTCGACATCCTCGACGAAACCCTGCAGCTTCTCCGCACGTAGCGGTAGCCCCTTGAGTGCCGCGTGCAGGCGCGACTGCAACTCGGCTGTGGGCGGCAACGCTGCCTGGCGCTCGCGCTGCGTTGCCTCGCTCGGCAGAAAGTGCGTCGGCGTATCGACGTGCGACAGGGCACCCTGCTCAACCAGCGTGGCCAGCCGCGCCGCACTGGCTTCGGCGCCGCGCAGTGCCTCTTCGCGAGTCATGGCGGGCACCGCGACGATGTAGCGAACGTCGGGCGCGCCGAGGTCGGCGCGCAGCGTCGCATCGAGCTGCCGCGCATCGAGCGACAGTGGACTCAACGCGGTCAGTTCGCGTTGCCAGAGCCGGTCGGCCTTCCAGACAATGATCGCAGCGGCGGCGAGGCAGGGCACCCAGATCAAGCGTCGCCAGCGCGCGAGGCCCCGCATGCCGGCTTCGAGCCGCGCGCCGATCGATGACAGGTCGCGCAGTTTGAATCCGCGCGGCACCAGCAAGGGCAGGACGTGGCGTGTGGCGAGCGCAGCCGCGATCAGGCCGACGATGGCGAACAGGCCGAGCTGCGCCAGGCCCGGAAATCCGGACAGCAGCAGGACGCCGAAGCCAACGATAGAGGTCGCCATGCCGAGGCGCAGGGTCGGCCAGAGACGTTGCGTCCAGGCGGCCGAACGCGCCGGGTCGTGCCCGCCTTCGGCCTGCACGAACAGGTACACCGCATAGTCCACTGCTTCGCCGATCATCGTCACGCCGAAAGCCAGCGTGACACCGTGCACGTAGCCAAAGCCTGCGCCGACAGCAGCGATGCCAGCGAGCACGCCGCACGTCACCGGCACCAGACCGAGCAGCAGTGTGGGCAGCGAGCGGTAGGCAAACCACAGCAGCGCGACGACGAGTACGGTGCTCAGCGAGCTCAGGGCCGCGACCTCGGTGATGATGCGTGTGCGCGATTCGGCGGCGAACACCGCCGGACCGGTCTTCAGCATGTGCAGTTGCGGTCGATTCAGCGCGACAAAGCGTTCATCCAGCGTCGCCAGTGCGCGTTGCTGAGCGTCGGAGTCGATCAGGGGTGCGCGCAGGGCGACCATCAACAGAGCGCGTTCGCCATCGCGCGAAGCCCAGACGCCGGACTCGCGACGCGGAGACACCGGTCCTGCCAGCGTGTCGATCAGCTGCAGCGTCTCACCGGTCGGATCGCGCGGCAGTAGCGATGCGGCCAGCATGCCCGCCGGGGCGGCCACGGCCTGGATCGTCTCGCCGATCGCTGCGCGCAGTCCGTCGACCGAGAAGCGCGCCGCATCGACCGTCGGGCTCAGCAGATAGCGTTGCTTGAAGACGAAGGCGCGATCGGTCTGCAGTGACTGGCCGTCGCCGTTGGCGACCTGCACGAACTGCGCATCGGCGCGCAGCGTCTCGGCCAGAGTGCGTGAAGCCTGTGCGCGGTCCTCCGCTGTGCCGCCCTCGATTCCGACCAGTACGAGGCGCGCGAGCGCACCGGCGCGCAACTGCTCGATCAGGATCTGCTGTTCGAGGGCGGGCGACCGCGGCAGGAAGACGGACAGATCGGTGCGGATCGGCGTGCGTGCCGCCTGCCATGCGGCGACCGCCATCAGCACCAGCCAGATCAGCAGCGTCGCGCGCCCGCGTTGCGTCATCGCGGCTTGTCGGCCGACCTGGCCGCCGGCACCGGCACGATCTGCATCACCGAGCGCACGCCGTCGGCTTGTCGGATCTCGATACGGTCGATCTGGTCCTGCCGACCTTCGATCAGCACCGTCTCGATGTACTGTGCCACCGATGCGGACAGCGGGGTCAGGACGAGCGTCCAGATGCGCCGCTCGCCGATCAGCGCCACAGTCCAGCCGCGACGCAGGGCCGCGAGGTCGCCCGCCATTGTGCCGCGCAGGCTGTTGATCGCCAGGCCGTTGTCCGGCAGGTCCGACAGCGCAAGGCTGCGCGTACGCTGGCCCTGTTGCAGCGTCAGCTGGCTGCCGGCCAGCACCATCGATTCAGCCCGCGGCTGCAGCGTGTGCTTCTCGAGCCGATCGGGCGCGACAAAGCGCAGGGTTCCCGAGGATTGAACCGGCGCGTCCAGCACCGGGACGTAGCGATGCTCGATGAACGTCGCGTCGGCGTCGCCGCGCGCGGCGAGCGCGGTCATCAGGTCGCTCACGGACCACTGGGCCGCGGCGTGGAGCGAGCAAAGCGCAAGCAGCGTGCCCGCCAGTGCCTTAGCGAGCCGAGTCACCGTCGCTTTTCCAGAAGTCGAAGAAATTGAACCAGTTGTATGGATGCGCCCGGCAGGCCCGCTCGAGCTCCGCCGCGTAGCGGCGCACCGCTTCCTGCACGGCAGCGTCGCGATCACCCGCCGCCATCGAGGAGAAATCCGCGATCGGTGCAAACCGTACGCGATAACGGTGACCGCCGAGATAGATCCCCTGCATCAGCAGCACACGCCGCCGCAGCAGCGCGGCGAGTCGGAACGCACCGAGCGGAAACGGCGCCGCCTCGCCGAGAAACGGCACGGCGAGCGTCGGTTGCTTCGCCAGCGTGCGATCAGCGAGGAACCCGACCAGGTGTCCGTCGTCCAGTGCCCCTTGGACCTGCAACATCGCGTCCGGACGACCGAGTCCGATGACGTGCGACACCGCGCGCGGGTTCATCGCGGCGAGTGCGGCGTTGATCCGCCGCGCGTTGTCCTCAAACATGACCATCGTGACTTCGTGGTGCCGTCCCTGAGCCGCAGCGCTGCGCGTGGCGGCACGCAGCGCCTCGAAGCTGCCGAAGTGCGCGCCGACGAGAAACGCGCCGGGCCCCGCGGCAAGCGCCCGATCAACCTCGTCGGCGGATTCGATTTCGATCTCGAACTGGTCGAAACGGTCGTTGAGCAGGAACGCACGGTCGTGCACTGTCGACGCGAACGTATGAAAGTGGCGCAGCACGTCGATCCACGTCGCGGGTCGACCGAGTGCGCGCGCGAGATAGGCGCGCGAAGCGCGTCGCGCCGTCGGCGCGGCGAGCAGGAAGTACAACGCAATGAAGGGCAGCACCAGGCGCGACAACGTGCGACCGAGTCCGAGCGAAAGCCAGCACATCAACGTCAGCGCAGCGCGGCTGCCGCGCTCGTCGCGCTGGGCCCAGTCGGCCGGCGCGGAGGTGCTCACGCGTCCTCCACTTGCAGCCGGGCAGTGCCGGTCGCCACGCGCACACCGTCGGTCGTCGCAAGCTCAAAGTGCACATCGGCGGTGCCGCGCTCGGCATGCAGCATCAGCGTCATGCCTGGGCGCACCGGCGCCAGGAACTTGGCCACTGGCAGGCCGCGCACCGAGCCGCCGAAGTGCGCCTCGATCGCGCCGATCGCCGCATCGAGCAGCACGACGCCGGGATAGATCGGCTGCCCGGGAAAGTGGCCGGCCAGCGCCGGGTGATCGGTCGGCAATGGCAAGGGGGCATGCAGGACGAGCGTGCTCATGCCGACGGCCGCGCGGAGCGCAACAGCGCGCGCAGTTCGGTCACCGGCAGCTTGCTCGTCGCGCTGCGTGGTAGCGCAGGAACCAGCAGCAGCGGGCGCGGCAGGAACACCGGGTCGAGGTTTTCGCGCAACGCTGCCATTAGCGCGTTCGATGACTGGCCGGGGGCGACGACCGCCGCGGCAAGGCGCGTGATGTTCGCGCCGTCCGCCGCCTCTTCTTCCTCTGGAATGAAGAACGCGCCGTCGACGACGCCGGGCACATTCAACAGCACCTGTGTCAGGTAGGCGAGCGAACTGCGCTTGCCGGCGATGTTGACCATATCGGCCTCGCGGCCGAGCAGCACGAATCCGCCCGCGCCCGCGGGCTCGATCAGATCGGCGAGCGGCGTCGGTGTCAGCACGTGCCCGCCATTGGCCCAGGCGCGGCCGTCGTGCAGCGTCACGCTGACGCCGGCATACAGCGTCCAGTGCTGCTCGCGAGTTGTGCGTCGCATTGCCAACTGTCCGCATTCGGTCGCGCCGTAGATTTCCAGCAAGGGCGCGCGGAATGCCTGCTCGGCGGCATTCGCCAGTGCCGGTGTCAACGGCGCCGTCGCACACAGCAACAGATCGATCGGTGGCAGCGCGAGCCCCGCGTCGAGCACGGTACGCAGGTGATACGGCGTCGTGACGAGCCCGCGTGGCCGCGGCAGCTGCTCGAGTTCGGCAGCGATGTCGGCCGGAAAGAACGGCCGCGACGCCGTCAGCGTGGCACCGGCCGCGAGGGCCACCAGCACGGTCGACTCGAAGCCGTAACAGTGCTGCGCCGGCACGGTGCCGAGCAGGGCGATGCCATCGGGGGCCGCCTCCGCCAGCCGCTGCACCTGCGCCGCCGCGTTGCGCACCAGGCTGCCCCAGAGTTTCGGCTGCGGCTGCGGCTGGCCAGTTGAACCGGACGAATACATGCGCGCCACCAGCTGCGTACCGGGGAACTGCGGGATCGACAGCGGCGTCGTCGGCGCCGCATGCATGCCCAGTTCGATGCGGTGTACCGGCAGCCCGCCGCTCGCCTCCGCATCCTCCGCATGGTCGACCAGCAGGGCGAGGTCCGGCGCCTCGGCGCGCAGATGCGCGATCACGCCCGACGTGCGCGCCGGTGGCAGCAACGTAACGATGCCGCGCTGCATGCCGGCGGCCAGGCTTACGGCGAACAGATACCGATCGCTGCAGGCGTTGAGCACATGCGTGGTGGGTGGCAGTCGTGCCGCAACTGCAGCGACGTCGCACAGGAAACCGGCGACGCTGATCGACCGGCCGCCCCGCCAGGCAAAGGTGCGATCCAGCCCGCCCGGACCGTGTGCCACCAATGGCCACACATCCGCGAGCTGCGGGGCGGTGTTGAGCGCGGCGGCCCAGTTACCCATGCGGCTGACGCGCCGGCAAGGGCGGCCGCGCGGCCGCTTCGCGCATCAGCGCGCGGAAGCCGGCCACGGACTGCGCGATCGTGCCGCAATGACTGGCGGGCAGCACGCAACGACGGACTGCGAACTCGAGCACGAACATCAACACCACCAGCGGTCCGGACACTGCAGTCGCGAAGGTGGACCAGACCGCGGTGCTGCTGCCAAAGTAGATCGCCACCGACACCACTGTCATCGTAACGAAATAGATCGTCCAGGCCAGCGTCACGCCCCGTGAGTACTTGACGACCGCCTCTGGCATCGACGGCAACACGGCCCGCGCAATGCGTGTCGTGAGCGGAACCTTACCGGGCAGCAGCGTCCGCCCGAAGACGAGCGCAAGCATCGTGTGCGCGGCGACATGCTGCACGAACCAGAGCACGCTGATGTGTTGTGCCAGATGATCCAGCTGTAGCGCGGCAACGACGACGAGTGCGACCGCCGCCAGCAGTACGGGCCAACGCAGACGCGAATGCCAGCATAGGGCCACTGTGCCGACGAGCGGAGGTGTCAGAGCGATACAGACCGA
>Ga0316604_10001702_pt1 | contig 18551 bp, 17 predicted proteins | sample OWC_soil_day20_C_FD_207650 | JGI IMG/M metagenome (GOLD analysis project Ga0316604, IMG submission 207650) | Wetland soil microbial communities from Old Woman Creek delta, Ohio, United States - OWC_soil_day20_CT | ecosystem: Environmental > Terrestrial > Soil > Wetlands | place: USA: Ohio... | reverse complement strand
TTATTGTTTTATGTTATTGTTTTATGTTATTGTTTTATGTTATTGTTTTATGTTATTGTTTTATGTTATTGTTTTATGTTATTGTTTTATGTTATTGTTTTATGTTATTGTTTTATGTTATTGTTTTATGTTATTGTTTTGTTGTTTGCACTATTTAAGCCGGAATGATAGAATAAAATTATTTGAAAACATTGCATATGCTGTTTCAAGCAAGAAAAATGGGAATGAGATATCTCTTTAGGAGTTGTGTGATGAACCAATTCACAAAACGACTTATTCTGCTGATTGTTCTTATTGCCGGCATCTCAGCCGGAGTAATCTATATGACAATTGATGCGGAGACTTTGTTGCATCTGAATGTTTTTAAGCCTTGGTCCTTGTTAGGGGCAATTTTATGTATTGCCGTCGGAATGTATTTTGATGGATCGCGTTTAATGCATTTGGTTTGGATTTCCGGGGAACGTATCACGTTATCACAAGCTGTGCAAGTAATATTCAGCAATTATTTTTTGGCTCTATTGACGCCAGGAGCCGCTGGCGGCGCTTTTGCGCAGGTGATGTTTTTACGGCGGGCCGGGGTAACTACCGGAAAAGCTACCGTACTTGTTTTGGTTCGAACAATTTTGTCTATTTTATTTTTGTTTGTTTGTTTGCCGGTGGTATTTTATTTTGATAACGGGCTTGTACCATGGTTTTCGTCCCGCGGGTTGATTTTAGGCTCTCTTGTCATGATTGGCGGAATTTTTGCTGGAATTTGGTTGTTTCGTACGCCTTGGCCCAAACGGATATTAGTGTTGTTGACAAAAAAAATGCAGCATCGCCGGCGACGTAAAATTTTCCTTTTGTATGCTGAAATGAAGGGGGCGGTATCGTTGCTCTCCTCTTCTCCTGGCAGCATGCTGCGGGTTTTTGGAGAATCCGCGCTTAGTTTGTTGGCTTTATATAGTATTGTTCCGGTACTGCTTCTTGGTATGGGAATTGGTGTAGATTGGGGACAATTGTTGGGCCGAATGGTTTTTTTAAACCTGTTTTTATATTTTGCGCCGACTCCGGGCGGGGCAGGCATTGCCGAAGGCGGTTTTGTTTTATTGTTTAATGAATTTTTGCCAAATGGAACTGTCGGTATTGTGGCGGTGGCTTGGCGTATTTTGGCGGAATATTTACCATTCAGCATTGGGTTCTATTATACGGTGAAGGTCTTTGGCCGTGAGTTTTTAGCAAAGTTGGATAAAAGGGGGTCAATTCATTGAAAATTGCAGTTACCGGCGGCGCCGGTTTCATAGGGTCGCATGTTGTAGAAAAGCTATTGACGCAAGGGATTCATGTCACTATAATCGACGATCTGTCCAGCGGTCTGTTAGAAAATATTCCGGCGCATGCGGACTTTGTACAGATGGATATCCGCAACAAGGAATTGCAGCAGCTTTTTGCTATGGAAAAATTTGATGGCGTAGCGCATTTGGCGGCGCAGACGATGGTGCCAAAATCCTTGCTCGACCCTGGATTGGATTGCGATGTTAATATCCAGGGAACAATTAACGTTCTGGAAGCCTGTCGAAAAGCCGGCACCAAGAGGATCGTATTTTCTTCCAGCGCGGCGGTGTATGGCGATACGGACGTTTTGCCGATTATTGAAACTACTTCTCAACAGCCAACATCATTTTATGGACTGTCCAAGTTAACGGCAGAAAAATATTTGCATCTCTATCATTGTTTGTTTGGGATCGACTATGTTGTTTTGCGTTACGCGAATGTGTATGGCGAGCGGCAGGGCGATGGTGGTGAAGGAGGTGTAGTCAGCATCTTTTCCCGTTTAATCCGCCAGGATCAATCCTTAACAATTTTCGGCGATGGCGGACAAACGCGGGATTTCATTTATGTTGGCGATGTTGCTTCTGCAAATCATAAAGCGTTGCTGACGGAAAATGCGAATACTATATACAATATCAGCACAGGTTTGGGAACCAGTGTTAATGATTTGATTGCAGTTATGGAAACAGCTGCTGACAAGCAGGTTACACGCTGTTATGGCGCGCCGCGCGAAGGCGATATTTATCATTCCCGGTTAGACTGTTCCAGGGCAAATGATCACTTGGATTGGAAAGCGGTTGTGGCATTGCAGGATGGAATTCACCGGACCTATCAATCATTGGGAGGAAAGGCATGATTTTTCTTCGAAACAAGGAATTTTGGCTGCTCATTGCAATTACGGCGTTTGTTATGTTTTTTAATTTAGGCGGAATTCCGCTGCTGGACCCGGACGAGCCTGTGTATGCAGAAACGCCATTAGAGATGATCGCTTCCCATGATTTTTTATCACCGCGGATTTATGGCGAATTTTGGTATGATAAACCTCCCATGTATTATTGGCTTGTTGCTGCCGCATTTCAGGGTTTTGGCGTTAGTGAATTTTCCGCCCGTTTCCCTTCGGCTCTTTTAGCCGTTGTCTGCGTGGCGTTTGTTTATTTTTCCGGCTCACGGTTGTTTGGCCGGCTAGCCGGTTTGACCGGCGCTTTGGTTTTGGCAACCAGTGTGGAATATTTTTATCTGGGTAAAGCAGCTGTGACGGATATTACTTTGACGTTTTGTCTTACTGCTGCGCTATTATCCTTCTTGAGGGAAAAGTATTACCTTTTTTATGTTTTCTGCGGCTTGGCTGTTTTGACGAAAGGTCCGGTCGGTTGTTTATTTCCGGGGGCCATTATTTTTCTGTATATGTTGGTGACCAGACAGTTTGGGATATTGAAGAAGATGAAACTGCCTGTTGGGGTCATTCTATTTTCGATGATTGCGCTGCCTTGGTATATCGTTATGTACAATATTCATGGCAGCATATTTTTGGATACGTTCATTGGTTTTCACAATGTTACCCGCTTCACTTCGCCTGAACATCCGGAAGTCGTTTTATGGTATTATTTTATTCCGGTTCTTTTACTCGGATTTTTCCCCTGGACAGCGGTGCTGGTTCAGTCTGTATGGCGTTCTTTAACGGCAGCCCGTCAAGATGAAAGGAATAGCTTGCTGTTTTTAAATATTTGGGCGGTTTTTATCTTTGTATTTTTCAGCATTTCGCAAACCAAGCTTGTTTCCTACATTTTGCCGATGTATCCTCCGTTGGCAATGGTTGCCGGCTGGTACATCAGCCGCATTTATGAGGAAAATAGAACCAGGCGCCCATTGGCTTGGCCGGTTTTACTAACCATATTTGCTATTTTATGGGCAGGCGGGTTATATTTCGGGGCGAAAAAGTTGCCGGAGCTGGCAAATGGCGTTTGGGTTGAGATCGGTGTATTAACGATTATGGCATGTTTTGTCTGGTATTTTTATCGTAAAAAATCATTTCAGAGGGCTTTTGCGGTTCAAATTGCCGGAATGGTTCTTTTTATAATGGTTTTGGTTGGCATGCTGTTTCCGGCTGTTGCCCCCAGATTTACCGCCCGTGACATTGCGCGTGATTTCGTTATAAATTACGATCGGCAGTCGCCGGTGTATGTTGTGAAATTTTTACGACCGGGATTTGCTTTTTATTCCGGATTTTACGGGAAGGCGACTACATCCGAACAAGAATTGATGGCTCGGATTGATGAACCGGGAAAAGCATATTTTGTTGTTCGGCGATTGGAATACAATTATTTGCTGAAGACGAGGCCGGATTTGTTTGCGAAACAATCCGGACCGGTTTCTATCGTGGCAGACCAGCCAGAGACATTATTGCTTCTCAAACAATAGGAGAGGGTACGATGAAGAATAAAATGATTTTTGTTGCAATGTTTGCCGGTGCGCTAATTTATTCGTTGCTGTTTAATGCGGCAATCCCTATTACAGATCCTGTGGAATCCAATTATGCCTTAACAGCCAAAGAAATGCTGCTTAGCGGCGATTGGTTGTCGCCGCGTATTTACGGGCACTACTGGTTCGATAAACCGATCATGATTTATTGGTTAATTGCCTTGGCTTATAAAGTTTTTGGCGTCAATGAATTCGCCTCCCGATTGCCGGCTGCCGTGTTTTCGGCTGCCAGTGTAACCTGGATATTTTGGTTTGCCGGAAAACTATTTGGCTCGCGTAGGACTGCGTTTTACAGCGCCCTGATATTGGCCACTTCACTTGAATTTTGGATTTTATCCCGTATGATTATTACGGACGCGGTTTTATTTTTCTTCACCAGTGTATCCATTTCAGCCTTTTATCTTCAGCTTCTGCAGCGTCATTCGCTGTGGTATATTGTTGCATACGGTGCCGCGGGTTTGGCTGTTTTGACGAAAGGCCCCGTCGGTATTGTAATGCCGGCTCTCATTCTACTGCTATACATGGTGGCCAGCCGTCAATGGAAATTGTTTTCCAGGCTGCAACTGCTGCGCGGCGGTCTCGTATTTGTATTGGCAGCTTTTCCTTGGTACGTGGCCATGTATTTTGTTCATGGCAATGATTTTGTGAATACTTTTTTAGGTTTGCACAATGTGTTGCGGGCGACGGTCTCTGAACATCCGCAGGATAATGTTTTTTATTACTATCTGGTGTTATTTCCAGTGAGCGTATTGCCTTGGACAGGAATTTTTCTTCTTTCCTTGTTGCGAGGGCGTAAAAGTTATGGAACGTCTTATCGTTTTTTGGTTATTTGGATCATCGGTTTTATTGGCTTTTATTCCTTGATGGCAACAAAATATTTAACGTATGTGTTTCCGGCTTTATTCCCGGCTGCACTGTTGGCAGGCCGGAGTTTACAGGCTATGATCCAGCAAGGGGGGAGAAAGCAATGGCTTTGGCTCTCTGGACCGGCGATTGTTTTATTTCTTCTGTTTGCATTCGGGATGCGGTTTTTGCCGGGTCAAGCCGGAGGCCTTTTATTGTATGGCTGTATTGCCATTGCGGTTAGCCTGATAGGGTGGCTGCAATTTCGTGGTAATGTCCGTCTTTTGCCCGAAGGTACAGTATTAGCGGTGGTAGCGGTAAGTTTAATACTGATCCATAATGTCCTCGTGCCGTATGCTCATTCCCGTTCAGCGAAAGAACTTGTTAACCATATACCACAAAACGGTGCGATTGTAGCAATGTATGGCGATTATGCGACTTCTGCAGTCTATTATAGCGGATACCGTATACCGCAATTGATTTCTGAAAACGATAAGAAAGAAGTTCGTGGCGTTTGGTCGGGTAAATTTACAATGCCGACGGAGCCAATACATGATTTTGCCGAACGGACGAATAATCAACACGAAGTCTACATTTTGGTGAAGTCGACGGAAAAACAGTTTTTGAGCGAGCCGGTTGCAGAGCGGTTTGAGATCGTTGCGCGTGATGCAAAATCAATATTGTTTAAACAAAAGGCCAACCCCTGAAAATTTCACGCTGTCCTTTCCATGCTATCTCTTTTGCGCCTGAGTGTGCATGGAGATAGCTTTTTTTGTTTTCAGATCGTGATTTTCAGTTAGCTGCAATAATTCGTATCGTGCTCGTTTTGGTTGTTTTGTTTACAGTTTTTCGAAAATAATGATGGAATGAAACACAAAAACCCGAATAATGTGCGACTAGTGTAAAAATAAATAATTTTCTATCTATTTTCGCAGGAAAAAACTAGGACCTGCCGAAATTTTAACATAAGTGTACAAAAGTAATTTCCCGTAAAGGAGATGCTTTGATTATGGTTGCAGCGAATTACAATCCCTTACTGGTAGCGCAGAAACAAATCGCCCATGCAGCGGAAAAATTGCAATTAGACCCGCGGATCCATGAAATGTTGAAAGAACCGGAACGATGTTTGGAAGTAAGTATTCCGGTAAAAATGGATGATGGCAGTATACAGGTCTTTAAAGGGTGGCGGTGCCAGCATAACACGGCGATTGGTCCGGCCAAAGGCGGTCTGCGGTATCATCCGGATGTGACCCAGGAAGAGGTAAAGGCATTAGCGATGTGGATGACATTTAAATGCAATGTGGTTGGGCTTCCGTATGGTGGCGGCAAAGGCGGCATTCGCGTCGATCCGCGAAAATTATCCGTAGGTGAGCTAGAGCGGATGACCCGGGCCTATATTAACCTTATTGCGCCGGTAATTGGACCGGCCAAAGATATTCCGGCGCCTGATGTATATACGACGCCACAGATTATGGGATGGATTATGGATGAATTCAGCAAGCTGAATGGCTGTAATGTGCCAGCAATTGTGACAGGTAAACCCGTTATTGTTGGTGGATCGTTGGGGCGGGATAAAGCCACCGCCCGCGGCTGTACCATTGTGATCCGCGAAGCCGCAAAAAAATTAGGGATTAATTTGCAGGGAGCTGCCATTGCCATACAAGGTTACGGTAATGCCGGCAGTTATTTAGCTGCATTATTGCGGGACATGGGCTGTAATATTGTTGCTGTCAGTGACAGCAAAGGGGGTATTTATAATCCAGACGGTTTGAATCCGCGGGATGTCATGGAGCACAAGGCTCATAACGGTTCTGTTGTGGGTTTTCCAGGCGCTGAGACTATTACCAATCATGAGTTGTTAGGCTGTAATGCCGATATTTTAGTGCCTGCTGCCTTTGAAAATCAAATTGATGCGGAAATTGCAGCGCAAGTGAAAGCGAAAATTGTGGCTGAAGCAGCGAATGGACCGACTACTCCGGAGGGAGACGCAGTTCTATATGAAAAAGGCATACTGGTTATCCCGGATATTTTGGCAAGCGCCGGCGGTGTAACCGTATCCTACTTCGAATGGGTACAGAATTTGGCTAATTTTTATTGGCCGTTAGAAGAAGTAAACGATCGATTGGAACATATTATGGTGAACGCTTTTGCCGCTGTTTTTGCGATGCATCAAGACAAAACTGTCAGTATGCGGGATGCAGCGTATATGGTGGCAATTCAGCGGATTGCGGAAGCGATAAAGATGCGTGGATGGATTTGATGGGCAGGAAGAATAGTTAATTTGGTTTGTGATTGCGTAGAAATTAGAAAAGCGTTGCCTTCTGTAGTATTGAGATACAGGAGGCAACGCTTTTGAGTAGGGCCGTGAAAATGAGGTTTCCTAAAATTCAATGCTTTGTGTTATGAATTTCCCCATGTAAAAACAGGTTCTATACGCTCCGGCGGGGCAATCGTAACGGTTTCTGTTTGGCCATGGTTAATCACTTGCATATTGAGTGAGCCGAGCTTCGCATTATTAGCGCTCCAAACGGATATATCGATATTGATTATTGCATTTTTTTCTGTGCGGATTGTGAGCTGACCGAGTTCTTTATTGGTAATCGGCAAGGTTGTTTGTTTTGTTTGTCCGGCAAGACCGTTTGAATTCCATTCAACCTTAATGGTCGCAGGTTTTGCGGTTTCCGCCCCTGGCGTCATGAACCAGCAGTTCCAAAAAATATTTGGCTGATCAATCTGGACTTGTAAGTTTAAAGGCGTTGTGGCTGCCGTAGCAGTTGGTGTTGCTGCTTGCACCGGTAAACAAAAACAGAAGGATAATACCGCACCTAAAAATAGACCCCAAAATGATTTTCGTAAGCGTAAGAAATCCAAGAATAGTCCCCCTTGTATATGATGTTTACTAATTTTGTTATTATCATACCATAGATTGTCAGTTTTTTGCAAAGCCGGGAACGAATAAGAAAAGAAAATAATTAATGAAAACACAAATTTGGGTATGGAAATGATACTATATATGGGTTATAATAATTCTGTCAGTACAATATATAGTGATTTGGGGGCTGGCCGATGAAATGTCCGTTTTGTGGTTTTTTGGAGAGCAAAGTCATTGATTCCCGTGCGACAGAAGAAGGAAATTCCATTCGCCGGCGTCGTGAATGCTTAAGTTGCGGACGCCGGTTTACCACGTATGAAGTGGTGGAAGAAATCCCGCTTATGGTTATCAAGAAAGATGGACGACGAGAACTATTTGACCGGTCCAAGCTGTTGAATGGATTGCTAAGGGCATTTGAAAAACGGCCGGTTCCCCTCAATGTGATTGAGTCATTGGCGGACAATGTAGAAAAGGAACTTCGCAATACAATGGAACGGGAGATCCAAACCCGCCGAATCGGTGAGACTGTGATGCGGTATCTTAAAGACATTGATCAAATTGCTTATGTCCGGTTTGCTTCGGTGTATCGCCAGTTTGCCGATGTCGAGAATTTTAAACTCGAGCTTGAGGCGTTGATAAACTCACAAAAAAAATAATGGCTATTGCTGTGAAAGGTGAGGATGTTCATGTTTACAATGATAAAAAAACGTGACGGACGGGAAGTATTATTTGATGAAGGTAAGATTACGGAAGCCATCTTTAAAGCTGCCAAGGCCGTTGGTGGAGCCGACAAGCAAATGGCGCTGGAGTTAACTTTGGATGTGCTTCGTTTCCTGAAGCAAGAATACAACGGCGGTGGCTTTGGTGTAGAGGATGTTCAGGACGCTGTTGAAAAAATATTAATCGAGAAAGGTCACGCCCGCACCGCAAAAGCATATATTTTGTACCGTTATAACCGAACCCGCATGCGTGATGCAAAATCGGATTTAATGGATGCTGTTGCGGATATTTTGGTTGAGACCAGCCGTGAAAACGCAAATGTTTCGAATTCGCCCTCGGCAAAAATGCTGCAAATTGCCAGCGCTGCCAGTAAAGCGTATTATTTAAATCGGTTAATTCCGGAGCATTTAGCGAACGCGCACCGTCGGGGCGATATTCATATCCATGATTTAGATTTTTACGGAAAAACGCTGACCTGTGTACAAATTCCGTTGGGCAAATTATTAGAATCCGGTTTTAACAATGGACATGGTTTTATTCGTTCCCCCAAACGGCCGGCTTCCGCCACTGCATTGGCGGCCATTATTCTGCAAAGTTCGCAAAATGATATGCACGGCGGACAATCCTTCGCTTTTTTTGACCGTGATATGGCGCCGTTTATGGAGAACGCTGGCGAGGATGAAATATACCAGGCTATGGAAGCGTTGATTTATAACTTAAACAGCATGCACTCCCGGGCCGGAGCCCAAGTGCCGTTTTCCAGCTTGAATGTTGGCGGGGATACTTCTCCGGCCGGTAGAGCGGTAACCAGAAATATTCTTTTAGCATATGAAAAAGGTTTGGGCCATGGTGAAACGCCCATTTTCCCCAATATCATCTTCCGTTTAAAAGAAGGAGTTAACTTTAACCCTGGCGACCCTAACTATGATTTATTTCAATTGGCTATTCGGGTAGCGGCTCAACGGTTAAACCCCACGTTCAGCTTTATGGATTCGTCGTTTAATAAGCAATACAAGGATCAAGTTAGTTACATGGGATGCCGGACACGGGTTATGGCCGACCGTTTTGGCCCGGAAGTGACCGATGGCCGCGGAAATTTGAGTTTTACCACGATCAACCTCCCCCGGCTGGCTATCAACGCAGAACGTAATTTAATGAAATTTTATCAGAGCTTATCTGATTTGATTGATATGACATGTGAGCAATTGTATCACCGGTATGAAGTTCAGGCAAATTTAAAAGTAAAAGATATGCCGTTTCTTATGGGGCAGCATCTCTATTTGGCTTCCGATGAATTAGGTCTGGACGATAAGTTGGAACCGGCAATCAAACATGGGACACTATCGGTTGGATTTATTGGTTTGGCAGAAACCCTTACTGCGTTAACTGGCTTCCATCATGGACAAAGTGAAGAAGCGCAAGTTTTGGGCGAAGAAATTGTCGCCTTTATGCGGAATAAAATTGATAAGGCGTCGGATCAATATAATTTAAACTATACGTTATTAGCAACTCCGGCGGAAGGCTTATCGGGACGATTTGTAAAAATGGACTTAAAAGAATACGGAATTATTCCTGGGGTAACGGACAAAGAATATTACACCAATTCTTTCCATGTCCCGGTAAACTACCCGATCAGCGCTTTTGATAAAATTCGGTTGGAAGGAACGTACCACAAATACACGAACGCCGGACATATCAGTTATGTCGAATTTGCTTCCTCGCCAGTGCATAATTTAAAAGCGATAGAAGATCTTCTTCGTTTTATGGCGAAAAGCGATATGGGGTATGCCGGTATTAATTTCCCTGTTGATTTTTGTGATGATTGCGGGCATTTGGGTGTCATAGACCAGGATACTTGCCCGGTATGCGGGCAGACAGCAATCCGGAGGCTGCGGCGGATTACCGGGTACTTAAGTACGGTAGAGCGCTTTAATGATGCGAAATGTAAAGAGTTGGAACAACGGGTGGCTCATTTTTAAACAGAAGGGAATAGGGGGTTTAGAAATGGTTAAATATGCGGACATTATCAATGAATCGATAGTAGATGGGCTAGGGATCAGAGTAACTGCATTTTTGCAGGGATGTCCGCGGCATTGTCCTGGTTGTCATAACCCTTTGTTGCTCTCTTTTGACGGCGGCCATGAACTTGGTGAAGAGGAGTTTGCCGACTTGCTGCTTGACAAGGTATCTCCGCTCCATCAGGGAATTACTTTTAGCGGTGGCGATCCGTTAGCGCAGGCCGACGCGATGTTGAATATTTTGTTTTTAATCCGGCGGCGTAATCCGTCTTTGGATATTTGGGTGTATACCGGTTATACATTTGAAGAAGTGAAAGAGCTTCCGGCGCTGCGGATGATTGATGTTTTGGTGGATGGTCCGTTTATCTTGGAACAAAAAGATTTACAACTCCCTTTTCGGGGATCGGCTAATCAGCGGATTATTGACGTCCGCAAATCGTTGGCCGCCAATCAGGTGATTGAACTGGAAGTATAAGCTATTATATAATCTCAGTCGTAAGGACCCGGTCTAGGCTGGGTCCTTATTGTTCATGGTTACGGGAAGGGATATCGGAGTTGCTGTCGAAATGTGATTTTAAAGAAACGAAGAAACGATTGGTTCGATGAGTTTTAATAGGGGGAAAATGCAATGCGCAGAGGGCATTTCATGGATAGTATATGACTTGGCAATTAAAACAAAGATTACAAAAAATGTTGGCCGAAGAAAAAGGCGCCCAGATATTTTCACCGGGTGCGCGTGGAGGATTTGCATTAGCATATCCCAACAGTTACCATATTGGCATGTCCAACTTAGGGCTGCATATTCTTTATGATCAAATTAACTCCCGAACGGATACGGCGTGTGAGAGAATTTTTTTCCCAGAGCCGAAAGTGTTGCAAGAATATGAAAAAACACGGACTCCGCTGTTAACCATGGAAACCCAGAGACCGTTGTACGAGTTTCCGTTGATTGGTTTTGCTGTTTCTTTTGAAATGGATTATTTTCATATGGTAACGATGTTGCAGTTGGGGAAAGTGCCGCTGCTGGCAAACGAACGGAAGGAAGATGATCCGCTGGTTCTTGTCGGCGGCCCCTGTGCTACATTCAACCCGGAACCTTTGGCCGACTTTGTCGACCTTTTTATTATTGGTGAAGGGGAAGAAGTTATCCATGAAGTGCTGGATATTTACTATCAGGCCAAGAACGAGCTTCTGTCCCGCAGGCAATTATTGTTAAGATTAGCGAATATCGACGGGGTGTATGTACCTTGTTTTTACCAGCCAATATACCAGCCTGACGGAGTGATACAGGAAATTTGCCAGACGGAGCAAGTTCCTGCAAAAATCCAACGACGATGGGTGCGGGATTTTGACCGCTATGCGGGGCAAACTGCGATTATGACTGCCAATACGGAATTCCGCGATATGTTTTTAATTGAATTAGCCAGAGGCTGCGGCCGCCATTGCCGTTTTTGCATGGCGGGATATTGCTTTCGCCGGCCGCGGGTAAAATCGCTGCAGAATATTGAGCAGTCGCTGCAACAAGCAGCTGCGCATGGTGCGAAGGTGGGCCTGGTCGGAGCGGCAGTATCGGATTACCCCGAAATTGACCGGTTATGCCGTGAGGTTTTGCCGCCCGATATGCTGTTTTCTGTCGCATCCTTGCGAGCGGATTCCTTGACGCCTGACCTGGTTTCTTCCTTGGCGGCATGCGGTCAAAAAACCATTACTTTGGCGCCGGAAGCCGGCAGCGATCGGTTGCGCAAGGTGATTAATAAAGGAATTACAAATGAGCATTTAAGCCGTGCGGTCACGATGGCCATTCAGGCCGGTATTCCGAATGTGAAGTTATATATTATGATCGGGCTGCCGTTTGAAGAAGAAGAAGATAATACAGCAATCGTTTCGATGGCGCAGGAAATTAAGCGGCTCATGACCGCGTTGGGAAGTAAAGGAAAACTTACCTTAAGCGTGAATCCTTTTATTCCTAAACCGTGCACTCCGTTTCAATGGCTGCCGATGGCCGAAGAAGCGGTTGTCGAAACAAGATTAAAGAATATTCGCAGCGAGTTGCAGAAAGAAAAAGGGATTATTGTCATTGCCGAATCGATCCGCGAGGCGTACGTACAGGCTATATTGGCGCGTGGCGACAGGCATCTTTCTGCGGTTTTGGCGGAAGCGGCGCAAAAAAACGGAGTAAAAGCATTTCGTCGTGTCATGAAAGAATATAACTTGGATGAACGATTTTACTTATATCGGCGAAGGAGCTTTTCGGAAGTTTTACCGTGGGATCACTTAGATATTGGCGTAGCCAGGGAGTATTTGGCGGACGAACTGCATAAGGCAGAGCAACAGCAATATACAGCGCCGTGCGCGCCAGGTTGCACACGATGTGGAGTATGTCATTCCGGCGAATAGGAGAGTAAACATATGAACGAATTTTTATTGCGCAAAAGCAATAATAATATCTGGTATGGTTTTTTTACCCAATTTTATCAGGCAGGTATTCGGCATGGTATTTCTACCCGATTGGGCGGGGTCAGCAGCGCTCCTTATTGTTCGCTGGACTTAGGGATGCACACGGGTGATGACCCGGTTAAAGTACAGGCAAATCGAAAATTGTTTTGTGAAGCTGTTGGTGTTAATCATCGATCGGTTGTCAGCGCGCAGCAAGTTCATAAAGATACGATCGCAATTGTCACTCAAGCGGATGCAGGGAGAGGCGCTGATCAGTATGCAGACGCTTTATGGGAGACTGATGCGATCATTACCGCTACGCCGGACGTCCCATTATTATTGTTGTTTGCGGACTGTGTTCCTGTTTTGATTTTTGATCCGGTTCAACGGGTTATCGCGGCAGCACATGCAGGTTGGAAGGGAACGGTAGCGCAAATTGCCGTAAAAACACTCAAAATGATGCAAGAAAGTTTTGGATGTTGCAGTACCAATTGTCTTATCGGCATTGGCCCTTCGATCGGTCCTTGTTGTTATGAGGTGGATGAGGGGGTAATTGGGCCTTTGCGTAATAGTTTTCCGGAATGGCAAAGTGTAGTGAAGCCTCATGGCGATGGACGGTGGATGTTGAATTTATGGGAAGTAAACCGGCAGCAATTATTGTCTAGCGGGGTATCGGCGGAGAATATCACAGTAGCGGAGGTTTGTACTTCCTGCAATAACGATTTGTTGTTTTCTTACCGGGCAGAAAACGGGCATACCGGCAGGCTTGGCGCTGTGATCACCTTATAGTGGAAATTGTAAAAAAATTTCTTATTGCAGGCAATTGCAAGAGGAAAAAAATGTTTATCAGCGAATAAGACATTGATGGAGGAATCTGTGATGACGATTGCCGATAATATTTGCATAACAAAAGATCATATTCAGGAAGCAGTATCGCGACGTATCGTTGCAGGAGCTCCCGGACCGGTGAAACTTGTGGCAGTTACAAAAAATCAAAGTATTGGCGATATGAAGGAAGCCTTGACAGCAGGGATTAGTGCAATTGGTGAAAACCGTATCCAGGAAGCAGTTGGTAAATTTGCTGAGCTGGGCAGCATACCGGAGTGGCATTTAATAGGCCATCTGCAAACGAATAAGGTACATTTGGCAGTGCCTATTTTTGATCTCATCCATTCCGTGGATAGTGAACGGTTAGCAGTAGAGATAAATCGGATTGCAGGTAAAATGGGAAAGCGCCAAAATATACTATTGCAGGTGAATGTCGCCGGTGAGGCAACCAAATATGGGATTGCGCCGGAGGAAACATTGGATCTGGCTTGGAAAATCAGTAAGTTGGAATCGCTGTGTATCCGGGGACTCATGACTATTGCCCCTTATTATACGGATAAAGAGGATACCCGGCTGGTTTTTCGTAATTTGTATGGTCTTTTTACAGCGTTACAAGAAGCTATGCCGCAGAATATATTGATTGATTCCCTGTCGATGGGTATGACGAATGATTATACGGTGGCCATAGAAGAAGGCGCTAATATTGTGAGAATCGGTACTGGAATTTTTGGAGCACGCAAATAGGGAAAGAAAGGATGCGCGAACAATGAAAATTTTAGAAAAAGTATGGGGCGGTTTAGGACTGCTTGAACCTGTTGAAGCAGAGGAAGAACATGTACGGGCAGAAGAAACGGATCAAAAAGGAAAGAAAAACGTGAATCTTGTCAACTTACCGACGAATCCGAAACAGATGAAAGTAATGGTGGTTGAGCCGTTTTCTTTTGATGACGCGCAGCAAGTGTCCGATCACTTGAAAAACCGCAAACCGGTTGTGGTCAACTTTGAAAATACAGATAAAGATGTTGCCAAACGAATGATAGATTTTATCAGCGGAACGACCTATGCTCTTGGCGGATCCATCCAAAAAATAGGCACTCATATTTTCATGTGCGCGCCGAATAATGTGGATGTTGCGTACACTCCGCGTGAGGATGGCATCAATAAGGATTTTTTACCTTGGACGAACAAGTGATATAAATTGTAGATAGAATGGTTTTTCGGGAGGTCTATATGTTAACTAATAAAAAGGTGGCATTTGTTGGCGGTGGGGCGATTGCAGAAGCGATTGTCGGAGGTATTATCAAGGCGGGCTTGGTTTCACCGCAGCAAATTACGGTATGTGATATTTCGCAAGAACGCCGTGAGCATATGGAAAATAAGTTTGGTGTAAGCTCGTCGGCGGATGCGGCGCAGATTGCTCCGGTTGTCGATATTCTGTTTTTGACGGTTAAGCCTCAAGTTATTCAGTCAGTGCTTGATAGCCTGAACGGCGTTGTCCCGGCAGCAACGACGGTTATTTCCGTGGTAGCCGGGACTAGTACGGCTACTTTACAGGAAAAGTTACCGGGCGTAGCGATTGTCCGGGTGATGCCGAATACGCCGGTAGCCGTCGGTGAAGGCATGGCAGCCATAACATTGGGAAAATATGCAGGCCAGCAATCCGGCGAATTGGCAACCATGTTATTTTCCGCCGTTGGACGCACGGTTATGGTGGCGGAAAGTGCAATGGATGCGGTGACTGGTCTTTCCGGCAGCGGGCCAGGTTATGCCTATGTGATGATTGATGCCTTGGCGGATGCCGGCGTTCGTGTCGGGCTGCCGCGTAATGTTGCGTTGACGTTGGCAGCGCAGACACTGCTTGGGGCTGCCCGTATGGTATTGGAGACGGGTGAGCATCCGGCTAAATTGAGAGATATGGTTACCTCACCGGGCGGAACAACAATTGCCGGTATTCACGTTCTAGAACAATCCGGCGTGCGCGCTGCGTTGATCGATGCAGTCGTTTGCGCAACGGAACGGTCGCGGGAAATGGGTCGGCATTGATGGGGGAACGCGATAAGATCTTGCGGTATTACCGGGCCAGCGGTGAAGAAGAAACGGCTGTCCGCCTATTGGATACAGCGGAAGCCGCATTAAAAAACCGAAAATATAAGCTGAGCGACTTTTTAGATCCATTTGGCTGCAGTGTCGCAGAAACAATCATCGCCCATTATGACCGTTTGGAATTGATGTTGGAAGGCGGTTATTCAGGAGCGGAACGTGTTAAAGCGGCATTTGTCGACGAAGATTTTAAGGGTGAAGTTGACTTTGCTATCGATGCGGTTAGTGTGTCGTGGGATAAACGCTATCATCAGCTTTCCCACAGGGACGTTTTAGGCGCATTGATGGCGATGGGAATAAAAAGGGAAGCTTTTGGCGACATAGTGATGACGACCAACGGTTGCCAAATTCTTGTTACGCAACTGCACACGGAGTACGTGTTGGCGAACTTGACCCAGATTGGAGCGGCTGCCGTTTCGGTGAACCGGATTCCTTTAATGGAAATTGCCGCGCGCGAAGAAAAAGTGAAAGAAGTCAGAACGACGGCGGCGTCTCTCCGGCTCGATGTGGTAGCTGCGGCTGGTTTCAGCGTTTCAAGGACTAAGATGGCGGAAGAGATCGCAGCAAAAAAACTAAAAGTGAATTGGCAGGATGCAAAAAGCGGCTCGCAGATAGTCAAACCGGGAGATATATTATCCATGCGGGGCAGAGGCCGGGTTGAATTTTGTGAAGTGCTTGGCCAAACAAAAAAAGGGCGGACAAGTATTGTATTGAAGCGGTTCTATTAGAGAATTTGTTTGGTTGGCAGTGGCCGGTTGGTTTAGCGTGAGAGGGTTTTCAAGCTGCGTGGAGGTGGTTGAGTGTTAACGCCGATTGATATTCATAATAAGGAATTTAAACGGTCTTTTCGTGGTTATTCCGAACGTGAAGTAGATGAATTCCTGGACTTGTTGGTGTCTGATTATGAAGGTTTATTACGGGAAAATATGGACCTTAAAGAAGCGGTTCAGCAGTTAAACACGAAATTAGAGTATTATCAACAAATGGAAAACACGTTGCATAATACCTTGGTCATCGCCCAAGAGACGGCGGAAGAAGTGAAACTCAGCGGAAAAAAAGAAAGCGAGTTAATCATCAAAGAAGGTGAAATTCGCGTTCAACGTATGCTGGAGGAAGCAACGGAGAAGGTACGCCGGATGACGGCCGAATATGACGAATTGACGAAACAGATGGCGGTTTCACGATCCCGAATGCGCAATCTCCTGATGGCGCAAATGGAGCTGTTGAATAAAACGGAAGAGGATGAAAGTTGAATCAAATTGATGATTTACAATTGGTTGAAGTCTACAGTACTCCAGCAGGAATCACTGTGAACGTTCGTGTTCAACCACGCGCCAGCCGCAACGCGATAACCGGAGTCATGGGGGGATCATTGAAAGTAAGTTTAACCTCTCCGCCGGTGGATGGTGAAGCCAATGAAGCTTGTATAGCTTTTTTTTCCAAGATTCTCTCAGTTGCTAAAAACCGGATTTCTATTACCAATGGTTTCAAAGGCCGCAATAAGGTAATCGCCATTGAAGGGTTAACTAAAGAAGATTTTATCCAATTGTTAAAATCATAATTCCGTTCTTGATCGATATACTAACGGGATTTATTGGTATGTGCAATTGACACTTGTTGCGGGAATCGGTATAATGTGACTAGTAAAATCAGACAGTATCATGATGGAAGAATGTAATGACGGAGGCAGTAGCCGGGACGTAACGTTTCGCAGCGAACCAGGAAGTGGTGTGAGCCTGGTGGAGCGGGTCAGCGGTGAATATCTCTCCGGAACAGCGAACCGAAATTCAGTAGGCTTCGCCGGATGACGATCGTTATTTCGTTCAGAGTGGCTGGCGACAGTCATTAGGGTGGTACCACGGGATTTAAAGTCTCTCGTCCCTTTCGGGATGAGGACTTATTTTTTTGGAGGTGTGAAGGTTGGATTATAGTAAAACATTAAATTTGCCGCAAACCGATTTTCCGATGCGGGCGAATTTGCCGGACAAAGAGCCTAAAGTTTTGGAATATTGGCGTGACAATAAAATTTATGAGAAACGCGTTGCCCAATCGGCCGGCAGGCCGAAATTCATTTTGCATGACGGGCCGCCATATGCAAATGGCAATATCCATATTGGAACCGCACTGAACAAAATTTTAAAAGATATCATTATGAAGTATAAATCGTTGCGGGGTTACGATGCCCCGTATGTACCTGGATGGGATACACATGGCATGCCAATTGAGCATGCTGCGATCCAAATTCTTGGCTTGAATCGTCATCAACTGAATCCATTGGATTTACGCCGTAAATGCAGGGAGTATGCTCTGCAATGCCTCGATCTTCAACGGGAAGATTTTAAACGGCTGGGGGTAAATGGCGACTGGGATAACCCTTATATTACACTTTTGCCGGCATATGAAGCAAAACAAATCCGAGTGTTTGGCACAATGGCTTCGAAAGGGTACATTTACAAAGGCTTAAAATCGGTATATTGGTGCCCGACCTGCGAGACTGCCTTGGCGGAAGCGGAAATTGAATATGCAGAACGTAAATCCACTTCGATTTATGTAAAATTTTCGCTAGTGGATGATAAAGGGCTGCTGCCGGCAGGTGTAGACCCGAAAAAAGTGTTCGCTGTAATTTGGACGACAACGCCTTGGACGATGCCGGCCAATGTGGCGATTGCCCTTAATCCGGAATTGCAATATGTTTGGGCGCAATTTGGCGATGAAGTTTATTTATTGGCAGCTGATTTGGCGGCGAAAGTCGCGGAAGATAATCATCTTGGCGAATATCAAGTGTTAGGTACTGTAAGCGGCGCCGAATTGGAAGGCTTGGTATTCCAGCATCCTTTTATCGACCGGCAGTCGCCGATTGTTCTCGGCGATCATGTTACGCTGGAAGCAGGAACGGGTTGTGTACATACCGCTCCCGGACACGGTCAGGAAGACTTTGAAGTTGG
>Ga0316604_10001701_pt1 | contig 18560 bp, 17 predicted proteins | sample OWC_soil_day20_C_FD_207650 | JGI IMG/M metagenome (GOLD analysis project Ga0316604, IMG submission 207650) | Wetland soil microbial communities from Old Woman Creek delta, Ohio, United States - OWC_soil_day20_CT | ecosystem: Environmental > Terrestrial > Soil > Wetlands | place: USA: Ohio... | reverse complement strand
GGGGATCAACAGGCTATAACACTCGAAACCCTAAAGGGAAACTTCGGCTTCGCGAAATCAAAGATTTCGAGCCTCAGTCTTAAGTTCGCTCTAAGGGTTCGGCGGGGGCAATAACCCCCTCCAAACCTAAGGCTCACTTATATTCACCTGAAGTAAGTTTATATTTATGTTATAATACGAATCGAACAATGCAAAAGGTTGGTGAAACTATGCAAATTTCTTCAATTCCCGGCTTAATCGCCGACGAACTTCACGTAAAAACGACCCAGGTTGAAGCAACGATCCAATTATTAGACCAGGACAACACCGTTCCCTTCATTGCCCGCTACCGCAAAGAAGCTACCGGTGAATTAGATGAAGAACAAATTCGGACCATTATGGAGCGCCTGCAGTATTTGCGCAACCTGGCCAAACGACAGCAAGAAATTCTGGACAGTATCGAAGAGCAAGGCAAATTGACGCCAGAGCTGGCTACAGCCATTCAGCAAGCCGTAAAATTGCAAGAGCTGGAAGATTTATACTTGCCTTTCCGGCCGAAACGGCGCACCCGGGCGCAAATCGCCCGTGAAAAAGGTCTGGAACCATTAGCCGAAACCATTTTTGCGCAAAAATTAGCCGATGTGGATCCTTTGACGATAAGCGCGCCATTTGTTTCCGAAGAAAAAGGGGTCGCTTCCGCGCAGGATGCACTGGACGGCGCTCTGGATATTATTGCCGAAAACATCAGCGAGCAAGCTGATATGCGGTCTTTATTGCGGCGGCAGCTTTGGCAGAACGCCGAAATCACCACCGAACTGGCGGTAAGCGAAGCGGAAGGCAAAGAATTTATTACTTACAAAGAATATCATGAACCGGTCAAACGAATTCCGTCCCATCGGATTTTAGCCATTAACCGGGGTGAAAAAAAAGACGTTCTCAAGGTGCATATTCAAACACCGCATGAAACAAATATCGATAGCATTGCCCGGAAAATTATCACCGGTCCTTCCGCGTTTAGCGAATGTTTAAAAGAATGTATCAACGACAGTTACAAACGCTTGCTGCTGCCGGCATTGGAACGGGAGATCCGGTCCTTATTGACCGAAAACGCGGAAAAACAAGCGATCCGTGTTTTTGGCCTCAATCTTCGACAGCTCCTGCTTCTTCCGCCCTTGGCCAACCATACCGTCATGGGTCTGGATCCCGGACTGCGGACCGGCTGTAAAATGGCGGTAGTCAATCCGACCGGCGCAGTTTTGGAAACCGCCACATTGTATCTGACCGCCAGTGCTGCCCAACGGGAAAAAGCGGAAAAAGCAATTCTGCAGGCAATCAAGGATCATTCCGTTAGTCTCATTTCCATAGGCAACGGCACAGGCTCTTATGAAACCGAAGAAATAGTCGCCCGTCTAATCCACGATAACGACCTGACGGTTCACTATCTTATCACCAATGAAGCGGGCGCTTCCGTATATTCCGCATCCAAGCTGGCGAAAGACGAACTGCCGGATCTGGATGTCACTTTGCGCGGCGCGGTATCGATTGCCCGCCGGGTCCAAGATCCGTTATCCGAGTTGGTAAAAATCGATCCAAAATCCGTTGGCGTAGGACAGTACCAGCATGATGTCAACCAGAAAGAACTGGCTGCCACACTCGACACCGTCGTTGAATCCTGCGTGAACCACGTAGGGGTCGATCTGAATACAGCCTCACCGGCCTTGCTCACCCATGTTGCAGGTGTCAATTCCACTGTAGCCAAAAACATTGTCAGCTACCGGAATGCCAACGGCAGTTTTACAAGCCGTAAGGAATTGTTAAAAGTAGCCCGCCTCGGGCAGGCAGCCTTTACGCAATGCGCGGGCTTCCTCCGCCTGCGCGACAAAAAAAATCCATTGGACAACACACCGGTCCATCCCGAATCGTATGCATTGGCGGAAAAAATCCTCGCCCATCTTCACTTTTCACTTTCCGACCTTCGAGACCGGGAACAGTTGAAAGCGCTGCAAGCCGCCGTGCAAGATATAAATCCCGCAAAACTGGCTAAGGAACTTGAAGCCGGGGAACCAACGGTGCGCGATATATTGGCGGCACTGGTCAAGCCGGGGCGTGACCCCCGCGAGGATATGCCGGCGCCGCTGACCCGAAAAAACATTGTAAAATTATCCGATTTATCGCCAGGCGCCATTATGCGCGGTACCGTTCATAATGTTACTGATTTTGGTGTATTCGTTGACATCGGCATTAAAACGAACGGCCTCATCCACCGTTCGGAATTAAGCTATAAACCGTTCCGCCACCCGCTTGACATCGTATCGGTCGGCGACATCGTCGATTGCATGGTTTTGCATGTCGATGAAGACCGCGGGCGAATTGGACTTAGTTTGAAGCAGGCGCAAAAAAAATCGTAAACAGCAGGAAAACCCGGCCAACGGCCGGGTTTTCACTATACAAATTTAAATATTTATATTTTTCTTAGCCTTTCATGACGGTGAACGGCGGCTCGGCATACATCGCCTTACAAATCGTCTCGGCCTGAGCATCAGCAGCAGCAACAATTTCCCGCAGTCTCTTCTCCAAGGAAGCAGCTACGGCAGGATTTTTCAACCCTGGCAGATTAATGGCGGTATTCAATAACGCGCTTCGAACAGCAGCATGGCTGGCCAGAGTGGATACCAACAAGTCGCTGGCGGCATGCGGATTGATCTTTCCGACCAGCGTTCCGGCAATCTGTAACGTTTGCAGGCCTAATCCGGCCAGCTCCAACGGTACCTCGGATGCCTTGATCGTAGCTTCTTGGATAGCCTGGCTGCGCGCCTTTTTTTCTTCCTCCGTCGCCTTGGGAAGGGCAAACGTTGCCATAAGTTCATTAAAGGCAGCGGCATCGGCATCAATCATGACCTGCACTTTTATATGTAACTCCGCCAACTCTTTTTGTTTCTGCAGCAAAAACTCTGCTTGATCAGCAAAATCGGGCCGACCAATTGTCAGATTCAAAACCATCTCAGACAAACTAACTCCTAATAATCCCGAAACAGCAGCTGCGCTGCCGCCACCCGGAGCCGGTTCGCGAGACGCCAGGCGAGTCGCAAACTCTTGAATACTGGTTGCTGCTAACAAACGAATCCCTCCTTTGATACTAAACATCTTTCTTTTACCATTTTATCAGATTTATTCTTCGATTACACACAAAAACCAAATAATTCAAATCCGTTCTTTCTTCTTTCAAGTTTTACCCATTGCTGTAAAGGTGTTCCGGCAGGAGTTTGCTGATTAAACTCGAAGTAATTACCATCTATATTAGTATACGGGAGTAATTTATGGAAAAAAACTTATTATTCGCCCTGGACATCGGGACTCGGAATGTTGTCGGCCTGGTTGGCAAGCGAGTCGGCGACTTGATTGATATTCTGGCCGTCCACCGGCAAGAACACAATACCCGTTCCATGCTGGACGGTCAAATCCACGATGTTCCTGAGGTTGCAAAAGTCATTGCTTCGGTAAAGAAACACCTGGAAGCATCCGTCGGTCCCTTGAAGAAAGTATCGGTTGCGGCAGCCGGCCGGGCATTATTTACCATCCAGACAACGGCCGAGATCGAAATTTTGCCCAGCAAACTGCTGACCGTTGATGATGAACGAACGCTGGAACTGTCTGCCATTCAAAATGCCCAGCGACAATTGGCCGCGACAAAATCATTGGCGGATCCCGGCAGTTATTATTGCGTTGGTTATAGCATCGTAAATTTTTCGCTCGATAAAACGCCGTTAAAAACCTTGGAAGGGCAGCGCGGCAAAATAGCGGGCATTGAGTTGATTGCCACCTTCCTGCCCCGGCAAGTCATTGATTCGCTCCAGTCCGCCCTAGAGTCAATCGGTCTGGAAATGTCCACTCTGACGCTGGAACCGATTGCGGCAATCAGTGTACTGATCCCGTCTTCCATGCGTCATTTAAACCTCACCCTGGTCGATATCGGCGCAGGAACCTCCGATGTAGCTATTACCCGCGCCGGGTCGGTTGTCGGTTACGGAATGGTGCCGTGCGCCGGTGATGAAATCACCGAAGCAATCTCCACGAATTTTCTCTTAGATTTTAACATGGCGGAAACGGTAAAACGGCGTTTAGGCGACAGCAAGGCACGAAAAATCCCGTATACGGATGTCCTTGGCATAAAACACAAGGCTGCTCCCCAAGAAATCATCGACAGTATTAAACCTGCGGTAAAAGAATTGGCCCAGACGATTGCCGACCAAATCCTGGCCCTGAATGTCACGCCGCCACAAGCGGTTTTGCTCGTTGGCGGCGGATCATTGACGCCGTTATTGCCCCAGTTGCTGGCCGAATCGTTAGGTATTCCTCCTGCACGCGTCGGGATCCGAATGCCGGATCAAAGCGCCGGAATGGTCAAGCTACCGAATGAGTTATGTGTCCCGGACGCTGTAACTCCACTCGGCATTCTAAAATTGGCTGACAGCCGTGCCTTGACCTTTGTCAAGGTAACCGTCAACGACCAATTGCTCCGGCTGTTTAACCTTGGCGCCCTTACCATCGGCGATGCCCTGCTAACGGCCGGGATTGATGTCCGAAGCCTGCATGGTCGTCCCGGGTTAGGAATTACCGTAAGCATTAACGGCCAAACAAATTTTATTCCCGGCAGCAACCCGGAACCGGGAAGTATTCTGAAAAACGGGGCTCCCGCGAAACTCACCGATCTTTTGCAAGAACAAGACATCATTCAAGTGACGCGGGGTGCGAACGGAACAACGCCGCAGCCTCCTTTATCGGCTGTTGCCAAAATTCCTTCCTCTTACAGCGTCATGATTAATGGCCAAACATACGCCGTTCAGCCGGAGATTACCAATAACGATTCGGCAATCTCCGCCGATACTCCGTTGCAAGACCGTGACCGCATCATGATCCACTTGCCTGTAGCCCTTCAAGATGTTATGCAAACCCTGGGTCTTTCACCGGCGCTGACACGGTATTCCTACACGGTGAATGGCCAGCCCCGGCTGTATAGTGTAGCGTCCCAATTCACGGTAAACGATTTACCGGCTAATCCCGCCACCATATTGCATGACAAAGATATCGTGACGATTATTCCTCCGGTCTTGCCAACAATCTCTTCGGTCTTAGGGATTGCAGAAGAAGACATTGAGTCCATCACCATCCTGTTCAATGATGCGGAAATCCAAATACCGGCTCAACGCTACACCATCTCAGCAAATAAGCAGCCGGCAAAGCTAACCGATGCGGCGCCTGACGGAACAGCAATCGAATATAGTTGCCATGACCAAAGCAATCCGACCATCGGTGAGGTTTTGTTAGCGGTTGATTTTGATCCCCGCCAGTTATCCGGCACCAAACAAATAACCATCTTGCACAATCGACAACCTGCTGACTTTACCACCCCGATCAAAAACCGGGATTTGATTCAAATTGTATTTTCTACGGACCCGGCAACCCCAGAAGGAACACCTGCATAGCCAAGAGACCGGACAGCATCACTTCAACAGGTGATATGTCCGGTCTCTTTTACGATTGTTCAAATTGATCATTCACCTAATATTTGTAATTCGTCAAGATCAAGAACGGTAATTCGGTGGCCGTCAATCTCAATGATCTGCTCTCTTTTCAATGCGCTGAGAACGCGGGTTACCGTTTCCCGCGTTGTGCCTACCAGCGCCGCCAAATCCTGACGGGAAAAATCCAAACTGACAGCGACGCCCCCTTGCGGGTGTTCCGTCCCTTGCTGTTCAATCAATTTCAAAAGAACCGCAGCGGTACGGGTTTTTACATCGCTGAGCGCCAAATTTTTGATTTTTTCCTGCGCAAACAGCAGCCTCCGGCTGAGTTCACGAATCAATTGCAAAGCCAATGCATTATTCTGCATGACCAATTTTTCTAATTCCGAGTTGCGGATGACCCCAATGCAGGAGTCTTCCACGGCAACAGCCGTAGCCGGATAGGGTGCTGTGTTGAATAACAATACTTCCGCGAATAATTCACCCGGTCCGAGCATATTAATAATATGCTCACGGCCGTCATCGCTTGTTTTAACAATCTTCACCCGGCCTGTTTGCACATAATGGAAACCAATCCCCGGGTCTCCTTCCAGAAAAATGGTTGTTCCCTTACGATACAAACGTTCTGCTGTCTTGGAGTGAATTTGTGCCAGTTGCTCATCGGTAAGCTCTTTAAATATCGGGATATTCCGTAAATACTGAATTTCAGGATCGTTCGATTTCGCCATGAACTATAACTCTCCTTGTTCTCACCGAGTACGCCGATTTTTTCTTACCGCTGAGCTAATTTTTGAAAGGCAACGCTGCTGGCGGCAATTGTCGCTTCGATATCTTCAACCGTATGGGCGATGGACATAAATCCGGTTTCGAACTGGGACGGAGCCAAATAAATGCCCTGTTCCAGCATAAAGTGGAAATAGCGATTAAACACATCAATATTCGACTTTTTCGCCGTTTCATAATCCACCACTTCCTGATCGGAAAAGAACGTACAAAACATAGTCCCGATATTATGGAACTGAAAATGGAAACCATATTTTTCGGCCTCGGCCCGTATACCATCACACATCCGCTGAGTCAGTGCTGCCATGCGCTGGTAAAGACCGGGCTCCGCTGCTAAAATGTTCAACGTAGTAATGCCCGCCGCCATGGCCAACGGATTGCCGCTCAGCGTACCTGCTTGATAGACTGGTCCGGCTGGAGAAACTTGTTCCATGATCTCCCTGCGGCCGCCATAGGCGCCTACTGGCAAACCACCGCCAATGACCTTACCCAAGCAAGTCAGATCCGGGCAAATGCCGTATACTGCTTGAGCTCCGCCAAATGCCGCCCGAAAACCGGACATAACTTCGTCAAAAATCAGCAATGCGCCATAATCGGCTGTAATTTTGCGAACTTGCTCCAAATAGCCCGGTTTGGGTAACACCAGCCCCATATTTCCCGGGACCGGTTCAATAATAACGGCCGCAATGTCCTCGCCCTGCCGGACAAATACCTCCGCTAACAATTCCGCGTCATTATAAGGAACCGTGATCGTTCCTGCGGCAACACTTCCAGGCACCCCCGGACTGTCCGGCGTACCGAACGTTAATGCCCCGGACCCGGCTTTGACGAGTAAACTGTCATGATGGCCATGATAGCAACCGGCGAATTTGATCACCTTGTTCCTGCCCGTGTAGGCCCGCGCCAGACGCAGAACGCTCATCGTCGCTTCCGTACCGGAGTTAACCATCCGAATCATCTCAATCGAAGGAACAATCCGCGTAATCATTCTGGCCAATTCGGTCTCCCACAAAGTTGGTGCGCCGTAGCTCGTTCCCCGCGTAGCCGCTTCCTGCAAAGCATGAACAACAGCGGGATGGGCATGGCCTAAAATCATCGGCCCCCATGAGCCGACATAATCAATGTAACTATTGCCATCGATATCGGTCAGATGGCTGCCCAAGCCACTGGCAATAAACGGCGGCGTCCCTCCCACGCCCCGAAAAGACCGAACGGGACTATTCACGCCGCCGGGAATATATTGTTTTGCTTCGGCAAATGCTGCTGCTGACTTCTCCAAATGAATACTCATGCTTTGCCTCCTTATCGTCTAAGCTTCACGCAGCCACCGTGCTGCGTCCAGCGCATGATAGGTGATAATCATATCCGCACCGGCCCGTTTCATTCCGGTTAATGTTTCGAGGACAATTTTCCGTTCTTCAATCCAACCGTTGGCCGCTGCCGCTTTCACCATTGCATATTCCCCGCTCACATTATAGACAGCGACCGGAAGATCAACCCGGTCGCGGACTTGCCGGACTACATCCAGATAAGCCAATGCCGGTTTTACCATAACGATGTCAGCACCCTCGTCAATGTCCAGGGCGATTTCGCGCAAAGCTTCCCGCGCATTGGCTGGATCCATCTGATACGTTTTCCGGTCACCAAACTGTGGCGCTGAATCGGCCGCTTCCCGAAAAGGACCGTAATAAGCCGATGCATACTTAGCCGAATAAGACATAATCGCAACCTGTTCATAACCCTGACTGTCCAGCATCTCCCGAATCACACGAACCCGCCCGTCCATCATATCGGACGGTGCCACCATATCGGCACCGGCTTCGGCATGGCTTAAAGCCACTTGCCCAAGCAAACTTAACGTAGGATCATTGTCAACACTGGTCTCGTTCAACAAACCGCAATGGCCGTGGCTGGTATACTGGCACAAACAAATATCGGTTATTACCGTCAAATCCGGAAGTTCTTGTTTGATGAGACGAACAGCCCGTTGGACCGGGCTCGCCGGATCCCAAGCGCTCGAGCCTTGATCATCCTTGTACTCCGGCAAACCAAACACCAATACGCCTGGAATGCCAAGTTCATAGACTTCGCGGGCAACGTGCAACGCCATATCAACCGACAAATGACAAGATCCGGGCAAAGAGGAAATTTCGCATTGTACTTTTTCCCCCGGCACAACAAACAATGGATAAATGAAATCCGCGGCATTCAGTTCCGTCTCCCGGACCAGGTTCCGAATCGCCGGCGATCGTCTCAACCTTCGCGGCCGAATCAATGGTTTATTCATGCTTCTTTCCCTCCTGTAACCGCCGATACAATCGCATCAACTAAACCTTGGATCGTATATTCACCAGCAATAAAATCGGTTTCAATCCCATGCTCCTGACAAGTTACTGCCGTAATCGGCCCAATACAAGCCGTCTTAGCCTGGGAGATCAACGTTGCTCCTTGCGGTCCCAATATATCCAGTAAATTAGTAACCGTTGAAGAACTGGTAAAAGTAATTAGATCAATCCGGCCGGCTGCCAATTCTCTCGCTAAATAGGCTCCGTCTGCATCGCCGATTTCTGTACGGTAAGCATCCACCACATCGACAGCCGCTCCCAGTTCCCTCAGTTGGTTGGGCAGCACATCGCGGGCGACGGCAGCTCTGGCGATCAAGACTTTCGCCCCCGGCTGCAGCTTGTTCCGCATAGCGGCGACGATCCCTTCTGCCCGGAATTCCAAGGGAACAACATCCGCCTGAATCCCCTTGGCTCGTAAGCGGTCTGCAGTTTGACTGCCAATCGCTACAATCTGTAAACCGGCCAATGCCCGGCTATCAAAACCGGCTGCCCACAACCGCCGGTAAAAATAATCTACCCCGTTTACACTGGTAAAAATCAGCCACTGATAGGTAACCAAGTTATCGATCGCGGCATCCAAGGCAGCAAAACTGTCGGGCGGAACAATTTTAATGGCCGGCGCCTCAATACATTCCGCGCCTAGCGCCTCCAGTTTTTCCGTCAACAGACTAGCCTGCTCCCGCGCCCGGGTAACCAAAATTCGTTTACCAAACAAAGGACGTTTGTCAAACCAGGCTAACTGTTCCCGTAAGTTCACCACATCGCCTACAATAAAAATAGCCGGCGGCTTAATGCCTTGCCGTGCTGCCTCTTGTGCGGCCCGGCCTATCGTAGTAACCAACGTTTGCTGCTCCGGCTTCGTTCCCCAGCGGATCACAGCGGCAGGCGTAGATTCCGGCCGCCCGTTAGCAATTAAGCTTGCCGTTATATGCGGTAAATTTTCCACTCCCATCAAAAAAACTAAAGTATCTACACTGGTCGCCAGTTTATCCCAGCGGATCGAAGACTCGCCCTTATCAGGATCCTCATGCCCGGTAACCACGGCAAAAGACGCCGCTACCCCGCGATGTGTGACTGGAATACCGGCGTAAGCCGGCACCGAAATCGCCGAAGTAATTCCCGGCACAATTTCAAACAAAATCCCCGCCGCTTTTAATTGGAGTGCTTCTTCCCCGCCACGCCCAAAAACAAACGGATCGCCGCCTTTTAAGCGAACGACCGTTTTCCCGGCCAACGCCTGATCGACCAGCAATTGATTGATATCTTCCTGACGCATGGTATGATCACTGGAAGCCTTCCCCACATAAATCAATTCTACATCCGCACGAGCCTCACGCAGCAACCGGCTGTCAGCCAACCGGTCATACACAATCGTGTCTGCCCGGCGGATACATTCCAGCGCCTTCAAACTAATCAGCCGGTAATCACCCGGCCCGGCGCCGACTAAAAACACCTTACCGTTTTTCATCATAACCGCCTCCCGTCACAGAAAGATCTTCAATCATTGCTAATATTTCCTGTCCGCCCGCCGCTAACATTCGCTCAGCCAGCTCAGACCCGAGCCGTTCACCCGCCTTACTATCTCCGCTGATTTGATCCTGGATCATCGTTTGACCGTCAACAGAAACAATCCGCGCCGATAAGCTCAACTGCGGCCCGGAAACTTCGCCGTACACACCTACCGGGACCTGGCAGCCACCTTCGATGACACGCAAAAAGGCCCGCTCGGCAAATACTGCAGCACGGGTTTCCTGATGATCAAAAAAAGACAGTAATTCCAATACTTCCCTGTCTTCCTGCCGCGCTTCAATAGCCAATGCCCCCTGCCCAACAGCGGGCAAACAGATCGAATGCGGCAGCACTTGTGAAATTTTTTTCTCCCAGCCTAAGCGTTTCAATCCGGCCACAGCAAGAACAATGGCATCCAATTCCTGTTCTTGCAGCTTATTCAGGCGGGTATCCAAATTCCCCCGCAAATCGCTAATCCGTAAATCCGGACGAACACTCAGCAACTGTGCCCGTCGGCGTAAACTGGAGGTCCCAACCCGCGCCCCCTGCGGCAATGCGTCCAATGAGGAAAAACGGGGACTTACGAGTGCATCATCCGGGTCGGTTCGCTGGGTGATTGCCGCAAGGAACAAGCCCGGCGGCAATTCGGTCGGCATATCTTTCAAACTGTGCACTGCCAAATCAATTTCGCCTTGCAACATCAAATTCTCAAGTTCTTTGGTGAATAGTCCTTTACCGCCAATTTTCGCCAAAGGCACATCCAGGATGCGATCCCCGGTAGTAACAACCTTAACAATTTCGACCTTGACAGACGGATGCCGTTTTTGAATTACACCAGCAACATAGTTCGCCTGCCAAAGCGCCAATTTACTTCCTCGCGTACCGATAACTAGTTTGTTTTTCAATCACGACATCCTTTCCCAAATCATCCAAGTGAAACAAACTGCGCAACGCTTCTTGATAATACGATTCCTTTTCTGTACCGGCCGCTTCGTTCATACGGATCATCGGTTCCCGTAATAACTTCCGCACCAACATTTTCGACATATTTTCCAATACCTTGCGCTCTTCAGAAGTACAATCCGGCAATTTTGCTAAGGCCCGTTTTACTTCCCGCTGCCGCATGCGCTCCATCTTATCCGTCAATAACGCCAGAGTCGGTTGAAACGATAGGTAACGGAATTTAGCTACCAGTTCCGCCAATTCTGCCTCCACAATCGCTTCAGCGATCCGGGCCTCTTTTTCCCGGCCACGCAAGTTTGATTCAACCACAGCTTCCAGATCATCAATATTGTGCAAACGAACGCCGCTAATGGCCGCTACTTCCGGCTCCACATCACGCGGTACAGCGATATCGATAAAAATAATCGGCCTCCCGTTGCGTCTCACCATAAGGTGCGCTACATCCCGCGCCTTGACAATATAATGAGGCGCGCCCGTCGATGTGATAACCACATCCGCTTCCGAAGCCGCCTCCAAAAAACTGTCAAACGGTACGGCAACCCCATTGAATAATTCGGCCAACTGAACCGCCCGGCTATAGTTGCGATTAGAAACAAACACCGTGTTTACCCCGCCGGCAACCAGATTCCGGGCAGTCAATTCGCCCATCTCGCCGGCGCCAAGGATTAACACATTCGATTTTGACAAGTCTCCAAATGTTTTTTTTGCCATTTCTACCGCCGCATAACTTACGGATACCGCGTTATGCGCAATTTTCGTTTCTGTCCGCACTTTTTTCCCCACCGCAATCGCCCGGTTAAACAAGGTATTCAATACCGTACTGGTTGTTCCTGCTTCCCGGCCAATCGCATACGCGGCCTTCACCTGACTCAAAATTTGGCCTTCGCCAATCACCAGGGAATCCAGACCGGCTGTAACCTGGAATAAATGACGAATACAAGCTTCATCTACATGGTAAAAAAAATATTCCATGAGCGGGAAATCACCCTCCGCCACCCCTTCAAAACAAGAGGCGAGAAGGGAAAAAGTTTCTTGGGCATCGGGCACAACAGCGTACACCTCAGAACGGTTACAAGTAGACAAGATGACACACTCATCCGCAATATCCTGTTCATGCATATGGTGCAGCGCGGCCCGGATCTGTTCTTCTGAAAACGAAAACCGTTCACGAACTGCTATCGGTGCTGTTTTATGATTTAATCCCAATACAACCAATTGCATCGTTAATCTTTGCCTCCGCCTCTTGCGTTCTGCCTTGCCGTAACAACGCCAATATTTCATCATCCAACGTTTCCCGCCAGAACCAAAGCCGTTCTTGCGAGGAATGGAGTTGTGTCTTCACTTTCTGCCGCGCTTTCGCGAGTAATTCCAGGTACAGGCCATATTCCGGTCCATATTCTTCCGCTAATTTTTCCCGCAACCGCCGTGCTAGTGCAGGGCTGCGGCCACCGGTTGAGACAGTCAGAAGAAGATCCCCCCGGGCAACTTTGGCCGGAACGTTAAAGTTCCCTATTTCCGGTGCATCAACCACATTGACCAAACTATTTCGTTCCTGCGCTTCTTTACTGGCCAGTTGATTGACCTCCGGGTTATTAGCAGCACAGATAACCAATAAGTAACCTGCCGCATCACCGGATTGATAGGGTCTGTCCGCATAAAAAATTTGTTTTTGTTCTACTAATTCGGTTAATCCAGACGTCAATTGTGGGCTAATTACCGTAACTACGGCACCAGCGGCCACTAACGAGCGAACTTTGCGTTCCGCTACTAATCCGCCGCCAATCACCAGACAAGGTTTTCCTTCTATCAGCAGGTTAACCGGATAACATTCCACCCTGACCACCTACTTAGGTTAATTTCGAAAATCTCAAAATTCTCTTTGCTTTGCAACAATATTATAACACATTCGCCATCTTTATTTCACTACAGCGTCGTGATAAGCAATTTATATAAAAAAAAAGAGCCCCCACGACGAGGGCTAAAGCGAGGGTGTACAATTATGTACGTGAAAAGTATAACATCTCTGTTTAACATTATGCAAGATCTATTTTTACAATTTTTTATTTTATTTTTCCGTAAAATCGCTGCCCAAAATAATAGTAACCGGAACTGCGCTGCTGTCATCTTTTGAAACTTGCAAAACATAATTAAATGGCAACCCCGTCAGTTTATTAACAACGGCATTATTCATGGTGTGCGAAACAACGACCGTATTTTTTTGTCGGGCCGAACTGCCGCTTACGCCAGACACTTCAAACCCACTTTTACGAACAATCGCAGCCGCTCTGTCGCCAGCATCGGAAACACCGCTGGCATTTACAATTTCAACTCTAACCTTCCCTCCGTTAGCAGCCGATGATATCGTACCGGAAGAGGATGGGATTTTAGTTGCTGTACTTGGTTTTTCGGCCGTCTTTACTTTATCAGCGGTTGACGGTTTAACCGGCTGCAACGATTTAGGGAGTTCTGTCACTTTCATTTCCGGTGGCACAGATGTAGTATACTCATTCGACATCCGTTTGGTTTCAGCTTCGTAGCGAGTATTCGCCGCAATATTTTCCGTTTGCGCAACGTATTCCCGCAAGGCCGAGATATCCGGCAGCCAATAACTGATTTCACCGATATAAGCCGGTTTTCCCGGCACCATATACGTTTTCATGCCCTGTTTATACGCATCGTGAATCATCGTCGCTAACTGCAGCATTTCACTCGTAGGCATATCCGTTTTTACGGCAGCGCTGACTTCACGGACAAGGCCGGGAAGTCGGGGGATAATGCTAGGGCTTGCCGCTTCGGCGAAGATTGCCTTGATGAACTTCTGCTGGCGGTTAATCCGGCCGATATCGCCTTCATCATCACGATAACGGACGTATTGAATGGCTGTCCGACCATCCATTTTTTGCTCGCCGGGCTTCAGATTGATTACCAAATTATCATAAGGATCCTCATAATACATCCGTTTTTCTACATTAATGGTGACGCCGCCAATAGCGTCAATGATCCTATAAAAGCCGGCAAAATTGACAGTAACATAGTAATCCATGGGAATTCCCAACAGGGACTCGATAGTCTGACGCGCCAATTTATGTCCGCCGAGCGCATACGCATGATTGATTTTGTCCCAGCCGTGGCCAGGTATTTTCACTCGCGTATCACGTGGCACAGATAACAGGGAAACATCCTTGGTCTTTGTATCGACCGTAAACACCATCATGGTATCCGAACGGCCGGCATCCCCATCCCGCTCATCAACGCCTAACACCAAAACATTCATCTTCCCATTGCCGCTCGTCAACGAACTGCCCAACTGGCCGCCGTTAAACCACCAATAGTAGGCCGTCGCTGCTGCCGCAAACAGCAAAAATAACCCCAGTATGATGAAAATGCGCTTTTTTTGATTTTTCTTTTGTTCTGATAGCCGCCGTTCCAGTCTCGATGCCATAAAGGGCCTTCCTTCTCTCTTCTTGTTCTAATAAATAGGCAAAACACGCCCCTCAACGTAGGAGGCGTGTTTCAGTGTATCAGAATTATGAACACAATTCAAGGCACTAGGCAATTGTATAACCAGCATCCTCTACAACGTCCTTAATATCTTGCAGGGAGGTTTTTGCCGGATCAAAATCGACTTGCAAACTTTTTGCCGCCAAATCAACCTCAGCCGCCAAAACCCCCGGCAATCCCTTCACCGCTTTTTCCACTGCATTTTTGCAATGGCCGCAGCTCATGCCTTCTACCGTAACAGTGATATGCTGCAGTTCAGGTCCAGGCCCCCCACAACTTTTGCACATATTCCTTCACTCCTTGTCCAATATGAAATTTCCCCGGATGATAATGGCCCGTTGCTATGCTTTCTATTACCGAACAACCAGCCGCCTCTAACGCTGCCTCTATTTCTCTCAGCGGAGTTTTGGCAGAATCAAAGTCCACTTGCAGGCGGCCTGAAGCCATCTCGGCTTCCGCTGCCATCACCCCCGGCAAACCTCGAACTGTCCGTTCTATTGTACTGGCGGAATGGCTGCCGTTCTCATCCTTCACCAGAATTGTCACTTTTTCTATCGTACCCCCATGACAACCGCAACTTTTACACATACACCTTCGCTCCCCATCAAAATAGTAAATAATACATTAGTTTCGCAACCTAATGCTGACGAAACTTTTTCTAATACGTTTTTTATTCGACCTCCGGAAACAAATACCTGCCGGGATCGGCAACCTGCAATCTTTCCCTTACAAAAAAAGTCCGAGCACAAAAGTCTAAACAATCATTATGAAAACAGGCGATAATTATCAGAATTTTGTAATATACACAGATTGAGGGGTACTACTACTGTCATCCGCTCCTAGTCGCTTAATTTGCCGGTTCGTTGACACGAATTATTCACAACAACATGGTATAATGCAGATGTATAACAACTTTATACTTTCCTGAAGGGAGCGTGTCTTATGAATACCAGCATTCCAGTCACACCAATGCCTCCACTTGATGGTCCCGCAGTACAGCGATTGGAAGAAGCACTCAGTAAATCTCCTAAGAACGCAATTTTGTTGAAAATCGGCAATGTTTTGTATCAGCTGTCCCGGGAAGGTCGTTGGTTCAAATTTTCTCTATTAACAAAAAAAAGGACGGTGAAACGGGCTACCCTGTTTCAAACGTTAACCGAACTGTACAACCAGGCAATGCATGGACAAAGTTGGCAAATCGCCGGCTGCATGGAATAAAAACTAAATATAATGAAATTAAATATTTTGTACAAAAAGAGCAGGCGAAGCCTGCTCTTATATTATATACATAGTATGATCCACTTTATTTTTGATCAGTAACAACAAATGACAAAGGCTGTTCAAAAAGGTTAAGATGCTAGGAACGACGAGGCTTACGCTGTGACGCGTACCAATTCAGTACGCGGGTTAGAAAACCCGACTGCTACTGAACTTTTATAGCGACAGTAGCGGTCGTTGGTTGCACTTATGTCCATCAGATAAAATTAATACTATCTGATGGACCAAGTAAACGTAGTCGTGACACCGCAGATTGGCCTTTTTCAACAGCCTATTTTTTATTAGTATATTTTTCGATACACATTAAGAAAATTGCGCACAACCTGTGCCGTAAGGCCCCAAATGACATATGGTCCATACGAATAAAAGTACACCTTATAGGTTTTGCGCCGTTTCCATTCCGTAGAATATCCCTGTGGCAATAAATCAAATGGAAAACTAGCCATGGGGCGGGTCGCCATTTCCATTTGCGCGCTTAACGGCTCCGCGTCCAGTAAAAACCGCAGTGGAACCGAAAATACTTCGGCCACTTCGCCATGGTTTGGTTTTAAAACCGTCCCTTTTTTCAGCAACGCGACAAACGGGTATAAGGTAACACCAATCGGACTCACAATGTAATCCAGGGGGCCGATAATCCTGATTTCATTCGCCGCTATGCCCAGTTCTTCACTTGTTTCCCGAATAGCGGCAGCTTGCGGACTTTCATCGCCGGACTCAATACGTCCTCCGGGCAGACAGATTTCCCCCGGCTGCCAATTCAATTGTTCCGATCGCACTTCGAACAAAATTGCCAATTCTCCGTCTTGTTCCACGAGCGGCAGCGCCACCGCCGAGCCCCAGTCATCCACTTCGCTGCTGACTACCGGCAAGTGGGTTGTTAGCAAAGTAGAAAGCCGCTGACAGCGTTCTTTATCCATGAAAAAATCGTCCCCATTCTTTTCAATAAAATTAATCTTGCCCCGCTAATTCCACTTTTCCCTGCAAGCCCGGTGTAACCACCACGCGACCTTCCTTCGTGACAATGATCGCCTCCGTGCCCGGGAACTGTTTTAGCAATTCAAGTCCCCGTTCAACCCCCAGCACAAAAATAGCCGTCCCCAGGATATCGCCATCACCAGAATTACTATTGACTGTTGTTACACTGATGATTTCCCGCGGCTGCATGCCTGTCCGCGGATCTAAAATGTGGGAATAACGGATCTGATCTTTCATAAAATAACGCTGGTAATCACCGGAAGTTTCCATTGTATCCCAATCAGTCAGCGCTAATTTGGCAATGACCTTTTCCGAGTTGCGGGGATCCTGCACACCGATCCGCCATGGTTTTTTATCCGGTTTTTGGCCAATCACGCGCACATCACCGCCGGCGTTCACCAACGCAGAAGTAATCCCTTGGCTTTTTAAAATTTCAACGGCTTTATCGGTAGCGTACCCTTTCGCAATCCCACCCAAGTCCAGAATCATCCCTTCACGGGAAAGATACACTGTTTTCGCGGCCGGATCAAGCTCAATCTGATGGTAATTAACCAGCGGCAGCACTTGTTTAATCTCACGGTCAGAGGGAATAAATTCGCCTTTGTGCCCAATTCCCCACAACGAAGTCAACGGACCAATGCTGATATCAAATACTCCGTCCAATCGATCTGACAGCGCGTTCGACCGGTCAATCATGGCGTACAGATCCGCGTCGACCGCCACCTTCTCCTTGCCTGCCACTTGGTTAATCCGAGAGACCTGGCTGTCAGGCGAAAACCGGTCTGTAATATCATGAAGACGCTTAAATTCTACAAACGCGGCCTTTACGGCCGTTTCCGCATTGGGTCCATATGCCGTAATTTCAATCACCGTATCCATCAAAAATTGTGTTTCTTTATACGATTTGGGCGTACTGGCCGAATCGAGTGAGCACCCCAGACAAAATAACGTGACTAAAAAAATCAAACTCAAGTTAATCCATCTTTGCCGTAATTGCATCATAACGTCCTTCCCCGTTGTCATTTTTCTACATTCATATTGTACTGTAAAAATGTCCATATGAAAAGAAAAAGACCGACCATCACGACAGGGGAAATGCATGCTTAGTGCAATACACAACCACCGCTAACGGGTCTGCCTTCTCCATAACAATTTACATGCTTATTATAGCGTATCAATCACAACGTGTCTACAAGATTTTGTATACATTATTCAAGATGTCAAAAGAACATGACGTTTTTGTAACATTTACACAAACAAAAAAGCCATGCCGCCAGCATGACTTTTTTGCGGAAAAAGAGAAACCTCGATCTATGTCACCGCAGACATAGTTTCCGTTCCGAAGTTCTATTTTTCCTTCCCCCAACCACATCACCGTAATTACTATATCGTAAAAAATGATTTTTGTCAATCAAATTAAAAAACTACCAAAAAATCTACACTCAACAAAAAATAAAATGGTGACCCCGGAGGGATTCGAACCCCCGACCACCTGGTTCGAAGCCAGATGCTCTATCCAGCTGAGCTACGGAGCCACTTTACTTTGATAATTCAACAAGCAGGTTAAAAATCCTGCAGTAGCCAACAAAAAAGCGTCCTCAAAACGAAGACGCTCATTTGCGTAAACCGGCGACTTCCTATCCTCCCAGGCCGTTTCCAGCCAAGTACTTTCGGCGTATGTGGGCTTAACTACTGTGTTCGGTAT
>Ga0316604_10001699_pt1 | contig 18577 bp, 12 predicted proteins | sample OWC_soil_day20_C_FD_207650 | JGI IMG/M metagenome (GOLD analysis project Ga0316604, IMG submission 207650) | Wetland soil microbial communities from Old Woman Creek delta, Ohio, United States - OWC_soil_day20_CT | ecosystem: Environmental > Terrestrial > Soil > Wetlands | place: USA: Ohio... | reverse complement strand
TGCAAAACAAAGGTGTGGAAGTATTGGCTTCTGCTGATGTGCTGAAGCTGAAAGACTTCACCTGGAATGTTCAGGTAAACTGGTCAATGAACAAGAACAAAGTTCTGGAACTGGCTCCTGGTGTAGACGAAAACAGTGTTGAATCTGCATTCACATCTATCGGTTCTTATGCTATCGTAGGCCAGCCTTATGGTGCACTTTATGGTACTAAATGGGCTCGTAACGACGATGGTCAGATCATCATCAGCTCTACAACCGGTTTGCCTACGGTAGCTTCTGCTAGTGGTAACCTGGGTAATCCTTTCCCGGATTGGACTGGTGGTGCAAGAACAACCTTCACTTACAAAAACTTCACCCTGTCTGCTCTGCTGGATGTAAGACATGGCGGCAAGGTTTGGGATGGTACCGTAGCAAGAATGAACAACCTGGGTAGAACTGCTGAATCTGCAGACCGAGAAAGAACTTATGTAATTCCAGGTGTGGTATTAGGTTCTGATGGTAAATACACTGCAAACACTAAGGAAGTTTCTGCACAGAGCTACTACCGTGTTTATAAAGGTGATGCTGCTGGTTATGCTGTTGAAAACTCTGTTGAAGATGGTAGCTGGGTTCGTCTGCGTGAACTGAACCTGGGTTACAAATACAAATTCGCAAGCGCTAGCCCGATCAAATCTGTAGAACTGACCCTGACTGGTCGTAACCTGTGGTTACATACCAAGTACAAAGGTGTAGATCCTGAAACCAGCTTAACTGGTGCTGGTTCTAACCTGACTGGTTTTGATTACTTCAACAACCCAGGTACTAAAACTTATGCAGTTGGTCTGAGAGTTGGATTCTAAGGTGTGCATTAAAAGGTATTATTGAAAATAATTACAACGACTAAGTCATGAAAAAAGTCTTAATATTCTTAGCATTACCGCTGTTATTCATGGCGGAAAGCTGCTCAAAGTTCACAGAAGGTTATGGTGAAAGCCCTAATAACCCAACAGTTGCAACTCCGCCGCTGATCCTGTCAGCAGCAGAACTGGGTCTTTACAGCACCTACACAGGTACGCTGGCAAGAATCTCTGCTACTCTGACCCAGCAAACCGGTGGTGTTCAATATCAGATGCTGGAAATCGATAAGTACCAGCTCCTGTCTACTGGTAACACCAACGACTGGAATAACCTGTATAACAACATCGTTCAGCCTGCAAATGACCTGATCGAAAATTATGGCGCTACCAACGAACAGTATGCTGCTGTAATGAAAATCATGAAGGCAATGGCACTGGGTGTCGCTACTGATATCTGGGGAGATGTACCTGCTACCGAAGCTGGTTTGGGTAATATTACCGGTAACACGACTCCTAAATTCGATACGCAGGAAAGCATCTATGCATACATTCAAACACTGCTGAGCGAAGCAATTACTACGCTGAATGCTACTGATGGTACTAACAACTACACTATTGGTTCTGATGACTTCATCTTCGGTGGTGATCTGACCAAATGGGTAAATACCGCTCACATCCTGCAGGCTCGTTTTGCTAACCGTCTGAGCAAAGGTGATGCTACTGGTTCTGCAACTACTGCACTGGGTTACCTTTCAAGTGTAACTGATGCTGGTGATGCGATGGCTGTTTATGGAACTGTTACCGCTGAACAAAACCAGTGGAATGCATTCAACACAGACAGAGCTAACTATATCAAGATGGGTAAATTCCTGGTTGATATGATGCAGACTGACAGCGATCCACGCTTACCTTACTATGCAGCAGAAACAGTCGATGGTACTTATGTAGGTGCAGCTCCTTCTTCTGAAGACCTGGCAGCTTCAAACGTAGGTGATTATATCGCTGGTGCTGGTGCTCCAATTCCTTTGGTAACTTATTCCGAAGCACTGTTCATCAAAGCTGATGCTAGCTTCCGTCTGGGTAACCTGGGCGATGCTGCTACCTACTACAACCAGGCTGTGATCAAGGCTGTAACCCAGGTGACTGGTTCAGCTCCTGATGCTACTTATATCGCTGCTCACGCTTCTGCTACAGCTGCGACTATCACAGAAGAACAGATCGCAACCCAGAAATATATCGCACTGTTCACACAGATCGAAACATGGGCTGAATGGCGCAGAACTGGCTACCCAACGCTGACTCCAAACGCAGACAACGTAACCGGTACAGACGCAATTCCAAGAAGACTGCCTACTGTGAACGACGAACTGCTTTACAACAAAGCAAACGCTGTAAACGTGACAGACATCTTCGCGAAAGTATGGTGGGATGCTTTGTAATCCTTTCAAATCTTTATATTAAAAAAAGGCGTGTATCTCTAAGATGCACGCCTTTTTTAATTGTTATTTCTCCCCCGATTTTTTTTATATTAGTACAGACTAATAATCCAAACTCAAAATAGCTAAGAACCAAAATCTGAACACAACGATCCATCATTTTTAAAAGCCAAAGAATACCTATTTGTAGCCATCATCGTGCCCATGTGGCGTGCAGTTCCCTTATGTATGCACCTATCATAACCCACTTTGATCTTTTAAATTAACTCCCTCATGAAAACATCTGTACTCCTATGGCTATTACTAGCCATCAGCGTGGTGTCCACGCATGCCCAAACCCGTACCGTCAAAGGAAAAGTAACCGATGCCCGCGATGGTCAACCTATCCCACTTGCCACCATCAGAATAGCAGGAACAAATAAAGGAACTACCACCGATCAGCAAGGTAATTTCTCTATCAGTCTGGAGCCTGGCCAATCTCTTCAGGTATCGTCTGTCGGCTATTCATCCGTTACTGTCGCAATGACCGGTCAGACAAATGTATCTGTAACCCTGGGGACGGACCAAAACGTATTGAGCGAATACATCGCTACTGGTTACACAAATACCAACAGAAGAACCCGAACCAGCGCTGTTGGTGAAGTCACTGCCGAAGACCTTGAGAACAAAAACTACGTTGATATTAATCAGGCATTACAAGGCCAAACGCCAGGTGTTTTCGTTGGCGGCAACTCAGGTATGCCCGGCGCTATTCAAACTGTCAGAATCAGGGGAATAGGCTCTATTAGCGCCGGTTCCTCTCCACTCTATGTTATGGATGGTGTGATCATCGATGGTAGAGACCTGAATGCCGCAGGTTCACTGGGAGTTCAAAGCAATGACCTGCTGGCAAATCTGAACCCCAATGATGTGGAAACTATCACCGTGCTGAAAGACGCATCCGCTACTGCCCTCTATGGGTCCAGAGGCGCTAACGGCGTCATTGTGATTACCACCAAAAAAGGTAAATCCGGTGTTTCTACAATCGGCATCAATGCACAATATGGTAAAACAGAAATGACCAGAGGCCACGCTGCATTAATGACACCTGCCGAAGCCCTGCACTACGACAGAGATCTGCTGGCCATCAATGGCACATCTCAGGCAGATATTGATGCACAGTTTCCCATGTCGCTACTCGACAACGCCTTTGACTGGGGCAAAGCCGGCTGGCGAAGAGGTACTAACCATGTACTCGGTGTCACCAGTTCCGGTGGTACCGAAAAAGCGAAATACTACGCCTCCGGCGGATATGAAAAGGTTGATGGTCCAATGATCGGCACAGGTATGAAACGCTATTCTGTAATGTCCAACGTGACTTCCAAAGTGAATAACCAGATCGACCTGGCACTCAACCTGAACCTGTCCTATACTGACTATAATTCTGCAGGTGGAGGAAATTTCTATTCCAGCCCTATTTTAGGCGCTTTTTTCGTCTCTCCCTTCCAGAGTCCTTACAAGCCAGACGGAAGTATGTATACGGGCAACGAAACGGAGTTTAAAGCGGTTTCCAAGAATAACTTCCTCTACTCTTATTCCCGCAACTCAAATAAGCTGAATAATTTCAGAGGTCTGGGGGGCCTGACAGTATCTTATACATTTACTGACTGGCTAAAGATCTCCGAAAAGGTAAATATGGACCTGGTATATGGATATGCACATCTGTTCACTGATCCTACTACCCACGATGGTTATAACAGTGCAGAACCCCTGAAGAGTGGTGATATCTTCGACCAGTTAGTGCGCAATACAACGCTGACCAATCAGCTCTCTGCCTCGGGTAGCATTCCGCTTGCAAAAGATCATTCCCTCAACTATATCGCGGTGATGGAATACGATCGCTTTAACAACATCAGCTTTGGTGCAGAAGGTATCGGTCTTGTATCCGGTAACCTGAAAGTACTGGATGTGACCTCTACACCTCAGGATGTGAATGGTAACGGTACTGACTATACATTTGTGTCTTACTTAGGACAACTCAACTATAATTACAAAGGTCGTTATACACTCAATGCCACCTATCGTAATGATGGCTCTTCCCGTTTTGGCGTAAACAAACGCTTTGGTAATTTCTACTCTGTCGGCGCTTCCTGGATACTGATAGATGAACCTTTCATGCAATCGCAGAAAATCTTGTCCGATCTGCGTTTGCGAGGAAGTTATGGGCTCACCGGTAATGCCGACTTTGACAACTTTGTCGCTACTGCATTGTATGCATATAATACATCTTACAATGGTGCACCTGGCAATGCACCAAGCACCATTGGTAACAAAGACCTGACCTGGGAAAAGAATAAATCATCTGACATCGGCCTGGAAGCAGCTGTGCTGAATAACAGACTCAAACTGACGTTCGATGTATACAAGCGTATCACAAATGGTTTGTTGATGAATACACCTGTATCGAGTACCAGTGGCTTCACACAGCAACAGGCGAATGTGGGCAGGGTACAGAACAAAGGAATTGAAGCTATGCTGACCAGCACGAATATAAAATTCAATGGATTTGAGTGGCAGACAGAACTCAACTTCTCTATGAACAGAAATAAGATCCTTGAATTGTATGGCGGACAGGATATCACAGGTTCTATTTCAATACAGCGTGTCGGTTATCATGTAACCAGTTGGTACATGGCCAGGTGGGCAGGTGTTGATCCTGAAAATGGAAACCCATTATGGTACACTATCGATAACAAAACAACCAGTAGCCTGAATGCTGCAAACAAAGTAGTGGCGGGCAATGCAGAACCAAGATATATAGGTTCACTGACCAACAGATTCTCCTATAAAGGTATTGGATTATCATTTATGTTTTACGGTCTGACAGGCAATAAAGTGCTGAACCAGACAAGGGCAGTATCAGATGCAGATGGTGTATACTTTGGTTACAATTATAGCAAACAACAAGGACAAAATTACTGGCGTCAACCGGGTGATATTGCAGAACGACCTAAGCCTAAAAAAGGAGGTAATAACTCTGCAAGTTCCGTTACTTCCAACAGGTTTTTAGAAGACGGTAAGTTCCTTCGACTCAAGGATGTAACGCTCTCTTATAATCTGCCTGCAAGATGGTTAAAACATGCAAAAATTACAAAGGCATATGTATTTGCAACAGGTACCAATTTAATTACATGGACAGGCTATACCGGCTGGGATCCGGAGCAGGATATTACTGCCAATGAAACGTTCAGATATCCTCCTTCAAAGACCGTAAGTCTGGGTTTAAATGTAAACTTCTAAACTGCTGAAACATGAGAAACTCTATCATTTATATATTCCTTTTACTATCTTTTACTGCCTGCAATGATAAGCTCACATTATCGCCAGCAGTACAACTGCCTACTGAAGATGCACTTACTGATATTGCCGGGGTAAATGCCGGTATCAGCGGTATGTATGCAGGTATGCGTTCCGTGAATTATTATGGACGAAATTTTTTAGTGATACCTGAATTGGCTGCTGATAATGTATACTTGTCTGCGACTAACAGTAATCGCTTTCCTTCTACATTTCGTGTCACCTGGCTCACATCTGACGGGGATATCACAAACCTCTGGAATCAGACATATACTGTCATGCTGAGAGCAAATAATATCATCAACAGTATTCCTGCATTAAAAGATGGTACAGATGCAGAAAAGAATAGTGCATTAGGTCAGGCGTTGTTTGTCAGAGCACTCACACATTTTGATTTGCTGCGGGTTTTTGCACAGCCGTATGCTATTGGTGGTGGTAGTGCACCGGGCATTCCTGTTATGACTAAATTTGAAGTAGGCTCTCCTGCCAGAAATACTGAGGATGAAGTGTATACACAGATCATCGATGATCTTACACAAGCGAAATCATTACTGGAAAGTGATGCCGGTAATCCATATAACGCAAACGCATATTCGGTATCTGCATTGCTCGCAAGAGTATACCTCTATAAAGGTGATAATGCAAATGCTGTAACGGAATCTTCTGTAGTAATTAATTCAGGTGAATATGCAATAGTCACCGCAAAAGATTTACCAGATTTCTACAACACACCTGGTACAAGTGAAGATATTTTCACACTCAGGGTATTGTCTACTGAATCATTAGGTTCTGATGATGTAGGTAGAATATATCTGAAACCCGGTTATGGAGACATTCGGGTGTCACCAGATATCGTAAAAGTATTTGATACTGATGATGCACGCTACACATCATTTATACTGCCATTTAGTGGAAGCCCTACTGAATATGAAAATGAGAAATTCTATGGTCAGGATGGGATTTCAGGATTGTATAGTCCTAAGATATTACGTATCTCAGAGCAATACCTGATACGTGCAGAAGCAAATGCAAAGCTGGGTAATTATGCAGCTGCTATTGAAGATGTAAATGCTATTCGTGCTAATAGAAAACTACCTGATCTCGTTAATATTCCTGATGCAGATGTACTTGCAAATGTACTGTTAGAGAGAAGGAAAGAATTAATGTTCGAAGGGCATCGTTACTTCGATCTGTTGAGGAACAAACAGGATATTGTAAGAACATTTTGTGGTGATGCAGTGGAGTTAAATACACCTGCCTGTACGTATCCTGCTACCTCACCAACAGTGATCCCACCGATACCTCAAAGAGAAATAGATGTAAACAAAAACATACAACAAAACGCCGGGTACTAAGAACCCTACATTTCAGCTGCACAACAAACCCGCATTTGCCGGCCGCAGGCCCCAACCCCAAACATGAAACGCTTTTGCCGTAGGCAAAAGCGTTTCATGTTTGATATTAAATCCCAGTTATTTTATCACTTCTTTCAACTTCGCTTCCAGCGCCTCTCCTCTCAATCCAATTCCCAAAATCTTCCCGCCCGGATCCAGCAACATATTCGTCGGAATAGAATTAATTCCATACAAAGGTACTACCGCAGACTCCCAGAATTTCAGATCACTTACATGCGTCCATGTCAAACCATCTTTCTGAATCGCCTCTACCCATGCTTCCTTCTTCTTATCCAAAGACACACCCAGTACAGTAAAGTTTTTATCCTTATAAGCATTAAATGCCTTCACTACATTCGGATTTTCCATACGACAAGGCTGACACCAGCTCGCCCAGAAATCAACCAACACAAACTTACCTTTGAAAGAACTCAGACTTACCATCTTCCCAGAAGGATCTGGCAAAGAGAAATCAGGTGCTACCTGACCCACCTGCAATGCAGTCATATTCGCATCTACTTCACCAGCCTGTTGTTTCAGCATCTGCTCCAGTTTACCAGTTAATCCAACTACCAATGAGTTAGTAGGGAAATGGCTCTTCACTTCAGCAATTTCTTTTCCACTGCTCATCAAAGACTGTGGATTGATCATGCTCAGTGCAAACGCAGCAACAGCAGGGTTTTTGGAAGTAGTAGCTGCATGCATTACAAAATCAGTTACTTCTTTTTCTTTTGCTTCCAGTACGCTGGATTTTGCCTGTATCACGCTATCACCGGCACCGCTCTTCGCCATGCTATCCAGTGCCATACTTTCTTCTGTCAGTGAACGGCTTTTAGAGCTTACATCATTGAGCAGCTGTTGCAGTTCAGAAGAAGCTTCAGCATTTTCAAATTTTACCAGTTCCAGGTTATTCAGATCACCAGTCACAGTCATGGTACCTGCATCCAGTGCCAGCAGAATGAAGTGCTGTTCATCTTCGCCAAAGCGAATACGGTACAGTCCCTGTTCTGGCAGCATACCTTTCAGGGTAAACTTGCCACTGGCATCTGTCAGTGTCACAGAATCCACTATTTTCAAGGTATCCATAGACAGTTCTTCCAGTACAACAGTACCTAAAGGCGCATTATCAATTTTGCCATTGATCACGAAATTCCCTTTCTCGGTTTGCTGGTGACAACCCGCCAGTACAAAACCGAAGGCTATCGCCCATAATGCTAATTTCTTCATATAGATCAGTTGTTATTTAAGTTTTTCAGCCAGCAGCTGGTTGGTCAGTTTTGGATCGGCTTTGCCTTTGGATGCTTTCATGACTTCACCCACAAACAGGGCCATCAGGCCTTTCTTCCCCTTGCGGAATTCTGCCACCTTATCAGGGTATTTATTTAATACCTCATCAATGATGGGGGAAATATTATCTGCATTATTATCCTGCAACAGGTTGAGACGGGTAGCTATTTCCAGCGGTGCAGTGGCCGGTTCCAGCAACAGTTCCGGGAATATGCGGGAGGAGGCGATGGAGAAGCTCACTTTACCATCTTCCACCAGCTGAATAAGGGCAGCCAGTGCCTTTGCAGGCAGCGGAAAGACCGTCATGTCAATGCCCTTTTCATTGAGGGTGGATTTCACTGGTCCCAGCAGCCAGTTAGCTACTGCTTTGTGTTTTGGAATCTGCGTTACCACCTGTTCAAAGTAGTCAGCAGTGGCTTTGTCGTCACAAATTACTTTGGCATCGTAATCAGAGAGTCCATATTGCTGTACATACTTGTGCACCAGTGCTTCAGGCAGCTCAGGCAGTGCTGCCCGAATGCTTTCGAGGAATTCGTCGGTAAAAAAGAAGGGGGCGAGGTCCGGCTCAGGGAAGTAACGATAGTCATTCGCTTCTTCCTTGGAGCGCAGGGAGTAAGAACCACCACTGCCAGCGTCGAAACCGCGGGTTTCCTGTACGATTGTGCCTCCACTCTCTACGAGGGTGATCTGGCGTTTTATTTCACCTTCTACCGCGCGTTTTACATTGCGGATAGAGTTCAGGTTTTTTACTTCTACTTTAGTGCCGAGTTTGGTCTCGCCTTTCAGACGGATAGAGATGTTGGCATCACAGCGCATGCTACCTTCCTCCATGTTACCATCGCACACATCTACCCACCGTACCAGGCGGCGGAGCACCGTAAGGAATGCATATACCTCATCGCTGCTGTGCAGGTCCGGTTCAGTCACAATTTCCAACAGGGGTACACCAGCACGGTTTAAATCGACCATGGTAAAGTCCGGATCCTGGTCATGCATAGATTTTCCGGCATCTTCTTCCATATGGATGCGGTTCAGCTGTACAGCTCTTTCACCATCGGCAGCAGGGATCACGACGCGGCCACCTACACAGATAGGCGCCGTATGCTGAGATACCTGGTAGCCTTTCGGCAGGTCAGGATAAAAATAGTTCTTGCGGGCAAAGTAGTTTTCCTTTTCGATGTGGCATTCACAGGCCAGACCCAGCCTAATGGCATATTCCACGGCCCTTTTGTTTAGTTTAGGCAGGGTACCCGGGTGCCCCAGGGTAATTGGGCTGATATGCGTATTGGGAGCGCCTCCGAAAGCAGCACTGTCACCACAGAATAGTTTACTCTCTGTTTGCAGTTGGGCGTGTACTTCCAGGCCTATCACTACCTCATATTTGTCAAAATCGATGCTTGCGCTCATATTATTATTATGCTGTGAACGCAAATATAGAAAATGACGGGTAGAAAGGGGAATGTTTACCGTTTTGAAACGTAATATTGAATTTTAACAAAATTTTATTAAACTTGCACTTGCAACTGTTTAATCTGTATTTCCACTTTTTTGGGACCACTTGCCAGATCATTTGGCCTATATTCTCCTGACGCCACTGATATTTAACCTTTTTCCTGTTTAAAGCGGTAATTAGCCACTGTGCGTAGCGATTTCGACGTTGGGACTTACCATTTAACCACTATTTATCCCTATTCTGGAAATACGGGTTGTGCCTTTTTAGTAACTTTCAAGCATGAGCATTGAAAATATTTATCAGGCACAGCAGGCCTTTTTTGCCTCCGGCGCTACGCTCCCTTACGCTTACCGCCGTAAGCAGCTGAAGCTGCTGAAAAAGGCTGTAAAACGCTACGAGCGTGGTATCATGGCTGCCCTGTATGCCGATTTACACAAGCCTCCTATGGAAGCCTTCGGCAGCGAGGTGGGGTTGGTGTATGGTGAAATCAAGTACTGCTTAACACACCTGAAGCGCTGGATGCGCCCGGAACCCGTAAGCAGTCCCTTCATGCTTTACCCTTCCAAAAGTAAAATTCACCGGGCACCACTGGGCCAGACCCTCATCATTGGCCCCTGGAATTATCCTTTCAGTCTGATCATTACCCCACTCATTGGCGCCATTGCCGGTGGTAACTGCGCTATTCTGAAACCTTCAGAAATGGCGCCTAATACAGCTGCTGTAATTGCCTCTCTTATACAGGATACCTTCGCCCCTGCCTATATCACCGTTGTAGATGGAGAAGGCCGTGAAGTGATTCCGGAGTTAATGCGACACAGGTTCGATCATGTATTTTTCACCGGCAGTACGAATGTGGGTAAGAAAGTGTTGGAAATGGCGGCCCCTCACCTCACCCCGGTCACACTGGAACTGGGTGGCAAATCTCCCTGTGTGGTAGATGATAAGGTGGATATACAGATAGCTGCCAAAAGGATCATTTGGGGCAAGTACTTTAATGCCGGCCAAACCTGCATAGCACCGGATTATGTACTGGTGCACGCCAAGGTAAAAGAGGACCTCATCACTGCCATGAAAAAGACCATCACCAGCTATTATGGGGAAAATCCGGCCCTCAGTAAACACTATGCCCGTATCATCAACAAAAAGCGATTCGATACCCTCCATAGCTACCTGTCAAAAGGTAAAATTCTGCATGGTGGAGATACTGATCCTTCCACTTTGTACATCGGCCCTACCCTCATGGAAAATGCAGCGATCGACGATGAAATATTCGGCCCCATCCTGCCCATCATGACTTACGAACACCTGGGCGATGCCATTCAGTATATCAAACAGCATCCAACTCCACTATCACTCTATGTATTCACAAATAGAAGCAGTACGGAAAAGACGCTCATCGAACAGTTGAGATTTGGGGGTGGTTGTGTAAACAATGTATTAGGACATTACACCAATGTAGAACTGCCCTTTGGTGGTGTGGGATACAGCGGTATGGGGCAATACCATGGCAAATACAACTTCCTGACTTTTACCCATGCCAAAGCCGTGATGAAAACCGGTACCTGGCTGGATATAAAGCTGAAATACCCTCCCTATCGCGGGTTGGGATTGCTGAAAAGGCTCATGAAATAATGGCATAAAATGTAAAAAGAGGTTGCCTCCGCTCATGGAGACATCCTCTTTTTACTAAAGGCGGAACAATATGCTTGCCCTATAAATCCGCTTTATGCAATCTCTTTGGTACTTTCACCTGTAAGGTCTGTGTTTTTCCATCTCTCTTCACCTGTACATCCACAGTGCCCTTATTCTTATTTTCCCTATACGCATTTGTCACATCGCGGGTAGAACTGATGCTGGTTCCAGCCAGGGAGGTGATGATATCTTTAGGTTTGAAACCTGCTTTTTCTGCAGCAGAACCTGGGGCTATGGTCAGTACCACAGCGCCATTTCCATCTTCAGTGTCTTGTACAGACAGACCCAGTTTCACATCATTTTCACGACGGTCATCCCTGTTGAAACTACGTGGCCCACCACGATCGTCATCTCCACCTTCATCTTCACGGAAGTCAAAACGACCACCATTTGGCGGCATCATACGGAAGAAATCTTCCGGCCCATCATTGTCATCACGACCACGGTTGAAACCAAATTCAGGTTGCTTCCTTTCATCCAGTGTCACGGTAGCAGTGCTTTCTTTCTTATCACGCAGGTAGGTCACAGTCACTTTATCGCCAGGTTCGTGCTTACCAATTTTCTCAAATAGATCTTTGGGTTCTTCGATCTTATCAGCATCTACTTTTGTGATCACATCACCTACTTTCAAACCAGCTTTATCAGCAGGACTTTCTTTAGACACATCTTTCACAGTCGCACCTGCAGCTTCTTTCTTTTCAGTCAGTACACCCAGCAGCGCTTTGCCTGGACGAATGTTGTCAGGTCCTTCACCGAAGAACTGCATGCTACGGTGTTGCGGCATGTTAAAGTTGAAGTTGTTGCCATCCATCGGACGGATCTTGCGGCGGTATACAGAGATGTCTCCATCCTTATAGGATTCCAGTTTCTCACCATCTACCAACACATTACCATCCTTGATTTCGACTGTTACTTTTCCGTCCTTATTGCTGTTTCTTTTGATAATGATCTCGTCGTACTCACCCAGTTTATCGCCCTTGGGTGCTGGTTCCTGCGCGTAAGCCATACTAAAGGTAAGGCAGGTGAAACCCGCTAAAGCGAATTTTTGTAAGAGCTTATTCATGTTTATATGATTTACAAGGGCAAATTTATAGGGGGGAGGTATAAAGGAAAAGTTAAAATCGACAAGGGGGAAATGAAAAGCGCCCTCCGGTCGGAGGGCGCTATAGAAAAGAATTTTAGAGTATCTCTTTTACTGCTTTGATCACCTGATCCAGCTTATCAGTTTCCTGACCACCGGCAGATGCGAAGGATTTCTGACCTCCGCCGCCGCCTTTGATGAGGCCGGAAATTTTCTCCTTGATAATTTTAGGTGCTTCCAGTCCTTTGTCGGCCACTAAATTATCAGCGATCATCACTGCTACGTTTGCTTTACCACCTACATTGGCAGCGAAGACAAATACGTAATCAGTCAGTTCTGTTTTCAGCTGGAAGCACAGCTGCTTCAGTGCGTCGGCGCTGTTCACGCTCACAACGCTACCGATGAAGTTGATGCCGTTTACTTTCTCTGCTTTTTCCAGCAGACCTGCAGCAAGTTGTTTTACCTTTTCCTGTTCAAAGACTTCCAGTTGTTTTTCCAGACCAGCTTTGTCAGCGATCAGGGTTTCAACAGCCTTGACTGGTTCTTTTGGATTTTTCAGGACTGCTTTCACCTCTTTCAGCTGTTGCAGTTGTTCATTTACAAAAGCCAGTGCATGAGCGCCGGTTACACCTTCAATACGGCGTACACCTGCAGCTACTGCGCCTTCAGAGAGGAATTTGAAGAGACCCAGTTCGCCTGTGCTACCAATGTGGGTACCACCACAGAACTCAACAGAGTAGTGTGGATCCATGATCACCACGCGTACAATATCGCCGTATTTTTCGCCGAACAGGGCCATAGCGCCCAGTTTCATTGCTTCTTCTTTAGGCAGTTCCTGTATTACGACAGGGATATTAGCGCGGATCTTTTCATTCACAATGTCTTCGATCTGCGCCAGTTCTTCGTCAGTCACTTTTGCAAAGTGAGAGAAGTCGAAGCGGAGGGCTTCAGGGTTTACCAGCGAGCCTTTCTGTGCTACGTGTGTACCCAGTACCTGGCGCAGGGCAGCGTGCAGGAGGTGAGTAGCAGAGTGGTTCAGGGTAGTCTGCTGGCGTTTATCTTTATTGATAGTCGCGGTGACAGTGGTATTGATAGTAGCAGGCAGCTTGTCGGTAAAGTGAACGATCAGGTCGTTTTCCTTTTTGGTATCAGTTACGCTGATCTTTTCACCATTGAAATCCAGTGTACCGGTATCGCCCACCTGTCCGCCACTTTCAGCGTAGAAAGGGGTTTGGCTCAGTACGAGCTGGTATTGTTCTTTGCCTTTAGCTTTGATTTTACGGTACTTGGTTACTTTGGTATGGGTGGTATCCAGGCTGTAACCTACAAAGGTGGTACCGCTGTCTTCGAGGATGGTCCAGTCGCCCATATCCAGTTCGGTAGCGGCGCGGGAACGATCCTTTTGTTCTTTCATGGCAGCTTCGAAACCTTTTTCATCCACGCTGAAGCCCTTTTCAGTAGCGATCAGGTTGGTGAGGTCAAATGGGAAACCATAGGTATCCAGCAATTCGAAAGCAGTTTTACCATCAATAGATTTGGTAGCCACGTTTGCCGTCATGATGTCTTCAATACGGCGGATACCGCTATCCAGGGTGCGGAGGAAGTTATTTTCTTCTTCGAAGATCACTTTCTTCACAAAGTCAACCTGCTTTTGCAGTTCCGGGAATACGGCTTCAAACTGCTGCGCCAGTTCAGGTACCAGTTCATGCAGTAATGGTTTTTTATAATCCAGGTAAGTGAAGTAATATCTAACGGCTCTGCGCAGGATACGGCGTATTACATAACCAGCACCTGTATTGGAAGGCAGTTGATCGTCTGCAATCGTAAAGCAGATAGCGCGGATATGGTCTGCCAGCACACGGAAAGTAACGTCCTTTTTGTTGTCGGTAGCCTCGTATTTAGCGCCGGTCAGTTTTTCGATAAAACCAATAGTACCTGAGAATACGTCTGTATCGTAGTTGGAGAATTTACCCTGGATTACACGTACCAGGCGTTCAAAGCCCATACCTGTATCCACGTGCTTAGCTGGCAGTGGTTCCAGGCTCTTGTCTTTCAGGCGGTTGAACTGCATGAATACGTTGTTCCAGATTTCGATCACCTGTGGATTGTCTTTGTTCACGAGGGTAGCGCCTTCCACCAGTTTACGCTCTTCATCAGGGCGGCAGTCTACGTGAATTTCGGAACAAGGGCCACAAGGACCAGTGTCACCCATTTCCCAGAAGTTGTCTTTTTTGTTACCCAGCAGGATACGGTCTTCTGCAACATGTTTTTTCCAGAAGTCGTAGGCTTCCTGGTCTTTTTCCAGGTTTTCCTTCTTATCTCCTTCAAATACAGTTACATACAAACGGTCTTTCGGCAGTTTATACACTTCTGTAAGCAGCTCCCAGCTCCACGCGATGGCTTCTTCCTTGAAGTAGTCACCAAAACTCCAGTTACCCAACATTTCGAACATGGTATGGTGGTAGGTATCGATACCCACTTCTTCCAGGTCATTGTGTTTTCCGCTTACGCGCAGGCACTTCTGCGTATCCGCGACCCTTGTCCAGGCCGGGGTTTGGTTACCCAGAAAGTAGTCTTTGAACTGGTTCATACCCGCGTTGGTAAACAGCAGGGTCGGGTCGTTCTTAACCACGATAGGAGCGGATGGCACTACGTGGTGCCCTTTGGATTTAAAAAACTCCAGGAATTGCCGGCGAATCTCGGAAGCAGTCATAAGTATTTGAAAAAATTAGTATGTATTATAATTTTGTGTCACCTAAATGGCTTTAATTTGTATTTTAAGCCAACTAGTGGTGTTTAGAAAATTGACACTCAAAAGATTGCCCTTTTAGTCTAATTCCCTTAGGTTTGCACACCCTGTCGCACAAGCGAAAGGTGTGCAAAAATATTGAAAAAGTCAGAATGGCGAAGAATTACTGAAAAGCCGCACCCAACTTCATCCTCATTGTATGAATAGCCCCCCAGATAGAATTTACTACTGCTGTTAAAGCATAAGCCCGGCACATGAAGAAGGTTAAATACTTTTATAATACTCAAACGCTCAAATACGAAAAACTCGTAGTATCGCTGCGCGTAAAGGTATTACGAATACTAGGATTTGTTTCAGCCGCCATTGTCACAGGATTTATTTTTCTGTCCATATCTTATAGAGTGCTGGATTCCCCAAAAGAGAAAAACCTGCGCCGTGATCTGGAAGTGATGAACGAGAAATATGAAGAAATGCAAGGCCGTATGAAGGAAGTCAAATCCCAGCTGGCCGAACTGGAACACCGTGATAATGAGATCTATCGCGTCATATTCGAAGCCTCTCCTATCCCTGATAGTGCCAGGGCCGGCAATATGGCCAAAGAAGAAGAGCTATCCCAGATGGCTTCTTTTTCCAGCAGCGAAATCATTGCCAGCACAGGCGCTTTGCTCCAGGAATTAGTGCATCGCATTGGTATTCAGGCTAAATCTTATGAAAAGATTGATGACCTGGTAAAGAATAAACAAAAAATGCTCGCTTCTATCCCGGCCATCCAGCCGGTTTCCAACAAAGACCTGAAGCGTATCGCCTCCGGTTTTGGATATAGAATCGATCCGATATACAAAACTGTAAAGTACCATTCCGGTCTTGATTTCGCAGCTCCTGCCGGTACCCCCATCTACGCCACCGGCGATGGTGTGGTGGAAGAAGCCAGCATGAGCGATGTAGGCTATGGTAACCATGTGGTTGTAAACCATGGATATGGGTACAGAACCCGCTATGGCCACATGCTTAAGATAAAAGTAAAAACAGGTACAGCTGTAAAACGTGGCGACGTACTAGGTTGGGTAGGAAGTACAGGTAAGTCAACAGGCCCTCACTGCCACTACGAAGTGGAAAAGAACGGGGAAAAAGTAGACCCTGTGTATTTCTTCTTCAATGACCTTTCTCCGGAAGAGTTTGACAGAATGCTGAAGATAGCAAGGTCCGGCAACCAATCATTTGATTAATAAATACATAAATTCTTATAAGAAATCCGCTTCGGCCACCCGCCAAAGCGGATTTTTTGAATATATACCCAAAGTAGAAAAATTAAACTACCCCGGAATTTTGTAATTTGGTATTCATAAATGGATATGATGCAACAGCTGGATCTATTTTCAAACCTGGAGCCTAAAAAACCAGACCCTGCGCCCCCCATTCCCGAAAAGGAACCGGAGCCGCAGCAGAAACCAGCTGTGGAGCGACCTAAGATGGAAGAGAAGAACGATTTACCAAACATACCCAGCAGGATACAGGTACAGTTACCTCCTGATATACCACCACCAGTGGCGGTATCCAGCCAATCTGTAACTGCCTCCCAGCCTCCCCAGAAGAAACGGGGACGCAAATCGCTGAAAGAAGTGGCCGACGATCCGGACCTGATCAAGACACTGGAAGCAGTGCCGCTTGACAAACAATACTATTCCATAAGTGAAGTAGCAACGATGTTTAAAGTCAATACATCGCTGATCCGCTATTGGGAAAATGAATTCGATATACTCCAACCTAAAAAGAATAGAAAAGGCGATCGCTTGTTCCGCCAGGAAGATATCCAACACCTGAAACTGATCTATCATCTTTTACGTGAGCGTAAGTACACTATCGAGGGTGCGAAGCAAAAGTTAAAAGAAGATCGTAAATTGGCAGCCCGTAATTTTGAAATGGTACAGGCTTTGCTGAAGGTAAAAGGATTTTTAACCGAACTGAAGGAACAATTATAAAAATAAATTATGCGATTGAAATTATTACTCATGGGGGCATGTCTCCTACTTGCCACTACCTTATCTTATGCACAATCCACAGCATCTAACGGAAGAAAGGTGCTGAAAGGCAAGATCGAAATGAAAACATTGATGAACGATAGCTCGTTTGCCTGGTTCTATGCCGGTGTAAACAAATATCAGCCCAATGAAAACATGCTGAATTATATCAAGGACAATCGTGGTAAATTCACTGTGGTAGCGATAATTGGTACCTGGGATGACGAAAGCCGCCGCCTGTTGCCAGCCCTCTACAAGATCATGATACTGGCAGGTAGCCCTGATGAACAGATCCACACTTATGGTGCTGACGAAAAGCTGCAAACAGGTACACAGGCAGGCTACCAGACAAAGAAACTACCAACTTTCATCATCGTTCGTGATGGAAAAGAACTGGGTCGTGTTAGCACTGATCTGCAGGATACACTCGAAGGCGATATCGCCAGAATCCTGCTGAAAGCAAACAGAAAAGATAAAGATTGATATAAAAGAAACTAACAAAAAAGCCGTCTCAGGATCCTGAAACGGCTTTTTTTATGCACAGTGGATAACTTATTTCTCGTGTATCTCCACCGTTGTACTGGATAATTTTACACCATGGCTTTCCAGTATTTTTATAAAACCAAGGTTGATCTCACATTTCAATTGATTGAAAGGAACCCCTTCAATCACATTGGTGAGGTAAATAACCTGTATCACGTACGTATCTTTAGTAAAGTCGTTCAAATTCACAATAAAGCCGTCTGCTACTTTATCATGCTGTTTCAACAGGGCTTTGAAATCCTGTAATACTTTCAGCAGGTTATCTGCAGCCGTATCACCCGCTACTTCCAGGCGAAATACCGCCCTTTGCTGCGTACGCAGCGAAATATTATCCAGGATGCTGTCTACCATTTTCTTGTTGGGAACAGTCACAAAGGTTTTGTCCTGGGTGCGGATGCGTGTACTGCGCAGACCAATCTTTTCTACAGCACCCTGGTAAGTATCTACCTTCACGGTATCTCCTACCCGGAAAGGCTTATCGAAGAAGATGATGAAAGAACAAATCAGGTTTTCAATACTTTCCTTGGCAGCGAGGGCGAGGGCCGCAGCACCGATACCAAGACCCGCAATAATTTTATTGACCAGCACCGCCCCAAAAAGGATCCTGATAAAGGCAATGGCACCAAAAATAAAGACGATGGCTTTGAAGAAATCCCTGAAGAACACGATGAACTGGTTGTCCGTCTTATCATGTAGCAAATCGGCACTCTTGCTGATCATCAGCGACACGAAATCGATGACACGGAGAATGA
>Ga0316604_10001698_pt1 | contig 18589 bp, 13 predicted proteins | sample OWC_soil_day20_C_FD_207650 | JGI IMG/M metagenome (GOLD analysis project Ga0316604, IMG submission 207650) | Wetland soil microbial communities from Old Woman Creek delta, Ohio, United States - OWC_soil_day20_CT | ecosystem: Environmental > Terrestrial > Soil > Wetlands | place: USA: Ohio... | reverse complement strand
CTGATGCGCACGCTCGCCCACGTGCGCACCGAGATGAGCCTGCACGTGCTGGCCTACAACCTGAAGCGGGTGATGCGCATCCTGGGCATCGCCCCACTGCTCAGGGCGCTGCAGACCTGAGCCGCGAGGCTCGCCTGACGCTCCAGAAACGAGCGCCGTGACTTACCAGCCGCACCGGCACTGCTAAACAGCGATACACGCCTCAGGGCGAGTTCAAACACCCCGATGCGAAAAATCTCGACCGCTCGCCTCGGCAACGACTACACACGAACAACAGCGCGCGTTTTTGCACGGCCTCGGCCATGACCTGCCACTCACGTTGCCGGGCTGGTGAGCCTCAAAGCGGACAGAATCAAGCCTGCGACTCGTCTCCGAAGCAGACTCCCCAGTGACCGTCCAGCCTCTCGTAAAGCCATCCCGCTCGGGCCTGTTGCAGAACCAACGTCTGGTCGCCAGAATCGCCCCGCAAAGTGGACCGAACGCTGCATCGCGGCAGGGAAGTTTCCGATGATTGAAGCGACTTGGTCGTTGTTCGTAGTTGCATCGTTGGTTCTCATCGCTACGCCAGGACAAGACATGATCCTTGTCATGTCACGCTCCGTTGCTCAGGGCTCGGCTGCCGGAGTGGTCACGGCGGCGGGCGTCAGTGTCGGACTGGTGGGCCACACGTTGCTGGCGACACTCGGGCTGGGCGCCATCCTGAGGACATCCGAGTGGTTGTTTCTCGCGCTCAAATTAATCGGCGCGGCCTATCTGGTTTATCTAGGCGTTCAGCTGGTTCGCGCGAAGCAGCATGAGTTGGCTATTACTGCGGGGGCGCCCAGGTCCCTGCCACGACTTTTCTTTGACGGGGCGCTTTCCAACATTTCAAATCCAAAGATCGCCATCTTCTACTTCGCGTTCCTGCCGCAGTTCGTGCTTCCTGGGGCACAGCATCCGACACTCGCGGTGTTCGTGCTCGGCCTTGTCTTCGCAGGCCTCACGTTTCTGGTCAAGGGGCCGGTCGGCCTCGCCGCGGGGCTGTTGTCGGCGTGGCTACGCTCGCGGCCCAAGGCCCTGACGTGGATCTATCGCACGAGCGGTGCCGTACTCATCGGGTTGGGGGTACGCCTCGCATTCGAACGTCGAGCGTAAGGCCCAAGTCTCAGCCCGGCCACGAGCAGACATCAAGGGTCACTGGCTTCGTTGCCCGATAGCGGACGGGCGTGTGCCTTGACTAAGGGGACAGGTGTTCGACGAAAAAGTCGACCACTGCGCGCTGCACAGAGACAGCAACGTCGCGATCTGGATAGACGCGCACATTTCCCCCGCGTCCACCCTGACCCCGAGCGTGGTAGAAAGTTCTACCAGGCCTTGGCGGTTCATCAAAGCCGTGCGTCGCGCCGTCTAAGTACCGAACGATAGTCCGATCACGCGCCTGCTTTGGCCATGCTGCGATCATGGGGTCGCAGGGTCGATCACCCGCTTCAAAGTCGTCTCGCGTTCCAACGTAGATCAGCATTGGACTCGGACTCATGCGCTCCCAATAGCCGAAGAGAGGATGCTCCTTCACATTCGGTGCATTGTTACCCTGAACAATCAGAGTGCATGTCGGATAGATCGGGACGAACGCTATGGGCCACGGCAAATCTTTTCCCAACTTCTCTTGCACCAACTCGCTGGACAATTGAACGGACATGACCCCGCCCCATGAGAAACCCATGAGACCGATTCGCTTAGGGTCTACTTCGGGTTGGGTCGCGAGCCACCGAAGCGCAGCGGCGGCATGCGGCATGTTGGCCCGGGTCCCTTCTCGGGGAGTTGCATCTCGGAGGAACATCGTGATCTCAAGCGTCGCGATTCCCGCTTTCTGCAGGCCGGTCGCGTAGAACGCTCCGCGACCGTCAACTCCTCCGCTGCCGTGCAGTATCAAGACCGCTGGCACCTTTGGTTTGGCTTCGGAAGGCAGTCCGAACGTACCTTTAACTTCTCCGGACTGTCCCAAGCCAGGTATCTCAACGCCAGGTATGGAAACCTGCCGGCCTGGGGCCTCACCGCAACGCTTTTGGAAGACATCGATTGATCCTCCCTTGCCCCCGCATATCAAATTCTCTTGCATATGAGGCAAGATGACAACGTCGGGGGAAGATCGCTGGGGTCGCCACGCGGCCAGCAGCAGCCGATCGAGCGGGTCCCACAAATCGCCCTGAACCAGTCATCCGGCGAGGCGCCAACAGTATGCAAAGCAGACGTGATTGCACCTTGGCCGCCGCCTGCATAAGCGCGCATTGACAATATGCATAGGATATGCATAATGGCGACGTGGATATCGAGTTCGATCCCGCCAAGGCCCAGGCGAATCTTCGCAAGCATCGCGTAAGTTTTGCGGATGCTGAGCAAGCGTTGCGAGATCCGTTCGCGGTGACGATCGAAGACCCTGACGCTGAAGGCGAGCAGAGATTCGTCACTCTCGGCATTGATTCTTTGGGACGCGTCTTGGTCGTCGTCCACACGCCACGTGGAAATAGAACTCGACTGATTTCAGCGCGCAAGGCCAGCAAAGGCGAAGTGGAGCAATACCATGCGTAAAGAGTACGACTTCAGCAAAGGCAAGCGAGGCTCGGTGCTGAGCTCGTCTGGGAAGACCCGGATCACGATCATGCTGGATGACGATGTCATCCAACACTTTCGCGCTCAAGCCGAGGCTCAAGGAACTGGGTATCAGACGATGATCAATGCGGCTCTGCGCGCAGCGATCTCTCGGCCGAAGGGCAGCCTCGCGGAGGATCGGCCGTTGACCGTATCTACGCTTCGCAAGATCCTTCGGGAAGAGTTGCAGGCGTCGTAGTCGGGACCCGAGTCGGCCAGAAGCTGTCCAAACCTGTCGCCGTCTAAGTTGCCTACTAGCGGACGCTTCAGTTGGTCGCAGGCTGCCCGAAGCGGCCTCGAAAATCTGCGTGCAGGATTACGACCTCCGAGACCCGCTGATAGCGGGCAGCCACGCTCCATTCGCGCAGTTCCGGCGCCGAGGCGGTAGCGCCCTTACGCAGGATGACCGCGGTGATCGGCGTCTCGCCTCATTTGTCGTCCGCCATTGTCGCGCTGCGTCAGGCTGGAACCGCTTGGCGCGATGTGCTGCGCGCCCGGCTGGCCATCGCCCGGCACTCCTCGGCGCAGCGGCGGCAAGCCGCGGCGCACTGCTGGCAATGCTCCATCTTCGCGTGCCGCGCGCATTCATTGCCGCAGGCCTCGCAGATCTCCGCACACACCGTGCAAATCGCGTGCGCCATCTCGCTGCCACGAGCCATGTAGGACGCCGCGAGTCGGCAGATCTGGGCGCAGTCCATGTCGAGCGCGATGCACCGCGCCATCATGCTGACGTCCTTTTCCTGCAGGCAGGCGGCCGCGCAGTGATCGCAGGCGTCTGCGCACTCATTGCAGGCGGCAATGCAGGAGGCGTAGTCGTTGTGGGCCATGGGTGACTCCTTATCGAACAGTGAAAGCCAGACGCGTGCAAGGCGCGTTCCAGTAGCTGCCATTGGTTGGTACCGGGTAGTCCGCCGCTAAGCGGCCAAGAGCTGCCGGTCACCTCTTTAAGATCAATGTCGGCTTCAGACTGCTGCTGCCGCTTGGGGTTTGGGCGCTGAGAGTCAGCTGCTGTCGAGAGCTGACGTTGAACTTGGTCGAAGGCGGCCGTCCGCTGCGACCCGGAACCTGACCTTCATCGTCGGGCGGCGGCCAGGCAGGCCTGTGACTGCTCCCGCCACGAGCGAACCGAAACTCCCGACCCGGAAGCGACATCCACTGCCTTGAACGGGTCGCCGGCAAGCAGTCGCTCGCGCAGGTGTCTTAGGGCACCGCCCGTCCTTCGGCCTGACACGCCGCCTGCAGCGCTTGCCTCGGCACACCCGACGACGATTCGCTCGTCCCACGACTTGGGGATGTACCGCAGCCTTCAAGAGCGCAGTATGCCCTCGAGCCAGCAACCTGCCGACCGAACAGGCAGGAGCCCATGCGCATCTTCGTGTCCTCGACCCTTCCACAGACCTCCAAGAATGCCCGGAAATAAATCCGCTCTCTCCGGAGAATTGCTGTCTGCACCGAATGGTGGCGGCGCCGTTACCGGGCTTGGTGAGGCGTTCCAGCCGAATCTAAACCTCGGTACCGGCACGTACATGGTGCCGATCGAGTTGCCCAAGGGTTTCAGGCAACGCACACCGAGTCTCTCACTCGCATACAACACAGCGGGTCCGCAGGGAATTCTCGGTCTCGGATGGGGCCTGCCGATACGCGGCATTCGCCGCTCGACCTCGGGCCGCGCGCCGACGTACACCGATGACGATGTGCTGCTCCTGGACGGAGCGGCGCTCGCGCACATGGGCGGGAACCGTTATCGCCCCCGCATCGACGACACACGCACCCGTATTCGCAGGCTCGCCGAGGGCTGGCAGCTCACGGAGAAGGACGGCACGCGATATCTGCTCGGCATCTCAGCCAACAGCCGCGAGCCCGGAGCCGAAGGCGATGCACAGCCGCTCGCATGGTTCGTCGAGGAAGAGCGCGACACCACGGACAACGTCGTCCGGTATCGATATCGACACGACCGCGGCGCCGTCTACCTGGGGAGCATCGAGTACGCGATCTATCGCGTCGAAATCCACTACGAAGAGCGGCCGGACGTGTTCGTCGACCGCTCCGCCGGTTTCCGGCAGGAAACGCGGCTGCGGTGCACGCGCATCGAGTTGCATCGCACGGACGTGGAGCCGTCGCGATTGCGGGAATACCGCATCGAATACGTGCAATCCCGTCTCTCCAACCATTCACTGCTCGCCTCAGTTGCGCTGACCGGCTTCACATACGAAGACGGCGTGCAGCAGCAAACCGCACCGGCACTCCGATTCGAATACACGGAGTTCCAGCCGGAGAACCGGGAACTGCGCACGTTTGAAGCGCAGGCGGACCTGCCGCCAATGCCCGGTACCGTCGCGACGGAGGTCGTGGATCTCGACGGCAACGGATTGCCCGGCGTCATTCAGGCCACTGCCACGTCACACCGTTACTGGTCGAATCGCGGCGGAGCCTGGCAGGCCTCGCAGCCCGTGCGCTCGTTTCCGCGCGGAACTTCGCTGGATCGCGCCGGCGTGCGATTCGCGGACATGAATGGCGATGCGAAGGCAGACCTGCTCGTCGCCGACACGCGCTCTGCACTGTATTTCCCGGGGAGCGGCGCAGTCGCCTGGTCTGCGCCGATTTTCTCGCGTCAGGTACCGCAGTTCGATGCAACGGATCCCTCGGTGCGGCTGCTGGACGCTGACGGCAACTCGGTCGTCGATGCGGTGCGATCGAGCCGCCGGCATCTCACCGTCTTTCAACACGACCGGATCCGCGGCTGGACAGGCACACCGCGTGCCATCCCGCGCAGAGGAGACGACGCACGATTTCCGGACGTGGACTTCCGCGATCCGCGTGTGCGCATTGCAGACCTGACGGGTGACGGACGATCGGACTGGGTGCGCCTCTACGAACGCGCAATCGAATACTGGCCGTCGCTTGGAGAACTGCGCTGGGATGAGCGTCAGTTCATGAGTGTTCCGGGTCCGTACCCGGATCGCTATCGGCCTCAGCGCTGCTTTCTTGCAGACCTGGACGGCGATGGTCGTGCCGATCTGCTGTATCTCGATGGACAAAGAGTCTTCGTCTGGATGAACCGTGGCGCAGACAGCTTTGCCGCGCCGATCGTCATCGAGAATCTCCCCGTTGCTGATCCGGACACGGTGCGCCTCGGCGATTTTCTCGGCCATGGCACGACGGGGCTGCTATTCAGCCTGCGCCAGTCGCTGCGCCGCGGTCGCGCCATGCGCTATGTCGAGCTCAATCGCGGCACCAAGCCCTATTTGCTGTCCCGCATCGATAACGGAGTCGGCGGCCTCACGCAGATCGAGTACGGCTATTCGACTGATCATTTCGTGCGCGACCGCGATGACGGCGCGCCGTGGGCGACATCGTTGCCCTTCCCCGTTCCGGTCATCAACCGCTACATCAAAACGGATGTCACCACGGGCACGACGCTCGAAACCGAAATCCGCTACCACGATGGGCACTTCGATCCCGAGCGGCGCAAGTTCGTCGGCTTTGGCCGGGTCGAAGCGATCGATCGTTCGGGGGACGAGAGCAACACACGGGTCACAGTTCGCAGCTACCTGAGAGGCACTCGCGAAGAGTCACCCGCGCTGGCCGGCCGTCCGGTGAGCACGGAGGTGTTCGGACGCGATGGCGGGCCGCTGCAGGATCTTCCCTTTCAGCGCGAGTCGCTCGAGTGGAGCGTGGTCACACCCGAGAACGCGGCGGATGGCACGCCGATTCTCGTCGCTGAAATGCGGCTGCGACGCATCGAGCAGCTCGAGCGGGAAGCGAACGGCCGCGTGCAGGAATTCGAATTCGAGTACGACGAGTGGGGCAATCTCACGCGTGAAATCCGTCGGGGCTCCGGCGGCGCCACGGCGGCTGCAGGCCTCTTCCTGCAGACCGACATGCGCTACGCCATCAATGCCGCTGCGGGGCCGGTGAATCTCGCCGCCGAACGCAGCGTGACCGGCGCAGGCGGTGAGTTGGTCGCACTGGAACGCTTCCACTACGACGGCGCAGACTCGAACGGGCTGCCACTCGAAGAAACCACTCTCGGTCTGCTCCGCAGACACACCCGGCTCGCGTTCACGGACGCCATGCGCGAGCAGCACTATCCGGACACCAACGAGGCGCGTCTAACGGAGCTGGGTTACAGGCACGAGGCGGGTGGATATTGGATCGACGAGCGGCGCGTCGATTACGACGCACGCGGCAGCATGCTCCGCACGCTGGATCCATTGGGACACGCCGCGCAATTCGAATACGACGCGACCGGCCTGTTCCCCTTGAGAGTCACCAACGCGCTCGGACACGTTCGCGTGGCGACCTATCATCCGTGGCTCGGAACGATCCAGAGGCTCACGCACTGGGACGGCACGCAGGACGTCTATTTCTACACGCCGCTCGGACACGTGGAACGGGAAGTGCGTGCCGGCGACACCGAAGATCTCCCCACGGTCCGATTCGAATACCGGTTCGCGCAGCTTCCGATCTCCACTGTGATGGAGCGGCGCGTGCGTTCGGGACAGGAGTCCGTGCAACGCAGCGTCGTCTACTACGACGGCCTCGGCGAAGAGCTGCAGCGACGGGCGCGAGCGGAGAACGGCCAGTTCGTCGTCGACGGTTTCAAGGTTCGCAATCCGCGCGGCGAGGTCATTCGCCAGGAACCGCCGTTCTTCTCACCAGGTGAAGCGTTCGATCGCGCGGAATCCTCGGCCGAGGAATCGCCTCATCTGCTGCAGTACGACGCGCTCTCGAGAGTCATCGGCATGACGCGCGACGGCGGACACAGCACGCGCGTCGTCTACCGGGCCGATGGCGCGTCTTTCTACGATCCGGATGATTCCGATCCGGCATCGCCGCACTTCGACACGCCGACCACGGAACAGGTCGATGCCTGGGAGCAGATCGTCGCGGTCATCGAGACCGGCGAGGCCGGCACGATCCGGACCGAGTTCGGGCGCAATGTCTTCGGGCAGGTCGAGCACATCGTCGATCCCACGGGCGTGCAACGAGTTGCGTACACGTACGATCTCCTGCAGCGCAAAGTCCACGTCGAGCACGCGGACGCCGGACCGCGGACGTATCTCTTCAACGCGCGCGGCCAGATGGCCGAGTACGTGGATGCCAGGGATCAGCGAGTCGAATGGGACTTCGATGCGCTCGCGCGCATCGTCGAGATTCGCGATCAGGGCGTGGTGAAGGAACGCTACCAGTACGACGCCGGAGCCGGGGATCATCTGACGCACCGCCTCGCGCGCGTGACCGACGAAGCGGGCGCGACGGAGTACAGCTACGACGCACGCGGCCGGGTCGCTCTTGCGCGGCGCTCGTTCGAGGGCAGCGCGGATGTTCACGACCTGCGCATGACCTACGACCCGGACGGACGCATTACGAATTTCGTCTATCCGGACGGACACGAAGTCTCGTACGACTACAACACGCGCGGACTCGTCGAGCGCATGAGCGGTATGTTCGACGGCGTCGACTACGACGTGCGTGGCCGGCGAACCGAGGTGCGCTACGAGATCGGCGTGACGGAGCGATTCACGTACTTTGCCGATCTCGGCACGCCCGAGACACACAGGGTTCAAAGAAACGGCGACGGCGTGCTGCTCTATGGCCGGCGCTACGAGTACAACAAAACGCTGCACGTGACCGCGGCAGAAGACCTTCGCGCAGCGTCGCCCCAGTACACGCGGGTCAGCAGGACTTTCTCCTACGATCCGCAGTATCGATTGCGGCGGATGACCGGCACCGACGGCGTCCACGACTACGCCTACGACGCGCTCGACAACATGACGCTCAACGGCGAGCACGGCGCGGATCCGTTCGACTACAACGGAACGCGCATTCGCGGCCCGATCATCGGCGGCGCGACAGACGTGCGTTACGAGCACGACGCGAACGGCTGCATGGTTCGCCGCCTCGGCCAGCAGCTGGTCTACGACGCGCGTCAATTGCTTAGAAGCGTGGAGCGCGAGGACGGCGTTGAAGTCTCGTTTGCATACGATCACCTCGGCCGACGCATCCGCAAACGGGTAACGGAAAACCAGCAGCAACGGGACACGCTGTACATCGGCGAAGTGTTCGAAGTGCTGCCCGATGGAACGCAGCGGCGCATCCTCTCGGATCCGAGATGCGAGACGCGGCTGGTGGCCACCAACGGCAACCCCATGCTGCTGATCGCAGACGTACAGGGCAGCATCGTGCTGGGCGTGACTGCCGGCGGCAACGAAGGCAGCCGTCGCATCTACAGTCCGTATGGCCGCATCCGCGTCTCAGTCGGCGCGACTGCGGACATCGGTTTCGCGGGCCGCGTGCTCGATAGCGAAACCGGGCTGTACTATTTCAGGCGCCGCTATCTCGATCCGGACATCGGGCAATTCATCACGCCCGACGTGCTTGCCGTGTTCAGGGGTGACGAACTGATACGGCGCACGCGCTCGCTGCACCCCTACGCGTACGGCAACAACAGTCCGGTCTCGTACATCGACCCGTTCGGCATGGTTTCGATTTCGTTCTGGGAAGGCCTGCTGCTCGTCGTGCTGGTGGCCGCCGCAGTCGTGGCGACGATCCTCAGCGCCGGAGCGCTGGCACCACTGCTGGGAGTGGCGGCGTCGACTGCGATGGGCATCGCGGGCGGCGCACTCGCGGCGGGCGTCATCGCCGGCGCGATCATCGGCGGCGTCCAGGGCGGTTGGGAAGGCGCGCTCGTCGGCGGTCTGCTGGGACTGAGTGTGGTGGCGACCGTGTTCATCGGCGCGTGGGTCTATGGCGGGGTCTTCGGGATGGGTGTGGTCGCGGGATTCGCCATCGGCGGCGTGCTCGGGGGAATTCAAGCCGCGGCCTTCATCCCGCAGGTGCGCCAGAGCGATGTCTACAAGGGCATCCTCGGCTGGTCGAGCTGGATCAATCCGTGGGCCTGGCCCGGCATAGCGATCGGCGCGGTGGTGTTCATCATCGATTTCTTCGCCACGCTGATCGATCGCGGCGAGTTGCCCGACTACGGCTTCGAAGCGCGATACGGCATGGTCACCAGCCGCGATTCCGTGGCCGACGACTGGGTCAACCAGTACGGACACAACTTCGGAACCTTCACCTGGATCGGTCCAGGTGCGCATGCGGGGACGCTCTCGCACGAAACCGGACACCATCTCAACAACGCGCTGTTCGGCATCTTCCAGACATCGAACATCGCGCAGGAAAGCCACGAAACTGCACTGTGGGAAACGCTGGCCGAGAGCAACAGCGTCGCGCCCAACCCCGTTTACAGCTTCAAGTCGCTGGATTGGTGGGAGTCATAAGAGGATTGCATCGTGATAACCCAGGCATCGTTCTATACCTACCGCTCCACCCGCTTCACTTCAGGCGAATTGCTCGCCGAGGTGCGCCAGCTCACCGGACGCGGTGATCACGATCAGGCGGCGATCCGCGACATTGAGATGTACCTCACTCGCGGGCACGAGCACTTCAACGCACGCCGGTATCACGCTGCGCTGAAGGATTATCTCGAAGCGAGATTGAAGATCTATGCGCTGCTCGACGCCGACGCCCCCAGCACTGGCGGTGGCATCGTCGTGCCCGTGAACCCGGGGATATTCGATGGGTTGCTCACGGAGATGGTCGAGCGGGTGCGACGCTTCCAGCCGGTACCGCGGCCGACGCTCCCGGGACCCGTGGTGAATCCGCCGGTGAACGTGCCGGTCACGGCATTTTCGAATTTGGGCGTTACACAGATCCGTCCGCAGGGCGCGCAGGATCCCGGCGCACGCATCAATGCGGCCGTGGGGCTCGCGCGCGCCGGAGATTTCCAGCGCGCTGAAACGCAGCTCAATGCGCTGGTCGATGGCGGCGGGGTGCAGAACCAGCGCTTGCGTGCGGCCGCTCTCGAGAATCTCGGCACCGTTCTCGCGCATCAGGGCGCGACCGATCGCGCGACGACGCGTTTCCACGAAGCCGCGCGGCTGTATGACTCAATCAACTCGCCTGCCGATGCGGCTCGCGTGGAGGAAAACCGGGCAGCGATGCTCGCCAACAGCGGCAACGTCGATGGCGCCATCAGTGCGCTCGGGAACGCGCGTGCCAGATATGAATCCGCCGCGGCCCCGGCAGCCGGCGTTGCGCGAACCGCAGCGGCCGCCGCGCCCGCGGCGAGCGGCACACATCTTTCCGCCGCGATGAACGTGCAAGCTCGCGCGAACCAGTTGCAGCACATTCGCGATCGAGGAAGTTTCCTCTCACGCGTCGTGGGCCGTATCCGCCGTGGAGTCCAGGCGCCGACGCCGCCAGCCATGGAGTTGCACTATCGGGAAGTGACAGCGAGTGGCGCCGCACTCGAGTCCGCCGTGGAGTTCGCTGCGCCAGTGACCTCCGAGCGGCGGTTCCGTTTCCTGGCTGCAGAGAACCCCGGCAGCGAGCAGACCCTGCGGGTGCTGGAGTATCCACTCGCTCAGGCGAACTTGTCCCAGCAGATTCGCACCGACTACTACACGGTGCGTCAGTCTGCCCTCACGCTCGAAGCACTGGGCGTGGGCTTTGATATCGCGGTCACGCCCGGTCGATTCGAAGTCGATCTGCCGCATCATTATCACTTCACCATCCAGGTCGCGCTCGCGAAGACCTACGCGGCGATCGGCCGTTTCGAGGACGCGCTCGCTGCGCTGCGCACCGCTCGCACGTATCCGCACCTGAATGCGGCGATCGAGGCGCCGTTCCTGTGGATCGAGACCGCGCGTGTGTATCTCACCTGGGGCAACCAGCTCTACCGCCTCAACGATCGGGACGGCGCGGCGGCCAGGTATCGGGCGATCCTGGTTTTAGGCGACGCCGCCACGGAAATCGATGCGGCCTCGGAGCTGTATCAGCCGGCACTGTTCTCCAGCATGCGCAATCAGGTTCTCGCGCTGATTCCGGCGCTCACCAACCCCGCGGCGGCGCCGGGCCTGAACCCGCAGCTCGAGGCGATCGTGCGCGAGGCGTATCAGCGCCAGCTGATGATTCGCGCACAGCTCAATTTCTACGGCGTGCCGAGCTCGCCGATCACGATCTTCCGGTTCCGATACCTGGAAGCCGTGGCGCGCTACTTCGCGGATCAGGCGATTCGCGCGGAGCGCGACTTCATCAATTTCCTGCGGAACTCGGAGCAGGAAACGCAGGCGGTCATGCAGCTCGAGCAGGCTGTCGAGCTCGCCGAAGAGACCAAAGAGCTGGAAGAGCGCCGTGTGCAGGAAGCAGTGGCGATGGTCGACGTGGCACAGGCGGCCGTCAACGTTTCGGATATCCGGCTGAGCAACACCATTGCGCGGCGCAATCAGTACGCCGTGCTCGGTCGGGATCTCATTGCGCTCGATACCGCGACTGCGCACGCCTCGGGCGGATTCACCGAGACTGAAGGTGGCTACGACGTGTACTTGAATAGCGCAGGCGGCACGGTGGACCTGGGCGATCAGGACTACATCATCATGCGCAATGCCGCGGCGCGACGCGGTGAAATCAGCTACGAGCTCGAGCTGGCCAACCTCGACCGCGCGATTGCCGAGCTGCAGGCGAGCCGCGCGGAGGCGGTCGAACAGCTCCAGCTCGCGCAGGCGCGCGTCGCCGTAGCGCAGCAGGGTGTGCACATCGCCGATGTCCGCATCCGTCACGCCAACGAGAATCTCGAGTACGCGCAGAACAAGACGTTCACCGCGGAGCTGTGGGCGAACCTCGCCGGCACCATGCGTGAAATCACCGACATTTATCTGCAGCGCGCCGTCGAAGTGGCCCACCTAATGCAGTCGGCCTACAACTTCGAGTTCGATCAGAACCTGACGGTTATCGCGACTTCGTACACCACGCGCGAGGAGCTCGCGGGCCTGCTCGCCGCGGATCTGCTCAAGACCGACATCGACTACTTCACGTATCACCGCATCACGCAGGTGCCGCTGAAGCGTATTCCGACCAAGGTGCTGTGGTCCGTCGCGGAGCGCTACCCGTTCAAGATGTTCGAATTCCGGCGCACTGGCATCCTGCAGCTGGAGACCCTGCTCGCGGATTTCGACGAGCTGTACCCCGGCGCCTATCTCAGCAAGCTCAAGGCCGTCGAAGTCGTGTTCGAAGGTCTGATCGGCGCGGACGGCATTCATGGCCGGCTGACCAACGACGGCGTCTGCAAGTACCGCACGCGCGCGGGCGCTGAAGAAGTGCGCCTGCAGCCGCGCGAGACGATGCTGCTCTCCGTTCAAGACCTGCAGCGCGATTCGGTCATTTTCCGCCCTTCCGAGGAAGCGCGTGGTGTATTCGAGGATGCCGGCTTTGCCAGTCAGTGGACGCTAGAGGTTCCGCGCGGCACGAGCGATCTCAACTACGGCGCGATTCGCGACATCCGCATCGTGTTCTACGTGGAATCGTTCCACGACGAAGGCCTTGCAGCGCTGATTTCGGAGAACCTGCCTGACGAGGGCACCTGGCAGCGCTCGTATTCACTGGCAACGGAATTTCCGGATGCGTTCTTCCGATTTCAGGATACGGGCGAGCTCGCGTTCGACGTTCGCGCGAGCGATTTCCCGCTGCACCACACCGATCTCGAAATCGAGTCCATCACGTTGCTGGCGCTGCCGGGCGACGCGCCCAACGCGGCCGTCCGCGCGCGCCTGCAGCACGCTGGCGCGCCGCAGCCCGACGAGTTCCAGACCGATGCCGCCACTGGCATCTTTGCCTCGGATCCGCCTACGGCCGGCAACCCGCTCAATGCATTCGTGGGCGGCTCGCCGCTCGTGGACTGGGTGTTCTCGATGAATTTCGCCGACAATCCGAATTTCGTGGACGACGGCGGGGGCACACGCCCGCCGCGCATCACAGGACTGCGCGACGTCATCATCAATATTCAGTATGCCTACGAGCGGAGAACCGCCGCGCCGCTGCCCTAGCTAGAGTGCCCGGCGGGGACGATCCCTTCTGAGATCGTATCCCTTCCCTCTCAGCGTGCCAGAACGGAATTAGCTACAGGCAATAGTTCGCCGGCAGCAAGGTCCTCAAATCGTCCAGCGCGCGCACGTAAAGCTCCGTCCGACCGAGTTCCGACATAGGAAGCGCCGCGCCCTTCGGGCGTAACCGGGCGAAGCGCTGGTCGAATGCGGCCGATCGCTGCCACTGCAGGCGCTGCAGAACGTCGTCCATTGCCGCCGTGTCATTGCAGACGAGCACCAGATCACATCCGGCGGCCAGGCCCGCCGCAGCCCGCTCTGCCACCGTACCTTGCCTGCTTGCGCCTTCCATCAGCAGGTCGTCCGTGAACGCCGCGCCGGCGAACCCCAGTTCGTTCCGCAGCATGCGCATCCAGCGGGACGAAAAGCCGGCGGCGACGGGATCGACCCGGTCGTAGATGACGTGCGCCGGCATGACAGCCGCAAGCTGCGGCCCCAGCCACCGGTAAGGCGCCGCATCCTGCGACAGGATTTCAGCCTTTTTGCGTGTGTCGTGCGGAATCGCGACATGCGAGTCGGCTTCTGCCCAGCCGTGACCCGGAAAGTGCTTGCCGCAGTTCGCCATGCCGGCCAGCGCCAGGCCATGGCACAGATGGGACGCCAGCAAGGTGACAACACGGGGGTCGGAATGGAACGCGCGGTCGCCGATCACTCCACTGCGGCCCCAGTCCACGTCGAGGACCGGGGTGAAGCTGAAGTCGACCCCATGGGCACGCAGCTCGGAAGCGAGCACCGCGCCGAGGGACGCGGCGACGCGGCACGCGATCAGTACGTCCTTATCCCACAGGTCTCCGAGCCGCCGCATTGGCGGCAGGCGCGTGAATCCTTCGCGGAACCGCTGCACGCGCCCACCTTCGTGATCGACGGCGATCAGCAGCGGCGGATCGCGGAGCGAGTGGATTTCGTCGGTAAGCTGGCGCAACTGCAGCGGGGACTCGAAGTTCCGTGCAAACAGGATCACCATGCCGACCAGCGGATGGACCAGCCGGTCCCGGTCCGCGGCAGTAAGTTCGACGGAGCCTTCGAGGCCGACGACCACCGGTCCTACCGCCATGCGCCCTCCTCGGCCTCGGCGACGGCGTAGGCCATCGCCACGCTTTTCTCGTCACTCACTGAAACATGCACCCGCAGGCGCCGGCGCTCCGCGAAGTGCCGCAACTCGGGACTGCTGATAAACGCGACCGGGCGACCGGACGGGTCGTTAACGATTTCGACCGCGCGCCAGGACATCGGCTGGCGCATCCCGAGGCCCAGTGCCTTCGACACCGCTTCCTTGGCAGCGAAGCGCGTTGCCAGATAGCGGATCCCACGTTCTTCGGACCGCTCGCGGCGCGACTTGTAGCGCTCCATCTCACGCGGACCGAGGATGCGCTCGGCGAACCGCGCGCCAAACCGCGCATCGGCCGCCTGGATGCGGTCGACCTCGATGATGTCGGTGCCGACACCGAAGATCATGCCGGCCCACCCGCCTTGCGGATTTCGGCCAGATACAGTCGCACGGTTGCCGACAGTCCGTACTCGAGCGCGTCGGCGATCAGAGCGTGGCCGATCGACACCTCGTCAACGCCGGGAACGGCGCGCAGGAAGGTCGCGAGGTTCTGCAGGTTGAGGTCGTGGCCCGCATTGACTCCGAGCCCCGCCGCATGCGCTGCCGTTGCGGCTGCCGCATAGCGCGCCAGTATGGGGGCCTGACCCGGTGTGCCGAAGGCCTGTGCGTATGGCTCGGTGTAGAGCTCGATTCGCTGCGCGCCGAGCGCTGCCGCGGCCGCCATCGCCCCGGGCACCGGGTCCATGAAGAGGCTCACTCGCACGCCGAGATCCCGCGCCTGGCGGATCACCGGGGCCAACCGTTCCGCGTCCGCCGGCAGGTTCCAGCCGTGATCGGATGTGAACGCGCCGGATTCATCCGGAACGAAGGTGCACTGGTGCGGGCGAACCTGCGCGACGAAATCGATCAGGCCGTGGAACGGATTGCCTTCGATATTGAACTCACACGCCGGCCAGGCGCGTATCAACTCCGAAAGCTCGGCGACGTCCGGGGCACGCACGTGTCGACCATCGGGACGGGGATGCACGGTGATGCCGTCCGCGCCGCCTTCCAGGCAGATCACCGCGGCGCGCCTGACGCTGGGTATGCCGATGGTGCGCGTATTGCGCAGCAACGCCACCTTGTTGAGATTGACACTAAGCGCGGTCATAGGAGAACACAACCTTCAACGCAGCAGCTCTGGCGCGACGATCGCAGGAGTCGACAGTTCTGTTCGCTTCGACCGTACACCTGGCGACTGTCCGGTGCCAGCTGCCTTGCCTCCGCCCTCTTCTGTCGGGCAACGCGATCCATCGGGCGCTCTTACGTCGGTTCTAAAGCTGGTGCAGATCGAGCAGGATGCGGCGGGTGTTGAGCGGTTTGCCGTCGAGATGGTAGCGAATCAGCTGGCGCAGCATCGTCTTCGCTTCGGAAGCGACGCGCGCATCGGCGAATTCCCCGCGTGCCATCGCGAGCAGCGTGGAGCCCGATACCGACAGCTCGTCCTCGTCGCGCTCGCCTGCGGCAAGTCGATGGGCGCCGGCCTCCGGCCGGAATCGGTAGCGCGCCAATGCGTCGATCGGTTCTCCGCTAGTGCATTGGTCAAGCGGAACTTCATACCCCACCTCACGCAGCAGTTGCATCTCGAACATGCGCAAGGTGATGTCTTGCCGCGTGCCCGCCAGGCCACGCAGCATCTGCAGGTAATTGTCGAACAGGCGCTCGTGCGGATCGGCCCGCGCGAGCAGGCGCACTACGAGTTCGTTGGCGTAGAACGCGGCAAGCAGCGCGTTGCCACGCAGCGGCGCCAGGCCGCCGATCCACTCGACGCGGACGAGATTTTTGATCTCGTTGCGTCCGCTCCACGACAGGGACAGCGGCGCAAACGGCGCGAGCAGGCCACGGAACTGCGACGTCGGCCGTTTGGCCCCCCGGGCAACAAGGCCGACGCGGCCGTAGTCGCGAGTGAAAGTCTCGACGATGAGGCTCGTTTCGCGCCAGGGGGTCGTGTGCAGGACCACGCCGGGTTGGTGATCGACCCGGGCGTCGGTGCCGCGGCGGCGTGGCTTGCCTGCGGAGTGCAGGGTGTCGGTTGCGCCTTCAGCCATAGCCCAACTTGCGCATGGCCGCGGGATCGTCGCTCCAGCCCTTCTTCACGCGCACCCACACTTCGAGGTGCACCGGCTTGCCGAGCATCTCCTGGACGTCCGCCCGCGCCAGGCGAGAGATCTCCCGCAGCTTGGCCCCCTCCTTGCCGATGACTATGCCCTTGTGGGCCTCGCGCTCGACCACCAGAGTGGCCGCGATCCGCGCTCCGCCCTCCTCCTCTTCCCAGCGATCGATGGTGACCGCGATCCCGTAAGGCAGCTCGTCGCCCAGCAGGCGATAGGCTTTCTCGCGGATGCTCTCCGCCGCGAGGTACCGGGCGCTGCGATCGGTGTACTGCTCGGCATCGAAGAGCGGCATGCCTTCGGGCAGCAGGGAACGCACTTCGGCAAGCAGCTCCTCCAGCTGGCGGCCTTTCTCTGCGCTGACCGGAACAATCGCGTGGAACGGATGGCGCTGCATCGACGCTGCCATCAGCGGCAGCAGCTTCGCACGGTCGGCCAGCAGATCGATCTTGTTCAGCGCGAGGATCACCTGCCCCGAATCCTTGGGAAGCAGCTGCAGGACTTGCTCATCGGTGGGAGTCCAGCCAGCGGCGTCGATCACGAGGATCACCGCATCAACGTCGGCCAGAGCGCCCGTCACCGTCTGGTTCATGCGTTTGTTCAGCGCACTGCGATGGCGTCGCTGAAACCCCGGCGTGTCGACGAAGATGTACTGCGCGTCCGTGGTCGTGCGCACGCCAAGGACGCGGTCACGGGTCGTCTGCGGCTTGCGCGACGTGATACTGACGCGCTCGCCGACGAGGGCGTTGATCAGGGTGGACTTGCCGACGTTGGGGCGCCCGATGACGGCCACCATGCCGACGCGGCACAGCGCGTTGCTCATCAGGCCGGATCGCTGGTCGTAACCGTATCCGGCGCGGCCTGCGGCGTCTTGGGCTCCGCACCCGGCTCGCGCGAGTTGGGTGCTGCAGCCGGCTTCTTGCGCGTGCGGCGTCCGAGGTGGATTGCGTGCTGAGCCGCTTCGAACGCGTGCTTGGCTGCGGACTGTTCTGCCGCACGGCGGCTCCGGCCGGTACCGCGCACGTTGATTTCCAGCTTCGGAATCGAGCACTCGACCTCGAATTCCTGGTTGTGCGCGGCGCCGCGCGTCTCGACCACGGTGTAGACGGGCAGAGCGATGCGCTTGCCCTGCAGGTATTCCTGGAGCAAGGTCTTGCTGTCCTTGCCCAGCGTTTTCGGATCGACCGACTTCAGTACCGGGTCGAACAGCTTGCCGATAACGTTGCGTGCCGCGTCGAATCCACTGTCCAGGAAGATCGCGCCAAAAATCGCTTCCATCGTGTCAGCCAGGATCGAAGGCCGGCGGAAGCCGCCGCTCTTCATCTCTCCTTCGCCCAGCCGCAGGAAGTCGGACAGCACGACGCGCTCCGCTATGTCGGCCAGCGACTGCTGCTTGACCAGGTTGGCACGCAGTCGCGACAGATCGCCCTCGTCGAGCCGCACATACTTCTGGAACAGGATCTGCGCGATCGCGCAGTTCAGCACCGCGTCGCCGAGAAACTCGAGGCGCTCGTTGTGGATCGCGCCGTGGCTGCGATGCGTGACCGCCTGCTCGAGCAGCGTGTGCTGAACGAAGGTGTAGCCGAGGCGCTCTTCAAGCGCCGGCAGTTCCATGGATCCCGGTCCTTGGCGGGCCGATCACGGCACTGCGCGGCGCTGCTGGCGGTCGCGTGTCGTACCGGCGTAGTCGATGACGAGGGACACGTTGTCCATGATCGGGATCTTCTTCTGGTACGCGTAGCTGATCACGACCTGGTCACCCTCCTTCGTGATGTCCAGGTCCGCCTCGTTGATCGACGTGATGTCGTCGATCGTCGCAT